>Ga0181567_10002881_pt1 | contig 12797 bp, 11 predicted proteins | sample 101ome_14_FD_133761 | JGI IMG/M metagenome (GOLD analysis project Ga0181567, IMG submission 133761) | Coastal salt marsh microbial communities from the Groves Creek Marsh, Skidaway Island, Georgia - 101403AT metaG (megahit assembly) | ecosystem: Environmental > Aquatic > Marine > Intertidal...
CAGCCCAGCGCCATGAGGTGGCGTAGGGAGGTTTTCTCCATGGCTCTACCAAGTAGCGGGCTTAGGATGCCGGTGCCCAAGACGACGGCGCTAACGCCCATCATCAGTAGCATCCTACTGGGTTGAAAGGCTTGTTGGTACGACCCTGCTAGCACGCTATACGAGATAAAAATGCTACCCGACGCTACGGCTTGTAATACCATACTGGCTGCAATTTGCTGCCAACCTTTAAATCTTGTCATTCTTTAATGTCCCGACAAAACATTATTATTTCTTTAAGGGTAAGGATATCTACGGATTAGGGAGTCATCACCCAACCGCCGTCGACGTGCACTACCTGACCGGTAACCCATTCACCTGCAGGTGAGCAGAGCATCAGCAATGGTCCCACAAGTTCATCGGGATCACCCTGCGCGCGCATGGCTACCGTCATGTTGAGAAACTGCAGAAACGGCGAGTCGTCGGGCACGAGTTCTTTGCCAGCATCACTGCGCACATTTCCTGGTGCAATGGAGTTGACAGTGATCTTGTCGCGTCCCAACTGTCGGGCTAACGTGGTAGTTAACCCATGTAAAGCCAACTTCCCAATGCCGTAAACTGAGCCCGCGGGGAAGGCGCCGCCCGATACCTGATTGATGATGCGTCCGCCGCCGCGCTTACGCATCTCCGGTACGGCTGCCTGTACGCAGCGCAGCGCACCGGTTAAGTTGATATCAATAATTTTCGTCCACTGGGTAATGTCTATGTCCACCGCTTGATCAGAGCCTAGCTCAACCATCAGAGCTGCGTTATTAACAAGGATGTCTACCCCGCCAAACGTGTTAACGGTCTGCTCAACCATGCACTGCGTCGACTCGCTGTCGCCAATATCTACGCGTGTCGCGATGGCTTTACCGCCATTGGTATTTATTTCATCAGCCACGGCGTTTGCGCCGGCCTCATTGAGATCGGCAACCACAACATTCGCACCGGCCTGTGCTAACCCTAGAGCGTAAGCCCGACCAATGCTGTTACCACGCCCGCCAGCTCCCGTCACAATTGCTACGCGATTTTTGAGCTGAAACTGCTCATTACTAAAAGCCACTACTCGGTACTCCTGTCGTTTTCCACCGCGTTAATAAATGTACTGCCCACACCACCGAGTTGTTGGAAATGGTTGTTGTCACTACCGGTTAACTCGCCGAGTAATTGGATGTCCTTTTTTAACAGAGCGGCGCCATGAGCAAAGGCAGCGGGCGATGGCATACGCGCGTAGACATCGAACGCAAAGGACCGGCCACTGCTTTGCCCTATCAATGTAAGTAACTCGGCCCGATCAAGCTGCAGTGTGGTGCCAAGTTCTGCTGCTGCATGAGCGAGCGCTAGATTGGCCGCCATGAGATTGTTGTTGATCAATTTTGCCGTTTGTCCTGCACCTACATCGCCTACATGCGTGACTAGCCCGGCAAAGCTATCGAAAACCGGCCTTGCGCGAGCAACATGTGCCTCGCTGCCACCCACCATGACTGTCAATGTGCCGTTTTCTGCGGCGGGGCCACCGCCACTCACCGGTGCATCAATCACCGCGATACCGTATTGTTGGGCTTGTTGGGCCAGCGCAACACACGTTTTTGGGTGAATCGTTGAGTGGATAATGAGTAAGGAGCCTGCTGCTAAAGTGGGTAGTAACAATGCGCACAACTCTTGCACGCCCGCGTCGTTAACAACGCATACACACACAAGATTGCATTGTTTGGCCAGGTCTTCCGGTGTGTGGGCAAATTGCGCGCCGCTGCTTGCAAACGGTTCAAGTGATTGCGCCCGGCGCGCCCAGAGGGTGACATCAAATCCAGCGTCGATAATGCGCCGTGCCATAGGGGCTCCCTGACTTCCTAGCCCAATAAAGCCAACGCGAGGCTTTTCTGCATCGATCATCCTGCGGTGATGCCTGTATCCATCATGACACACGTGCCATGAAACGCATTACCTGCGGGGGTTGCAAGGTGAACAATCATAGCGGCTACCTCGTCAACAGTTACCAACCCGCGCATCCCCGAGAAGCGTTTTATGAGGTCAATATTGGCACCCTCGGGTGGGCGCAAATCGGTTGCGATATTCGTTGCCATGCCGCCAGGTGCCACAGCACTAATACGAATAGGCGTTTGCATATATTCCATGGCCATCGACTTGGTCATGCCAATCATGCCTGCTTTGCTGGCGCAGTAGGCGGCAGCGTAAGCCTCGCCAATGAACGCAGCTGACGACGCTACATTGACTATGGCACCCTCGCGTTCCAGTAAGTGTGGAATGGATGCCCGACTGAGAAAATAAGCGCCATTAAGGTTGACGCCAAGCGTGCGTATCCATTGGTCTGGCGTCATTTCGTGGGAATTGGCAAACATAATCATACCGGCGACGTTACACAGCGCATCCAAGCCACCAAAGCGAATCACGGCATCGTCCACCGCCGCCTGACAGGCGTTAGCATCGGAAATGTCGACTACTCTGACAACACATCGATCATTATTGGCGATCAACTCCGCAGTCTCAGTGAGCGTTTCGGCGTTGATATCCAGTAGGTAAATATTAGCACCGGCCTGAGCCATAGCCAGCGCTGTAGCGCGACCAAGTCCTGAGCCGGCGCCCGTGATCAGTACGTTTTTATTGTGCATATCTGTTGCAAGACTCATGCTGTGTTCTCCCTTGGCTTGCCATCCCAGGTCAATCCTTGCTCAACTTTGTTGGCCATATCGAATACCACGCCTTGCAAATACGAGGCGCGCGGCCAGCCGCTGTGAATTGCGTATTGCAAAACGAACTCATGCATTTCTGTGGCGGTGCAATTACCGCTCGCCATGGCACCATAAACATGGGTTTGTATGGGCATCATCATTGACGAATCCGCTACGCCCACCAATGTGACCCAGCGCCGGCTGCGCTGATCAAGCCCGTCGCGGTGCCACATTTCACCAAACACAAAATTTAGGATGCCGGCTTCAAAATAGGGTGCTACTGGCGGTGGACCCGCAAACGTCATTACCTGATCGAATTCTGCGGCGCCTTTTTTAAGGCGTTCTGTCGGATCCCATGGCGCTTCGCTCAGCGGTTTGTAGGGTGGCTCGATTAGCTGCCGTGCCTCGACGACTCGACTGATGGCTTGATCAATAATGGCGCCCCTCGACCATCCGCCGTATACCCCAAAGTGCAAGGCTACCTCGCGCAGTTCCACCACACTTAGCGCCTCTTTGTCTAAAGCGCCGCCAATATAGCCGTCGATGATCCCCTCGGGTGTATCCGCCGAGGCTGCACTCGCGATGGAGATGAGGTAGCGAGCGCGTAAGTCCAGCTGTGGCCGTGTCCAGATCTCGGCCATGAGATAGTCTGGCCAAGAAGACTCATACAGGGTTTTGGGTTCGGCTATGTGGGTGCCCATGATGTCCTGCAGTTGTTTGCGCCCCCGATCTTTTCGTTCGGCGGGGTCTAGCAAAGTCATTAGCGGTTATCCTCGGACAAGTTCATCCAAACGTTTTTAACCTGTAAGAATTCCAGCAGACCTTGCTGTCCGCCCAATCTGCCGTAGCCGCTTTGCTTGTAGCCCCCGAAGGGAGCGAAAGGCTGCATACCTTCTCCCGAGGCATTGACTTGAACCATGCCCGCCTGCATGGCACTAGCCACGTGATGAGCTCGTCGTAGATCGCGAGTATGGATATAAGCGCCTAACCCGTACTCAGAATCGTTGGCGAGGGCAATGGCCTCCTCTTCAGAATCAAAGGGCGTCACTGAGAGCACGGGGCCAAAAATTTCGTGGCGTGCCAAATCACTAGCCGGATCTACATCTGCCAATATCGTGATGGGCATGTAAAACCCATCGGCACAGCTGCCACCAAGACGCTGGCCGCCTGTGATAAGGCGAGCGCCTTGATCTTGCGCTTGGTCAACCAGAGTTTGAATGCGTGTTAACGATGTGGCAGAAATCAGTGGCCCCATTACTGTATCGGGCTGGGTCGGATCACCAATGGGTATGTGCTGCGCGATGGCCTGCAGGGCAGCTAGATACTGGTCGTATATGGGTCTTTCAACCAATAATCGCGTGCCATTAACACAACCCTGTCCACTCACACTCATCGCACCACTCAGGCCACGCTTGCCAGCGGCGGTGAGATCAGCATCGGCAAAGACGATCACGGCAGACTTGCCACCGAGTTCGAGCCCACAGGGTTTGAGTGTTGTGGCAGCGGTTTGTAGTACCTTTTTTGCGGTTGCCCCGCTACCAACGAACTGAATTTTGGCGACTCCGGGGTGTGCGACGATGGCTTCCCCCGCTGCGGGACCGCCCGCAACCATGTTGACCACACCGGGTGGAAAGCCGGCTTGAAGAAACAATTGCGCGAGGCGCATGACCGAATAGGGCGCCAACTCGGGTGCTTTAATGACCACGCAATTTCCCGCCGCTAATACGGGAGCTAAAACCATGGCGGCTGCGAACAATGGGCCATTCCAAGGAATGATTGCGCCAATGACACCGTAGGGCTCGTAGTTAACGTAGTTATGCGCAGGGCCATTCCAGGCATCGAGAGTCTCACCGCGTATACGATCAGCTGCGCCCGCGTAGTAACGAAAACGCTGTGCAGCTACCACCGGTGCATATTGAGCCATCATAGTGGGTGAACCGTTACCAATCATTTCTAGCATCGCCAGTTCAGTGCTGTGCGCGTCGATAATATCGGCGAGCTTCAGTAATAAATTGCGTCTTTGCTCGCCACTGACCCCTGACCAATGAGGGAAGGCGGCTTGGGCGGCGGTCACCGCTAATGCGACCTCTTCCGCGCCAGCTAATTTGAGCGTCGAAGATACTTGGCCATTAGCTGGGTAAATGTGGCCATGCACATTTCCCGAGCCCTGATTGATCGTTTCCTCACCGGCCAAAAGTATGTTTTTGGGTAGGTGATCTATCTTTGGGGTAGTAAATGTCATTGCTCTTCACTTATGGTTATATTTCAACAGTGTTGTTTAATAACAGTCTAAACCTCAAGACGTTTCTGTGCCAGTGTACGAAGCTCTGCGGTTTTGATCTTGGCTGTTCCGGTGAGGGCAATGTCTGCCGCTGTAAAAAAAAGAACCCGTCGTGGTGTTTTGTAGCTGGCTAGACGTGTACGGGCGTATTCGCGCACAGATTGTTCATCGAGTGGTTGGCTGCCATCGGGCACAATACAGCTGACAACGATTTCGCCCAGGGTTTCATGGGGAATGCCCACGGTCTGGCAAAGCTTGATGCCCTCCATGCTACGGAGTACGTCGTCAACCTCTAGCGGTGATACATTCGCGCCGCCTGTTTTGATAATGTCGTTGAGTCGTCCTGACCAGTACAGGCGGCCATCGCTGTCGATATGACCGCCATCGCCGGTATGCAGGAAGCCCTCGTCATCGAGCGTTTCGTCCAGTGGGACGCCTAGATAACCCAGCATAAGGGTAGGTCCCTTGATGGCTATTTCTCCGTGCTCGCCAACGTTGAGTGTTGTACCTTTCAGGGGATCTACAATCTTGATGGTATTGCCCGGAAAAGGGCGGCCGTGACTATTGTTAGCTTGTTCCGCACGGGTGCCCGCCGGGAAGCCTGTGACCAAGGTAAAAGTCTCTGTGTTGCCATAACAGTGGCGTGGTTCTATCCAGGTGGTATTAATCGTTGGATGGGTCGCGATGGGACATGTTGGATCAACATAACGAACAGAGGATAGATCTACCTGTGTCCAGTTCTTGGCGTTAACCAGCTGTGCCCACTGATGTGGCCAAGCGAAGACAAATTCTGCTTTGCCGCGACTAATGATGTTTAGGGCCTGCTCTGGGTCAAAGTGTGCTTGCAAGATGAGCGTGCCGCCAGCCACGAGCGTAGCGCCAATAACCATGGCGAAATTGCCAGACCAGAAAAAGCCATTCGCTGTCCAGCTGCGTACGCCGTTGGGTAGGCCCTGCTGAGTCTGCATGCGCCACATCTGAACACAAACACCGCGGTGGCTACTGAGTACCCCTTTGGGTTTGCTGGTTGATCCCGAGGAAAAAAACAGCACGCCTGGGTCGGCTGGCGATGCCATCTTGGCGCGCGCTAATACTTCCTCATCCGTAACGTTGCCTCCGTTATCGATAAACCTTTGCCACGGTGTAATGCCCATGGGCTCTGTTTTATCCACACTGATTACATGTCGAAGAAAGGGTAGCTTTGGCGATTCTAAAGTTCCGCCGTCATCTATTTCTGGAATAATCTCTTGTAAAATCCGAGAGAAATTTTGCTTAGCTACGAGCGATTCAAATAGTAGGGTGCTGCAACCCGATTTTTTTAGCAGGTATTCCAGTTCATCCCGAGTAGAGAAGGTGCTCAGTACAGCAGCAACACCGCCTGCTAGCGAGACACCAAAAACCGAGGCTACAAACTGAGCGCTGTTGGTCATGAGAATGCCAATGCGCTCGCCCTGGCTTATATGGAGTGCGGTGAGCGCCCGTGCTATGTCGATTGCTTCTCGTCGCAATTGCGCATAACTCCAGGTTTTGGGTTGAGCATCCGACCCTTCCAATAACAAGGCCGGCGCTTCGCTGTGGCGCTCGGTCAACTCAAGAAACAGCTTCGGAAGGGTGAGTGCACCCAAGGTGTGATCCTCTTCAAGAGGGAGACCATTAATGAAGGCGGGCGCTGTGAAGGTTGGCGATGATAAGTGTGACAAAAGAAAACCCTCGTTAAACGGCAAAACAGCTCACGTTACGTTTAGTTTGCGCCGGTCGCACCTATCAGAAATTGATCAATTTGGACGATCTGACAATGTTTCTGAGTGTCTTCAAATGTCAAGAAAAGGTATCGACGGGGTGTATAAATAACTTCATTGGAGCATTCAACAGTGCTGCTTAATAAACAAAATAAAACAAACGGCGAGAGCTTTGGAATCGATTCTGAGCTCGAGTGGGAGCAAACATACATTGGATGCCCGCGAACGACAGGTCACTGAGTTACTCAATCGCAGCTCGATAAGACGCTGTATAGAGCAACTCGCCCGCGGCGAAGATCGCCGCGATCCTACCTTAATCCGCGATGCCCTCTGGCCAGATTCTGTCACTGACTATGGTGTATTCCATGGCTCGTTTGATGAGTATCTGGATTGGGTGGTTCCGGGCTCGCCGGCTATCTCCGCCACTCAGCATCTGCTTGGTCAAAGTTACATTGTTCTCGGTGAGGCGTCAGCCCGCGTTGAGACTCAGGTGGTTTCTTATCATCGAGTGGATATGGGTGATGAACACCGCGATTTGACGATAGGTGGACGGTATCTTGACGTATTTGAGCAGCGCGGAGGTGAATGGCGCATCGCGAGTCGCATGATGGTCTACGACTGGAGCCAGGACTGGGGTGTCAGCATTGACTGGGCACACGGCCTTATGGGGCAGCCGCTTTCTTCACCACGCTTTGTGGGTGGTGCAAGCGATGATTTTAGTCGTGAATTTTTTGGAGAAACAGGCTGACATCCCGTCGGCGAATTTGCTTGTAGCTAATTATAAAACAAGGGGTAACTCACAATGAAAGACGAGGGTCATATGAACAATCGAGCAAATGGAACGAAGAGTGTTGCTAGGCATTCACAGCAACGAAAGGTTACTACTGTGGCCGTGATATCAGCGTTGTCGGCTCTTACATTGGGTGGTGGCGCAAACGTAATGGCCGCTGATGGCCCGCAGGTGCTGGAAGAGGTGGTTGTCACCGCAACACGGCGACTTGAGAGTGTGCAGGATATCCCAGCCAGTATTGTCGCACTGACGGGTGATGACCTGGCAAATAGAGGTATTACCGATTTTCGTGATTTAAGCGAGGCGGTATCAGGTATAACCCTCAATCGCTCCGATAACGCTCTTGGGGCGGCAGTCTATATTCGCGGCATGGGAACCGAAGGTACAACTGCAGCAAAGAAATCGGTGGGTGTGATCTACGACAACATGTACCTGGTTCGACCCGGTCTGGTTTTCAGTGAAATGCTCGACGTGGCATCGGTTGAGGTGCTGCGGGGGCCACAGGGGACTAACTTTGGTAAGAACACCACAGCAGGTGTTATTCGTATCACTACTGCAGACCCCAATCCCAATGAATTTTCAGGAAAAATACAGGGTGTGGCGGGTAACCTGGGAGCAGCCGAAGTGCGTGGCGTGGTTAATGTTCCCATCATCGACGACACTCTAGGGTTGCGAGTCAGCGGCTTTACAGCTGAGCGTGACGGTTACACCGAAAATACAACCCTAGGTATCGATACGCGTAATGTCGACCGTGAGGGTTATCGCGCTAAATTACTGTGGAACCTGACCGATTCGTTCCAGCTGCGTCTGAGCGCTGAGCATACGGAAGATAGGGGTGATGCCGACTCGACCAATACCGCTAACGCGTTTTATGTCGCCCCTGAAATTGGTGTTTATGCCAATAACTTGGGTGCTTGGGACGACGAGACCGATCGTTACACGGTAAACCTGCGTTGGCTGGTCGCTGATCACGCATTAACAGTTTTCTGGGGGCAGGAGACGTCGGACTCGCTGATTATCAATGATTACGACCAGACACCTGTGCCAATTTTGTCACTTAGCAATCTAGGTGAGCTCGATACTGAGAGCCTTGAAGTCCAATGGACATCCAGTTTTGATGGCCCTTTCAATTACCTAATCGGTTATTTCAAACAAGAGCAGGACAGCACCAGTACAACAGAGATTCCAGGCGTATATACAGGCGTTTCAACTATCCTTGAGGATAGTGAGGCCGTCTTCGCAAACCTCCGATACCAGTTTACCCCACAATTTGGACTGCAGGCTGGGGTACGCTACTCAGACGATGCAAGCGTAGGGATGAACATCCACCATGACGGTGAAAAGACCTTTGACGAGTTGACCTACTCATTCAAGCTGACCTATGCCGTTGACGATAACTCTATGGTGTATGCCAGTTACGACAAAGGCTACAAACAGGGCGGGATTAACCGAGAGCTAAGCACCTGCGGACGCATCCCCGGCGTGCCATTCCCCGGCGGCTGTTTACAGGAGAGTCAGGCTTTTTGGCAGCCTGAGCTTTCTTACAACCACGAATTAGGGTTTAAGACTGAATTGTTTGATAAGACGCTGCGACTTAACACGGCTGTTTTTTACGCCGAGTACGAAGATTATCAATCAACGTTTTCCATTCCCGGTTTAGCGCAAGTACTGATATCCAACGCGTCCAAGGTGGAATCGTTTGGTGCCGAGGCAGATTTCCTCTGGGCAGCATCTGATCTGTTGACCATCAACGGTAGTGTGACCTACGTAGACACCGAGTACGACAGTTTCACGGGATCACCCTGTGGTTGGTCGGCGCAGCCTGGTTGTGTGGCGGGTCAAATCGACTTGTCGGGACAAACACTGAACCGGGCCCCCGAACTTAGCTTCAACGTGGGTGCAGAGATGCGCAGCGGTTTCAGTTTAATCTCCGGAACCGAGTGGTTTGCTCGGGTGGATGCCGTGTATGTTGGCGACCAGAACCTCAGCACGACATTAGAGGAGTTTGCGGAAGAAAGCGCTTACACATTGGTTAATGCACGCGCTGGACTGGAGATGGAAAATGGTTTGAAAGTCACTCTCTGGGGGCGCAACGTTTTCGATGAGGAATATCGCATTAACGCCGGCATTGGAGATAGCCCTATCCGTCGAGGATTAGTGCAATCAGAGCTGCCTGGACTCGAAGCAACCTACGGTGTGACTGTTGATTATGCGTTCTAAGCATCCTGCGCGCTATTAAGGTGTTTTAGCCGTTGACAAGCCGCTCTAATTGAGCGGCTTTTTTTTAAATTTTATCTGTCTGAGGTGAATTGCATTGATGGGGCCATTTCACGGCCAGTTTTTTCAGACTGCCTACCTTACCAATAACCTGGGGCTAGCGAGAGACCAGTTGGGTGATGGGCTAGGACTCACCACATTTCAACGCATCGATGGGCCGCTTCCCGGTGGCGGGAAGATCGCGGTTGAGCTGGCCTCTGCCCGCGGCCTAATGATCGAGTTAATGCAGGTAACGGGCTGTGATAATCCGTTGTACGCGAGACAACTGGGTGAGCATGAGCCGTTTACTTTGATACATCATCATGAAGACTTTGAGATTATTTTTAGTGCTGAGCGACCAGTTGAGTACAGTGGGCGTTGTGCCAAGATAGACCCGCAAGTGCGTGGAATGATGGTTAGATACGGCATGTACCACTGGGTAACCGAGATTGATCCGGTGCTGAGTATCGCTTGCTCGCCGAGTACGGGCTTGTCAGCGTGGTAGGCGCTGGTGAGCTCAACGTTCGCTGGCATTAAGTTCAGCGAGCGCTGCGGCAATAAATCGACGCTCCCAAAGATTATGGTCACCACACTGTTGCTGCAGTAGTTCTAACGCATCCCGTCTGGCTTGATGGGTGTCGCTGGTGCAGACGTCAGCGTTATCCAATATATCCAGCACTTTGAGTGCCGCCAGTGGTTGTTGGTTCGCGCAGTAGTTGTGTGCGGCCGCTAGTAATGGGTTTGGCCCACCGCAAAGCTCGACCAGCATTGGCTCAATGGCAGAAGCTGAACTGGGAAACAGGCCGGTGATACCGCTGCTCGGGTCGTACCAACCGGTGTATTCATGCCAGATTGCACGAACGTTCCAGCTGACCTTGCCGTATTCCTCGGTAAGCGCAAGCTCGGGTGGCGGTTGCACCTCACTCATCAGTGCACTCAGCGTTTTACCTTCGTTCATGCCCGCAACTGTATGGTCATGTACCCATTGAACAGAGGCAATGATACGCGTGAGTGACTCTGCGATATGGTTTTCGCCTTGAATGTTTTCGTGTCCGGTGAGGATTTGCACGGGCTGTAGTGCCTTGACAGTTTTGACGGACTCAATGAACTCGAGCGCGCTACGTGGTTTGTCACCGCGCAGTGTATTGAGATTGGGTTGATTGCCAAATAATGGCCCAAACAGATTGCCGACAAGAGCAACACGCGTTTGCGGTAGCCAGACAATTAGAGCAGAGCGCGTCTCACCGCCGGGTGTCCAGATGAGCTCAAACTGTCGTCCGCCCAATTCAAATTGGTACTGATCATCAATGAGCCGATCAGGTGGTATGTCCCGGGTGGGGAGCAGATCTGCCGATGATCCGGTTATGTTGCCAAAGATTCGCCGTGAGCCCCGGCGATAGTGAGCAGAGAGCATCGCGCTATAGCGTAGGTCATCTTCATAAATCCGGTGGGCGACAACCTGATTTTCTGCGGTCTTGTACAGCTCTAGTCCACCATACTGATTGACATGACTTTGAGTCAGTATAATTGTGTGTATGGGGTGCGATGACGCGGCTTCAAACAGACCTTTCCCGCGTCGCGCGTCGCGCAGTGTGCCGGTATTGACGAGGACATTGCCAGCGGGGGTGGTCACCAAATAACTGCTGCCAATGCCCTTGTTCTCAAAAATACCGTTACCGCAGTCAATTGCTGTGGTCTGTTCTGACCCCGATGCCACCATAGTTGCGACTCGATTGTGGGCTGCGGAATCCTGCTCGGGATTGTCGGTCATTTAGCTGCCACTCTTTTTAGTCATTAATGCAACAGTGTTGTATAGTCACGTGAATAAAATCAACAAAAACCTAGTTTAAGCGATTACCCGGATTGCTGCGAGGAATGCAAATGCTGACTTTCGATGAGATTGTAAATGCGGCTCGAGAGGCCAGTGGCGGCTTGCCCGACCCAGATCAAGATAGTTGGCAAGAAGGGCTTCAAATTCTCTTGCGTGATCATGCCAGAGTGAATCGACTCACCGAACGTGGTGTAGGTTTGGTTAAGCGCCGGTATGTTGGTGCTCTGGTGAATCGAATGAAAGTTGATGATTTCATTCGGCGTCATCCTGAGGTTCTCGAGCAGCCCATCGTTCGTCCTGTCATTATCTTGGGTTTGGTGCGTACCGGTACCACCATGACGAGTTATTTACTCGACGCCGATCCAGCCAACCGATCTCTACTGCGCTGGGAGGCCACAAACCTCGTGCCGCCCGCAGCCGCGGGTGCTACCCGTTGCGATGCGCGCTGTCTGGAAGAGAAAAAAATTGATGTCGAGATGATAAAGCGCAATCCCGATGGCGTTAAAACCCATTTTGAGCCCGCCGATGGTCCTACTGAGTGTGTGCATCTTGTTGGACAAGATTTTCGTTCCATGATGTATATGGCTATCACGCCAACCCCGGTTTATGCCGACTGGATTCTGAACTGTGATATGTCATCGGCGTACGAGCACCGTAAGCGTGCATTGCAGGTTTTGCAGTCAACGAATCCTGGTCGTTGGGTGCTTAAAATGCCTTCTGACTCGGTGTTCATCCCTTACGTTTTCAAGACATTCCCCGATGCCAAGGTTATTTGGACTCACCGTGATCCGTATGTGGCTTTTGCGAGCTCGTTCAGTATGCGCGCCAACTCGCAAAAGATTTTTAACGACGCTGTGGATGTTGATTACATGCGCTGTAAGTTCCCCCTTCAGTTAGGGCTGCATCTATCGCGACCTATGGAGCTGGCGCATCAGCGTCCTGACGATTTCTACCATCTGTATTACGACGACATGATGCGTAGCCCTATTGCTGAGATGAAGAAAGTTTATCAGTGGTTGGGTGACCCTTGGACGCCTGAGGCAGAGCAGGGCATGCAGCGCTGGCTGGATGACAATCCGCAAAATCGTTTTGGCGAGCACCGTTATACATTGTCAGACTGGGGCTTTAGTAAGGCCGATATCGAACCCTATTTCAGCGACTACCTACGTGAACACCCGGTAGCGACCGG
>Ga0181567_10002887_pt1 | contig 12775 bp, 15 predicted proteins | sample 101ome_14_FD_133761 | JGI IMG/M metagenome (GOLD analysis project Ga0181567, IMG submission 133761) | Coastal salt marsh microbial communities from the Groves Creek Marsh, Skidaway Island, Georgia - 101403AT metaG (megahit assembly) | ecosystem: Environmental > Aquatic > Marine > Intertidal...
AGTCCGTGTTACCTTTTATTAAGTTCCCAGAAGTAATGCTGGCGGCTATAAACTTAACTTTGACGTTCGCTGTGCTTGTGGCATTGACGTAGGAAAAGCTATTTCCTTGATACCAAGCAGACCCAGATCCGCCGTAGCCTGCTCGCGTGGTAGCAACCTCATCCCAGTTAGTTCCGCCATCCGTAGATACATAAGTTCTTATTACTAATACAGTATCGGTGGTTAAAACTATGGCAGTTAAATTATTTCCAACTTCCCAAAGCCCTGTACTGGGAAATGTCCATATCCCGCTGCTGACAGACATCCCCGTTCCTAGTTTTGCAAAAGAAGCATCATCTACCCTTTCAAGGTTGGCGCTGATAGGGTCGGTATCTGCGGTTATATCTGCTGTCAGCCTCCACTGATCTATTTCAGTGATTCCATTGGTGTGGGTATATGGAACCCAATTTGTTCCATTCCACTGAAGGAGCTGACCCGTAGTTGGTGCCGCGCTCGTTGTGTCTACATCTGATAAAACACCTATGCTACTACCTGAGGCCGCACTCGACTCCCAAGCTCCAGAAGTAGAGCTATATGTAAACCCTGCATGAATATCACCATCGCTTGGATTACTTGGAAAATTAGTTGCCATTATTCTTCTACTATATTAACTGTGTTTGCAAGTACTAATGTCCCTGCCTCTACTTGATCCATAATTTCTCTATAATGCCGATTGCCACCTACTAATGGGACAAATACAGCTTTACCATCAATTTCCGCGACAATTTGTTGATCTATGCCATTTAATTGCTCTATATATGCACTAGTAATATTCATATTTATAGCTCCGCATCTGCATCATATGTACCGCCATCCGTATAGTAAGTACCAGCTCCACTAGTTCCAATTTTTATTGCGAAACCAATACCACTATTATATTGAAGACCAACACTAGTGGCAGTACCATATAATGTATGACTACTGAGTGTAATTGTTGGTTGAGCTCTCATATAACTTTTAAATGATATCGTACCTCCAAAACAAATAGAACTACCTATAGATGAATAATGTCTATTTCTAGTACCACCCTCTCCAGTGTTGCCTTTTTGAAAATATCTTAAACAATCACTATAAGTTTCGTCAAGTGTTTTTTGTTCAAAATCAGTAGCACTAGAGCCTGATTCTATTTGAATTTGTGAAAACTCAAATGTACCACTTTGATTTCCCGTTGCAACTCTATCACCCAAATTAGAACCTGCGTCCATCCAAAATAAAATACTTAAATAATCATTATTATCTGAACCAAGAGTTTTACCAGTAATCGAAGCCACAGATAGATTTACTGTATATTTTGTCCATGACGTTGATAAAGTTACTGATTGATCTGCACCAGCTACTGCAGTACTAGGAGATCCTCCAGTTCCATAATTTTGATAGGGCTCTACGTGTATTGTTTTTGCTGCGTCGGCTTTCGCCCAAAAGCTCACTGTTACCGTTTCGCCTTGAAATGTTCTGACATCTTCGATTCTTTGTTCAAAATAAACAAAATCACCTGCGCCAGAATTAGTTGTATTTACTAATCTTAAATAATATTTTGGATTATTAGGTACATCAGTTTGGCCTAAAGTAAACTCTTGTTGTGTCAACGTTGAACTACTACCACTTACATTTAATTTCCATCTATCTGCTGTATAACCTGTTGCAGTAAAACTAGTTCCTCTTTGCCATACATCAAAATTGCCGTTTATAAATTTGTTACGACCCGGTGTAGCGCCATCTGTACCATTTGTACCTGCAGTACCAGGAGTAGTTGCTTGTACCCATTGACTCGAATCAGTATCTACATAATATATGTACAATTTATTAGTGTTTGTATTCCACCACAATTCTCCATCAGATGGATTGCTAGGAGTTGTGTTAGCAGTCGTTACAGATACACTACCAGTCGGTCCCTGAGGTCCCGGAGTTGTCACTTGTATCCATTGTTGTGAGTCACCATCATCATAATAAAAATATAACTCACCGTCTGTGGTGTACCACCACAAATCACCAGCACTTGGGCTATTTGGAGCAGTATTTGATGAAGTTATAGATGCAGCTCCACCTCCACCGCCAGATGAAGCGAACGTGATAGTGTCTGACGTTGTATTTGCTGTGATCGTCATATTCGATCCAGCAACAAATGTTACAGTATCTGTAGTACTATCAGCACCAACAGTATCTCCACCAACTGCAATATTTGAAAAGGTATTACTACTGCCGCTACCACTATTGTCAACTGCAGGCGCCCACTTACTACCATCCCATTTTAAAACTTGACCGGAAGTTGGTGCAGTTGTTGTCGTATCTACGTCACTTAAATCATCAATAGAATAGTTTGCTTTAACAACATGTATAGTGCCAGCCATCGAACTATGTGCTGAGCAATTATAATATAAAATATCTGGTGCGTCGTGTTGCACAGTGAATTCTATATCACCAACTTCTACTCCGTTATTAGAAGTTCCGTCGTTGTACGCGTTGCCAGTTCCTGTTCCACTAACGGTTTTAATATAGAAAGGATGACCGGTAGCGTTGACAGCAAACGTATAAGTTTCACCACGTTGAAGATATAGTGTAGGATTCGAATCAGAAGAAGTTCCGCCGCCGCTAAAAACATACGCGCCTGAACCAGAATTAGTAATAGTAAATTTTTTCTCTAAGTGAGTAAAATTTCCGTCGAGTTCATTATGTGTAAGTGTAGAACCCTTATCGGCGCGCTTAGTAATAGCCATTAGCTGACCCTCGTCACGCTTGCTTTAACAAAAATCTTACCACTTAATATACTAATAATCTCAGTATTTGCTCCTCTGTCGTACATCATTACGTCGTAAACGTATCTAGTTGAAGTATCTAGAGTTGCAGTAACTTCATTAGACAACGCCAATGAAATAATGCCTAATTCGTCATTAGCTATATTTGTTTGAATATCAATTTTAGTATTGTCAGGAGAACTAAATGATTTTTTCATTGCTGCAGAGAAAGCTTTCTCAGATACGTCAAAAGCGGCTCCTGTAGAGTCTTTAATACTAATTTTAAAGAGAGCGTCTGTGCCCTGTGTGACAGTCAAATCTTCGGTACGTTGAGACGACATTTAAGTTTCCTACAGATGAGTCTTTATATATTTATGCAATGTATTTATTTATAATCACTTCCAAATTAGGCGGCTCGAATCCACAAATATCCGGGATATAATTATCTTCTAACTGTAAATCAAAATTAGGTAATATTTCTCTATGAAGTATTCCCTTTGACTTAAATTGCTTAAATTTATCATTTAATAGTGGTACCCAATTAGTGATAAATCTATTTGTTCTCATAATTCCTGGATCTCTTTGATCATATATGTATGTTGGTATTCTATCATCTTTCTGATACATGACTAAATCACCAGTAAAGTGCGCGTGTTTTAAACGAAGAAAATGTTCTGTATCTTCTCCTATTATCATATCTTCATCAAATCTATATTTAGCAGCTCGTCGAGATAAAAAAACAACTCTGCTCATGACTTCTTTTTGATTCACATAATAATAACTATAACCTGCCCAAAGCTGTCGTTCTGGGTTTTTACAATTTTGAATAATTTCTGAAATTGGTTCGTCAGTAAAAAATGAAAATAATAAATTATCTACTTCTTCACCGGCTTGCAAACATAGTTGATGAGTTAGACATAAAACATCAGGAGGATTTTCTAATTCGGCACATTTTTTATAATAATAAACACCGTGTGGAGTCAACCAATCATCACCGTCTATTAATACTGCATAATCATTATCAGATTGAGTAAAAATATCTAAAACAGAATTTTTGCCGCGGCCCGGTGTTCCTTTGCTTTCAGTAATTGTATATTCTAAATTACGTTGTTTACAAAATTGTTCCGCTTCGGATATAAAATCTAGATCTAAACTATTAATTACGATGTGTATATCATTTTTATCATGATTAGAGCAAGTAAAATGACGAAATAATACATTTACATTTTTTGATATGAGTATATAAAATTTTAATTTATGTTGCTGTTGGTACAAAATTCATTCCAATAACAACACGATCTTCATCTGTAAAATTTGTCGACACTTCATGTATTAACCATGGTGCAAAAAGATATGCATTAGATTCTATAGCAGGTAGAGATTGTGAAGTATTCCAGAATTTTTCTCTTTCTTTTTCGGAATATTGTCTTGTTTTTTCCGAAATAGTGAGTGTATTTTCTACACTATGTGCTAAATCCCTACAAAAATTTATATTACCGCATTGTGGTTCGCCTTTGCCTGTCACATAATATACACCGGAAAATAAACAACCCGGATGAGTGTGCAAACTGTTTCTATGACCTTTATTATTACTATTTAACCAAGCATTAGCCACCATTAAACTTTCGTCCATTTTAAAAATATCGGTGAAAATATGATTGACAGCATGTGTTATTTTATCGAACATGTCGTCTAAGCCTTTGCATGCTCCAAATTCTATTTCTTTTTGCCAACCACCGACATTTGATCTTTGAACACCTGGATCATTTGATTTTAAATAATGATAATAATTCAATATATCTTGATTATCTATTTCTGGCAATTTGGTTTCGAAAATACTTTCCGACCAAACAACTCTGCGTTTTATTGACATCTCTAAATTCATTAGAACGAAACCGATAGCGGACCAGAAACAAACAACGGCACAAACATTGATATTGTGTTTTCTAATGGTTCTAAATGATAAAATTGTCGATGCGGAATATATGCCATATCGCCTTGCTCTAATTCTATTTCTTCATGAATATGTAAATTATCATAAACAGCTTTTCTTTCTTCAATCGTATCGAGTGCATTAAGCTCTATATTAGAAAGTGCAGATGATCTATTACGATAGATAGTTAGTTTTTGTTTCCCTTGAATTTGAAAAATAAAATTATTAGGGCCGTCACAACGAGGATGATACCAATTACTACCTTCAAGACCACAAAACATTTTTACATAACCAGAATAATTATCCATCTTTGCTGGCCATACACCATGGCCATCCATTTGTATATGAAAAATATTTAATAAAAAATCTACCAAATCTGCACAAATTGGATTTACTGTTTCGTAATTACTAATTATAATAGTTCGTAATGATTTTAATATTTCATCAGCATCAACAAATTGCCGCATATTAAAGATATTGCCGCCAGTATTTTTTAAGGCTATCTCATTAACATTATTTTGATTTTCTAAACAAAATCTGACTGGAGTTACATGCTCGTAAATAGATTGTGTTTTGTTCAAATATAACGTATCCACTGAATTTGGATTATTTAAACAAAGTCCAATATCATCCCATGTTGCCCATTCGTCAACTTCTTCGATGACAGATTTTAAAACAATTGGTCTGTCATTGACATAAACATCAGATTTTAATATTTGTATTTTTTCTTTATCAAACTTATTCATCGAGAGTCAAATTATATTTAGATCTTTTCATGATATATCGCCTATAAAATTGTTTTGCATTTGCGACTACACCTAAATGCTCTTTATTTTCAGTTTTTCCGTAAGCTGCATTGTATTCTCTTTTTGCTATCGGAATAATATGTAAGAGAGGTGTACCAGCCTTTATAACAAATGTTCCTTCTCTTTTTGGAGATAAAATAACATTGATTGTACCAAATTTACTAGTATAATCTACTATTCCTGGATAAATTAATATTTCATTTACAATATCGCTATGATATGACGGGGGCAAAAGTAATAAAGAAATATCTTTTTCTGTGTCGATTCTCCATGGAGAAGTAAAATGAAGTGGTTGTAATCTTTTTACAGGACAACCGCTGTGTGATTTTGGTATACCATCTGTAATATCACCACTCATTGCTTGAGGCATGGGTAATTCAGAATTTCTTTTTTCGCAACCTGTATAAGCCATCGTTGCATTTTCAGAAGCATAAATTTTAAACTCATCCCACGCTGGCATAATCCATCCTGTATTTTTGTAATCAAATATACCAGGACAATCTACAAAAGTTTCTTTCCCATGTTTTTCGAGTTGTTGTTTTTTATGCGCGCCATCTAAAGCTGCTGCTTTTTGTATTGGATGTATTTTATATACACTTCCAGTCATATCAGAAAATTTCACATCAAACATATTATTACTCAATCAAATTTAATCAAATCAAATACAGAATCTGTTCCTTCTTGTACTACTGTTTCGGTGTCTTCGGGAGTTTCTTTAATCATAGTCTCGATAGACTCTTCATAATATACAATAAGAGCTTTCTGCTGGTTTATATATCGACGCAATTCTGCTACGTTCATGCTCATGTTCTCATAATCGGGAACACTCATTGCAAAGAACACAGTAGTACCACTCTCTTCTTCGAACCGTACGAGGAACTCTTCCATGTTCTCAGGCGTCACAGCATAAAACTTAACGCGATGCAGACTCATCGCTTTAGGGCGGGGTTGGATAGGAATATCCTTGACTACGTAGTCGGTCTTGACTACGACGGTTGGTTCTACACTTGCACAGCCACTATTCAGGCTGATTAGCGGGAACAACAGGCTCAAAGCCAGAATCGATTTCGAGCTCTGAGAAAATCTTGTCCGTAGCATTGTTTACTCTCTTTTCAATTAGTCCAGGTTTTTGTAGGGTAAGTCGTGTAAGGTCGTGTCGTCGTAGCTTTGCAGCCAATTCGTCTTGATATACCTCAGCTTCTCGTGCCCTTTCTTCAAGCTTTGCCATATTCTCTTGAGCGAGTTTATAGTCAGCTTGCAGATTTTCGATGGTCTCTTGATTTGTCTCAGCGACCATTTGTAGTTTCGCGTTGTTATCACGAAGGGTAGCGAGGCGCTCTTGTGTATCAGTATAATAATACCATGCTCCACCACCCATTGACATCAATAAAAATAACAAAATCAATATCGGCATAATTTATTTCCCTTTTTGATAAGCTTGCGCGCCAAAAAACGCTGCTACTAAACCGGCGACAGCAACAAAATATGTCGGCGCCATATCACCTAAAATGTTCGATGCTTTTTCTAAACCAGCAAGATCAGTAGCAACAACCATGGCGGGATAGAACAACATACCAGCAAGAGAGAACCATGCCATATTTCGTTGTGCATCTCGCATTGCATCGGCATCTTCTAATTCCTTTCTTTTAAACTCCATATACATCTCATGCTCTTCTTTACTAACTTTACCATCACCATTCGTATCTGCAGGATGAAAGCCTTTTTCTTTTTCTTCTTCGGCCATTATTTACTCCTATTTGGTTTTTACAATATCATAACCAACTGGATCAACTGTTTTGATTTCCACGGGATTTTTATTTACAGTCACAAATTTAAAGTGTGTATTAGTCACTTTCTTTAGCTTTCTGACTGTGTATGTTTTAGGATTAAAACCTATTTTCTTCGAGCCATCCTGTTGTTCTACAACTTGATCAGGAAAATAGATAGTGAGCTCGTATTCATCGATGAATAAAGCTATTATCCAATTTTTAAATTTTTGCCATGTCTTCATAAGATTATTTATCTCTTATAATTTATTTTTACCATGCACCCAAAAAACTAAAACTTCTCTTACGCCTGATGTTACAGGACTTACATAATGTCTAAAATGAGAATCAAAGAATGTAACATCACCCTTTTCCATTTTTAACTTATAAAAATTTTCTTCTAAGCCAGTGCCAGTAGAATCAACTACCAATTCCCCTCCTTCGTAATCTGCTGGATCAGATAACATAATTGTTGCAGATATTTTTCTATCATATTTTCTATATCCCAATAAAGAAGTATCAGCATGCCAATCATATCTACTGTTATTGCTTCCTTCATACACAAGATATTCTATTGATTCAATATATTCTATGTCATATAAAAATAAATCATAGTTTGCACTAGCTGACATATCTCCAACTTTATCCCATAACCATTGAGTATTTTGATCAATAGGCATTGTTGCTGATTCACACACACGATAATCACCAGCGCCTTCTACTGTTTCTGCTTGTTTAAATTCTAGAATTTTTTTGAAAAATTTGATTCGATCAATTTCTTCATCATTAAAACACTTTTGCATTGTTCCAAAATGAGTCAATTGACGCGTGGGCAACAAACTCTGTCTGAGTGGCATCATAACGTATCACCTTAAATAATTAAATTTCGCCGTCGTACTTTATATTTATAAAGCCCTTATCTATTGAATTAATGTTACTACGAGAAGCACCAACGTAAGCTTGTATACTAGATTGATAAACACCGGTTACTTCAGTAGAATACACTTTTGCATAAACTGGTGAAGCAGCTGGAGCCGCATTAGGTGTATCAGATTGGCCAGAACCTACATATCTCGTTGTATATACGTTACTGGCCGGCGCTACAAATTCATATGTTGTTTGATCAACTGCAGTTACGTATACTTTTGTATCTTCAGCTTTATATCCTGTATATGTGCTTCCTGGATAGTTAGTCGCTACTTGATAAGCTGGTTGTGTATATTGACGAGTTGGATAAGTCGTTATTCGTGTTGGATAAAATGTAGACACTGAATACGACGCTTGAAATCCGCTCACAGCTGGAACTTGGTTCGATATTGAATAAGATGGCTGATACACAAATCTTGACGGATAATTCGTAGTCACAGAATAAGATGGCTGATATACAGTTCTAGATGGATAATTTGTAGTCACGGAATAAGATGGTTGATATACAAATCTTGACGGATAATTTGTAGTCACGGAATAAGATGGTTGATATACGGCCCTCGATGGATAATTCGTAGTCACAGAATAAGATGGCTGATATACAAGTCTCGACGGAAAATTATCAACATCAGCCAAATATGATGGTTGATTAATGACACGAGAAGGATAATTTGTAGTTACAGTATAACTAGGTTGAGTTATTGCTCTCCACGGAGCATAAAATACTACAGAATAAGAAGGTTGAGTCGAACCACGCGCTGGATAGGTATAAGAATTATGATAGCTTGGTTGTACAATCCATCGCGATGGATAAGTCGTCGCCCCTGAGACGCCTTGGACAGGTTGACCAAATTCGTATGTAATTTGATATGTTAAAATATGATAAGATGGTTGAGTCGATCCTCTAGCAGGATAATATACTGCTACGGTATAACCCGGTTGTACAATCCATCGAGATGGATAGGTATACGATAGATAATAAGTTGGTTGTGATAAAATTCTTGATGGATATGTATATGATACTGAATATGCCGGTTGATTAATAACACGAGAAGGATAATATGTACCATATGCATATGCTGGCTGCGGTGTTACTTGCCGAGTAGGATAAGTAGTTGTCACAGAATATGCTGGTTGATCCGCCAAGCGCCGAGTAGGATAAGTATTAGTAACAGAATAAGCAACTTGTGGTGTTACTTGTCTTGTCGGATAAGTAGTTGTTACTGAATAAGCGGCTTGCGGTGTTACTTGCCGAGTAGGATAAGTATTAGTAACAGAATAAGCGGCTTGTGGTGTTACTTGTCGTGTCGGATAAGTAGTTGTAACAATATAAGATGCTGCAAAATATGTCCGTGGAGGATAAGTAGATGTAACATTATATGAAGGGTTAGCTACTTGATAACCTGGTTGAGAATAAGTTACAGCAGGAAAATATTGTGTTATTGTATATGCTGTTTTAACAGTATCTTGGTCACCGCGACCACCACGCCCCTGTATTTCCATGACATGTCTGCCATAAGGCAAATTTACGGGTGTAGATCGCGATGATACGTCTCGTGTTTCGTCAAAAGTCTGAGCCCAAGTCCTATCAAAAAAACCTTTGCTAGTACCGCCAGGCATAACTAACTCCTATCACCGGGCCCAACCAGCATTCCTAATACCAAGAGAACCATAAATTTTTCCGTCGACCACGTAAAAACTATATATATCTATGCCGCTTGAATTAGGCGGTTCTATTCCTTCAGACCAATATATTCTATCATCTGGTCCAGATCCGTCTGCTGCGCCTCCCGATGTACCTGGCCACGTTGGTTCACGACTTGTACCGTTATTATCAATAATCAATGTAAACGTTGCCGCGCCGCTTGTCGGGAAATTAGTAAAGTCAATACTATAATTACCAGTCGGTTGGTATTTATGTACAGAACCATTATTAATATTCATTGTATACGCGGTACCAGAACCTCCATTATAAACAGTTTCTTCAAAATATTTAGAAGAATGAACAATAGGTGCATCTAATTGATTAGTTACGGTGACTGCTGCATCTTCGACTATTAATCTCGATACAGCATTAGTAACAATACGCCATTTATCATTAGCATGGAATTGCATATATGTATTGTTATCACCATGGTGATATATGGTAGCTCTCAACTGGATGTATTCTACGTCGTCAATATAGCCACCGTTCAAATCCATATTACTACTATTCAATACAACATTTCCATAGAAATCTGCTGTGCCGCTAGAAGATATTGAAAATTTCAAACTGTTGTTTACTGACCAATTATATCCACGACCAGTGCTATTATTATTAAATTCTAATCCAGTATCACCGTGAGTAATCGTATTAAGATAAGACGAAGCGGTCGCCGCAGTCAATTTTATGCCATCAGTATTAGCACTGTCTTTAATAATGAGGTCACTAGATGTTTCAACAGTTCCATCTGATTGAAAAGTTAATGCTGTAGTATTGGATGGCCCGGTGCTGATTTTTAATTCACCGCCGGATTGAGTAAATCTACCAAATTCAACAGAACTATCTTCTAATCTAATTGCTCCAGCGCCGGCGTCTAGATCAATAGCATTAGCAGCTCCAGATTTTAATACTAATAAATTTGAAGATTCAACTGTTTGATTATTTAACGTAAGATTATCAACAGTCAACTGTGTAAGGCCATCAACTGTTCCGCCATTGATGTCAACTGTAGCGAGAGTTGTAGTACCAGTAACGATTAGTCCGTCTAATACGTCAAATTCTTGTGAGGTTGAAGCCATCTCTTTCTCTTCTTATAATTTGAATATACCCTGAGAGCTCCACGTAATATCTACGTTTGCACCAGCAGGTGTAATTGGTAATCCGTCTATATTTGTATCCATATATGCAACTAATCTACTCGTCGCTGCATTTCCAGTATCGATGTAAAATAAAAGTGCTTCACATTCTGTTGTATCGTCGACTGAAAGAAATGTAACATCGTCAGCATCTAATTTTCCGTTTGTCAGAGTCACATTTGTTAATGTAGCATTTGCTACAACAGTATTCGCTAACGTACTAACATCTGAATAAAACTCATCTGACGATACAAAATTCTCATTATCGGTATTAAGCAATGCTACCTTGAGATTTCCCCCATTTAGAGCAGAATCAGATGCACCAGTAAGCAATGCTTCTTTGTATTTATCGTATATCGCGTTAGCCATTATGGTCTCGTCTCAATCTTCAGAACTTTAAATCTATGTATATTTGTTCCCGATGCTGATCCACATGTGGCTAACAGATCGATATGTGTATTATTAGCTGCGACTGCAGGCACAATTGTCACGTCATTCATATTACTCTCGACCTCACCGTATCGAGTGTAGAAAATATCACTATTATCTGTCACTATCACATTAATTTCGACTGCATATCCTGAATCAGCGTCAGCTAAATCTTCGCCGTGCACGAAAAACTTAAATCCTTGAGTTTGTCCAAACGGGAAAGTATCGATAACTGTTGCAGAAGTTGTCGTTACATCATCACCTGTACCCGTAAATGCTACACCATTTGCTTCAAGAGAAGTAACTTCCAAGTTAAGGATTGTAGCGGTATTAGCAACTACGATTTCTTCAAAATTACCTGTCTCGATTTGTACTGTGTTTGGCAAATTAATTTGAGTATTTACAGTCAAATTGTCTGCGTACATCATCTTATCGACTGGATTATAAAGCAAACCAGGATCTGCGAACACATCGCGGTGCAGACCAGAATTAGCTGTAAATGTTACTCTAAACTCTTGGTCAGCAGTGGTCGAATTAATTTCTAAATCTTCCGCTTTCGCTGCAATTCCTGAAGTATTAGAAGTCAATTCATTATCGATTCGAGCCGCGACAATTGTTCCAGAAGTAATTTCTGAACCATCGAGATCTGTCAATTGTGAACCATCGCCGACAAAGTTATTCGCTGTAACTTCACCAGTAATAGTAGCATTCAAATCTACTTGAAGTGTTTGTATATCTGCAGTATTAACCCACAAATTATTCCAACTAAGTGTAGATGAACCCAAATCATGTGTTACATTGGCAGATGGTACGATATTTGTATCAACACGACCAGTCATACTGATTGTATCTGAACTAGAAGCACCAAGATCTGCATTGCCATCTATTTGTAAACTATCGCCAAGAACAAGACCAGTAATGTCTACACCAATATTAGTAGTAATTAACTTTTGTGCGCTATTGTAATGTAGTGATGCACCTTGACCAGCGAAACCGCAGAAATAAGAACGGCCGTCAGTATCTTCGATTTGAACATTATTAGCTTGTAATACTAAATCGCCGCTTTGATCGTTCTCTTTAATATAAGTGTTTGTACCATCATGATACATTTCAAATGTAGAATGATCGCCAAGTACTAGTTTTACATCATCTTTCATATGAAGTGTATTAGATGACGCATGCCAATGTAATTCGTTATTCGAAGTAGAACCGTCTATATAGACGTCAGCTTCAAAATCTGCAGTTGATTGTACACGTAGGGTATCAGTATTCGCTTGACCTTCAATATCAACACCGATAGCAGTA
>Ga0181567_10002892_pt1 | contig 12763 bp, 7 predicted proteins | sample 101ome_14_FD_133761 | JGI IMG/M metagenome (GOLD analysis project Ga0181567, IMG submission 133761) | Coastal salt marsh microbial communities from the Groves Creek Marsh, Skidaway Island, Georgia - 101403AT metaG (megahit assembly) | ecosystem: Environmental > Aquatic > Marine > Intertidal zone...
CGTGGATAACCGCGCGCGGGACGACGGCGTCGACACTGCGCGACGCGTTCGTTCCTCGCGAACGACGGATCGATCGATCGCACGTGTATCGTGCGTGCGTCGAACGCTCTCGCGCGGATCGAGAAACATGTACGCGGCGTGCGCGGCACGCGGATACCGCGCCACCCTCGGGGAGGGCGCCGTGGGGCGCAAGACGACGACGACGACGACGACGACGCGCGGACGCGCGCGAGGCGCGATGCCGCGCGTGGTGCGACGACGAGCGGTGGCGGATGAAGCGAGCGAATCCGAACTCGAGGCGCGCATGCGAGAGGTGATGCAGATGGAGGCTGATTCAAAGATTGAAAAGGAAGAGTCCACCATGCGCCAAACGTTTCCGCTCGCCGCCGTCATCGGGCAAGAAAAGATTAAGAGCGCGCTCTTGTTGGGAGGGATCGATCCAACCTTGGGAGGAATCGCCATCTCGGGGAGAAGAGGTACGGCCAAGTCCATCATGGCGCGCGGTTTGCACGCGTTGCTTCCGCCGATCGAGTGCGTCAAGGATTCGTACTGCAACGCCGACCCGACCAACCCGGAGGAGTGGGAGGAGGGGCTCGCCGAGAAAGTGACTCGTGACGAAGAGGGTAACGTTGAGACCATCATCCGCGACGCGCCGTTCGTGCAACTTCCGTTGGGTGTCACCGAAGATCGTCTCATCGGGACGGTGGACATCGAGGAATCGATGAAGCAAGGGAAGACGATTTTCCAACCCGGTCTCTTGGCGCAGGCGCACCGTGGGATTTTGTACGTCGACGAAATCAACCTTTTGGACGATGGCGTCGCCAACTTGTTGCTCACCGTGCTCGCGGAGGGTGAAAACGTCGTCGAGCGTGAGGGTATCACGCTCAGACACCCGTGCAAGCCGCTGTTGATCGCCACCTTAACCCCGAGGAGGGGCAACTTCGCGAGCACCTCTTGGATCGCATCGCCGTGACGCTCTCGGCGGATCAGATGTTGACTTTCGAGGACCGAGTAGAGGCGGTGAACCAGGCGATGAACTTCCAAAACGCCGCGGAAATGTCCGTGAAGAACGTGGAAGAGGCCACGGAGGCCATCAAGACGAACATTGTCTTGGCGCGCGAGTGGCTCAAGGATTGCGTCATCTCCCAAGAGCAGGTGGAATACTTGGTCAGAGAGTCGATTCGCGGTCAAATTCAAGGTCACCGCGCCGAACTGTTCGCGGTCAAGGCGGCCAAGGCTCTCGCCGCCTTGGATGGTAGATCAAAGGTGAATGCGGAGGATTTGAAGGAGGCTGTGCGACTCGTCATCGTGCCGAGATCGGATATCTTACAAGACGCGCCGCCGCCGGAGGATGACAACGACGAACAACCGCCGCCGCCGCCGCCGCCGCCGCCGGAAGACAACATGGAAGATGACGATCAAGAAGAAGAAAATGATGAGGAGAACGAGGAAGAGGAAGAGGAAGAGGATGACATTCCCGACGTTCCGGAGGAGTTCATCTTTGACGCGGAGGCCGTCAACCTCGACAAGGACGTCACTCAGTTTGCGTCCCAGAGCAACAAACAGGGCGGTCGATCCGGCCGCTCGAAGAACGTCATCTTTTCCACCGATCGCGGTCGTTACATCAAGCCGATCCTTCCGAAGGGTAAGACTATTCGACTGGCGGTGGACGCCACGTTGCGCGCCGCCGCTCCGTATCAGCGAGCGCGTCGCGAACGCGATCCGAACCCGGAGAAGAAGAAGGTGTACGTCGAGAAGGGTGACATGCGCGCGAAGAAATTGGCGCGTAAGGCTGGTGCCTTGGTCGTTTTCCTCGTCGATGCCTCTGGTTCGATGGCTTTGAACAGAATGCAAGGCGCCAAGGGCGCGGCTCTCTCCATCTTGGAGAGCTCTTACCAAAGCCGCGACATGGTGTCCATCGTTCCGTTCCGCGGTGACGAGGCTGAGGTGCTTCTTCCGCCGTCGCGTTCGATCGCCATGGCTAGAAACCGTCTAGATACCATGGCGTGCGGTGGCGGTTCTCCTTTAGCTCACGGTTTGTCCGTCGCGGCGCGCGTCGGGCTCAACGCGATGGCGACGGGCGACGTCGGTCGCGTCATGATTGTATGCCTCACCGATGGTCGCGCGAACGTTTCCATCAACAAGTCGCAAGGCGATCCGGATTATTTCGGCCCGGATGCGAAGAAGCTCACGAACGAGGAGCTCGAAGACGAAGTCGCCGAAATGGCGGGTCGCATTCGCGGAGCGGGTATGTCGGTGCTCGTCATCGACACCGAGAACAAATTCCTCTCGTCTGGTACGGCTGAAAAGCTCGCGCAAAACGCTGGTGGCAAGTACTACTACTTGCCGAACGGTACGGAAAGAGAGATTGCGGCCGCCACCGCCTCGGCGATGGCGGAAGCGAAGGCGCCATAGATTTTTTGCACACGCGACGGAAAAACTACGTTATTACTTTTAGCCACCACCCACTTGATATATTGAAATTTCGGCGTTCCGCCATCCTTCTAAAATCGTCTACCCTTTCGCGGCGATCGTTTCCATTTACTTGTGTCGCTTCGCCCCATCCTTTCGGCGAACCGCACCCTTGAATCGAGGTTTGCCCACGGCGTTCGTCCTCGGAGTCGACTTTTTCCTCGCCGTCGCATACGTCACTTTCATCGCCCGTCCCCCGATGAGCTCTTCCCCATTCTTTCCAACCGCGCGCTCTAAATCCGCATCACTCGCGAATTCTATGTGTGCGTAGCCACGGAAGTCACCGGTCTCTTTGTCTACACCCATTCGAACGTCTTTGATGTCGCATCCGTCGAAAGTTTCGCGAAGAATTTCTTCGCTGACGCTATAATCTAAGTTTGCAACGAAAGCGACAAACTGGCCCTCAACCTTGCGCACATCCCCCTTTGGTTTCGGCGCATCGCTGGGCGCGGATGACTTGGGCTCGTACGGCTTCACGACGAGCGTCATGCCGTCCCATTCCGTATCGTTCCATCTGAGCGCCTCCTTGGCGATCGTCGCCGAGGCAAACGTCACGATGGCTATCCCCCTGAATCGACCACTGTCGGGAAACGTCATGCAATCCACACCATCCACAGTCAAGGTGTCGTCTTCAAACGCTTCTTTGATCTCTTCCTCCGTCTTATGAAACGGGATGCCCCCGACGAAAACTTGTCGAGATCGAAGCGCGAGCTCCTCCTCCGTCAAGCCGGCGGCGTCTCCTCCAGTCTCCGCCGAAGCCTTTTGTGACGAGGAGGAGGAGGAGGAGGACGCTGAGGAGGACGCTGAGGAGGACTCTGAGGAGGATGACGATGACGATGACGATGACGATGACGACGATGAATCGCCATCTTCGTCCTCCTCTCGCGGCTTTCGCTCGGGCTTCTTTGTCTCCACTCGCGCCTCGGCGCTTTTCTCTGCATCTTCCTCCTTGGCCTTTTCGGCCCGCTTCTTTTTCCGCGCCTCGATAGCCTCCATCAATTTCTCCCTCTTCGTCATCTTACGTTTTCGTTCCGGCGCCGGCGCGTCCTTGGCCGCTTGACTCTCGCAACACGCGGCGCACGCGCTTCGCGCCTTGCGCAACTGCCTCGGCGGAAATGCCTCGACGGGTTTCGTCTCCTCACACAGCTTACACGTTCGATGTCCTCCCGTCGCCGCGCTCGCATCATCGGCGACCTCGTGTCTCGTCGCCTCGTCCCTCGCCCGTTTTGCCGCCCGTTTCCTAGCCTCGCGCGCGGCGTCGCCCTCTCTCCTCGCCGTCACGCCGCCCTCCTCGGCGCCCGAGCGCGCGACGTGCGCGTCGGCCGCCGCCTCCTCCGAGTCCGAGTCCGACGTCGGCTTGGGCGTCGCCGCGTCCCCGGGCGTTCTCGCGCGCGTCCGCGTCGCGCCCATTCGTCCGGCGTTCCAGTCGCGGCGCGTCCCCGGCCGCGGTCTGCGGGACGATGCCGGTGGTCGTTCGCCGCCCGGCGGCTGCCCGCAGACGACGACGCGCCGAATCGAACCGAATGGCGGTGAGTTTCAGCGCCGACGCGGCGTCGCGAGGCGGTGGACGGGAGTTTAAGCGCGCGAAAAGAGCGCTCGAACACGCCCCGGTGCCGAACGCGTCGCGCGCGGTCGCCTTTGTGAGCCCGGGCGAGGACATCCCGGGCGTGGATGCGAGCGAAGGATTTCTGCGGGGACACGGGACGCGAACGCGCGCGACGGGCGTGGACGATGAAGAGACGCTGGTGGCGACGACGGCGGGCGTCGTCGAGCGTGTGAATAAGCTCGTGTCGGTGCGAGCGCTGAAATCGAGGTACGTGCCGGAGACGGGAGACGTCGTCATAGGTCGTGTCGCCTCCATCTCGGGAAAACGGTGGCTCGTCGACCTCAACGCGAGACAATCGGGCGTGCTGCAGCTCAGCGCCGTGCACCTTCCGGGAAACGTGCAGAGGCGACGAAACGATGTCGATGAGCTCAATATGCGAGGACTGTACGCGGAAGACGACGTCGTGAGCGCCGAGGTACAGAGCGTCTATCAGGACGGCGCCGCGGCGCTGCACACGCGAAGCTTAAAGTACGGGTGTCTGAAACGCGGTCAGCTCGTGCGCGTGACGGCGAATCTCGTGCGGCGTTTGCCCCAGCACTTTCATAGGCTCACGATCGATGATAAGGGTGAGACGGTCGCGAGCGGCATCAACGACGTCGAGGTGTTGCTCGGGTGTAACGGCTTCATCTGGGTCGGCGCGCCGAGCGGCGCGACGGCGGCGAGAGGAGAGACGGATATTCGTCGAGAGCCGAACGATCCCGTGGATGATTTGATCGATCAGAGCGGGGATGAAGTGCACCCGCAGCTTCGTGAAAACATATCGCGCGTGGCGAACGCCATTCGCGCACTCGCCGAGTTGTATTTGCCCATCAGTCCTCAAGCTCTCGTTGACGTCGCCAAGGCTTCAAAGGAGTGGGGCGTTCCCGTCAAGGACATGCTCGGGAAAGGGTTCTTGACGCGTCTGTTGGAGAGAGAGGTTGAAAAGAGAGTGAATTCATCGGCCTAAAGTCGGTGGTTAGATTACAAAGCCTAGCGTGTGTACATTTGTAGTGGTGTAAAAGTAAAGTAAAAGTATAACAGATGATGATGGAGGCGAAAGCGTCTTATTTTATCGCGGAGCGCTCTCGTCGTTCGTGCGTTCCATATCGATCGCGGCTTGAGCGGCCGCGAGACGTGCGATCGGTACTCGAAACGGCGAGCAGGAGACGTAATCGAGGCCGCTCTGCACGAAAAATTCAACCGACGTTGGATCGCCTCCGTGTTCGCCGCAAATGCCAACCTTGAGTTCAGGTCGAGTGGAGCGTCCACGCTCGACGGACATGCGCACGAGTTGGCCGACACCGTCACGATCGATGACTTGGAATGGATCGTTTTTCAGCACGCCCTTTTCGAGGTACACCGGCAAAAATTTGCCGACGTCGTCTCTCGAATACCCGAACGTCATTTGCGTCAAATCGTTTGTTCCAAAACTGAAAAATTCGGCATGTTGAGCAATCTCATCAGAAAGCAGAGCCGCGCGAGGGATTTCAATCATAGTGCCGACGCGATAGTCCACCGACGTTTTCATCTCGTCGAAGACTTCTTTCGCCGTCTGACGAATGAGACGCACTTGGTCCTCGAGCTCGGCGACTGTGCCGACGAGAGGCACCATGATTTCCGGCTTTGGATCGGAACCTTCTTCTTTCACTCGGCACGCCGCTTCAAAAATCGCGCGAGCTTGCATGCGAGCAATCTCTGGGTAAGATATTCCCAAACGGCACCCTCGGAATCCGAGCATGGGATTAACCTCGGAGAGCATTTCGACTTGACGGATGATTTCGTCCTCGCTCTCCCCGGTGTCTTCGCTCAACACTTCGCACACGTCGTCCAACTCTCCGCACGGGAGAAACTCGTGGAGCGGCGGGTCGAGAAGACGAATGGAAACGGGCAATCCACTCATCGCGTGAAAGATGCCCGCGAAATCATCGCGTTGAAAAGGCAAAATGTCTTTGAGCGCGGCTTCGCGTGCCGGCGTGTCCTTCGCGATGATCATGCGACGCACGGCTCGAATGCGATCCCCGCTTCCGAAAAACATGTGTTCGGTGCGCACGAGACCGATACCTTCGGCACCGTTCGCGCGAGCCAACGTCGCATCTTCGGGCGTGTCGCAGTTGGTCAACACTCTCGTCACGCGAAACGTGTCGACCCACGACATGAACTTGCCCAAGTCTTCGCTCGCGGACGGCGGCGCGAGTTCCGCCTGGCCTCGGATGATTTCGCCCGTCGTGCCGTTCAAGCTCAGCCAATCGTTCTCGAACAACGTCACGCCACCGAGAGAAAGCATTTTTGATTCTTCGTCAATCTGCAACTCGCCGCAGCCCGAGACGCACGTTTTCCCCCAACCGCGAGCGACCACCGCCGCGTGCGATGTCATGCCACCGCGCGCGGTGAGAATGCCTTCAGCGGCGTCCATACCGCCGACGTCTTCGGGTGAAGTCTCCGCGCGGACGAGAATCACCTTTCGACCTTCGCACTTGGCAGCCTCAGCATCGGCCGTCGAGAAAACAATCTCACCGACGGCGGCGCCCGGAGACGCGGGCAATCCACGTCCGATGACGTCCTCCTTGTACGCCGACTCATCCTTAAACTGTGGATGCAAGAGTTGATCGATGTGCCTCGGCTCAACCATGTGAACGGCCTCCTTTTCGGACACGGTTCCGTCCTCGACGAAGTCCACGGCGATTTTCACAGCTGCGGCGCCCGTTCGTTTTCCCGAGCGCGTTTGGAGCATGAACAACTTACCTTCCTGAACGGTGAATTCAATATCTTGCATATCCTTGTAGTGGGCTTCGAGTATTTGCGTGTTTTTCACCAACTCTGCGTACGCTTCCGGGAGTGCGTCAGCCATGGTGGAGATGTCGCTCGGTGTGCGGATGCCGGCGACGACGTCTTCTCCTTGCGCGTCGACCAAGTACTCGCCGTACAACTTTTTTTCTCCAGTGTTTGGATCCCGGGTGAACAAAACGCCGGTTCCAGACGTGTCTCCCAAGTTGCCAAAAACCATTGCTTGTACATTGACCGCGGTGCCTCGTAAACCGGTGATTTTATTAATCGCCATGTACTTTTTCGCGCGTTCGCTTTGCCACGAGTCGAACACCGCGCTCGACGCGTACCGAAGTTGGAGAAACACGTCTTGGGGGAACGACACGTTGCTCGCGGCGTAAACTCCTTTATAGATTTCGACGAGTTCTCGCAAGTTTTCTTCCGTCAGATCGGAATCAGACTGCGCGCCGACGTCTCGCTTCAACGTTTCCAACGCTTCGCCGAATTTTTCGTGCGGAATGCCCAAACAGACGACGCCGAACATATCGAGAAAACGTCGATAGGAGTCGTACGCGAATCTCCCTCCGGCGCGTTTCGCCAAGCCTTGCACGACGTCGTCGTTCAAGCCGAGGTTGAGAATCGTATCCATCATGCCCGGCATGCTGATCGCGGCACCGCTTCGCACGCTGACGAGGAGCGGATCGGAGGCGTCGCCGAATTTTTTCCCGAGCGTTGACTCGACAAACTTCAAGCCAAGCATCATCTCTTCCCAAGCGTCTTCCGGCAACTCACCGCCGTTTTCGTGATACTCGGCGCACGTCTCCGTGCTCACCGTGAATCCAGGGGGAACGGCGAGTCCGATACGAGCCATCTCGGCGAGGTTGCACCCCTTACCGCCGAGGGACGCCTTCATGCCCAAGGCGCCGTCGGCGACGCCGCCACCGAAACGGAACACCCGCTGTCGCGCGGGCGGCGCGCTCGCGTCGGACGCGGTCGTCGTCTTCAAAACGTTCGTTTCTTCGCTCGACGATCGAACGCTCACGACGCGACCGCGACGGTCGCGCGCGACGACGGCTCGCCGAATCGATCTCGATGGGTGGTGCGCCCGAACGGCGCGACGATTCATAGTCATCATCGCATCGACGCGATGCGTCGTCTCGTGCGCTCGAACGCCGTGCATGACGACGCCGAGAATGGAAGCGGTGTACAGAAGAGTGCGCGCGCGCGGTCGACGCGACGCGCGATCGTCGCGGTTGACGCGTGCGTCGAGGAGTGTCGCGCCCATCGTGTATCGTCGATAGGCACCCAACTAACCGATTTTTGTATCTTCACCCACCCTCGCGCGCGGCATGGGTGCCCAATTTCACATTTTTTCACCATTGAGGGAGCCTATCGGCGACGAAACGAAACGATGACTGCACGCGCGCGATGATTGAACGATCGAACGGGTGGGTACGGGTGGGCGTCGCGTGCGAAGAGAACGCGCGATATGACCCACTGCGCGCGCGCTGGGACGACGGTGATCGTCGTCGAGTCGATCGCGCTCGGAGATGATGTTACAACGATTCACGCCATCGCGCGTCACCGCGTCGACGCGAGCGCGATCAAGTCTCCAAAGATGCCGGCGGCGGTGACTTGCGCGCCCGCGCCGGGACCGCGAATGATGAGCGGCGTCGACGCGCCCGTCGGTCCGTAACGCGCGCTCTGGATTTCAAAAATGTTATCAGCGCCGGAGAGCGCGGCGAAAGCGTGCCTCTTTTGAAATTTCGATAACGCCACGGTCGCCGTCTTGCGTTTTACGTCGACTTTTCCGACAAATCGCAAGACGCAGCCCTCTTCCTCGGCGGCTCTCGCGCGCGCGGCGATGGCTGCATCATTTTCTGAAAATCTCGTCATGAAATCCTCCGCGGAACACCCTTCGAGCTCCGAAGGAACGAGGGATTCGACTTGGACGTCATCCAACGAGATGCTCAAGCCGCACTCGCGCGCGGCGATGACCACCTTTCTCGCTACGTCCAAGCCGTTGAGATCCTCGCGCGGGTCCGGTTCGGTGTAGCCCGCCGCTTTCGCCATCGCCACCGTCTCAGAAAACGCGCTCTCGCCGTCCCACGTGTTGAAAAGAAAGCTCATCGTGCCGCTGAAGATGCCTTGCACCGACTCGACGGCGTCGCCCGTCGCGACGAGCGTCCTCAACGTCGACACCGTCGGTAAACCAGCCCCGATCGTCGCCTCGACGAACCATTTACCTCCGCTGGGAGATTTCGTCGCCTCGACGCATCTCTTGTAGTATGAAAAATCACCGCTGTTGCCCTTTTTATTCGCGGTGGCGACGTTCCAACCGCGCTCGAGCCACGGGGCGTATTTGGCGGTGACGACCGCGCTCGACGTGCAATCGACGACGCACACGCGCGCGTCGGCGGACGAGCAACACGCGAGAATCTCATCGTCAGACACCGAGTCTCCCGCGATGGCGGTCGTCGCGCCGTCCCTCTCTCGCGTCACCTCGCGGCTCGAACAAAATCCTCTGAGCTGTACGATCGCGCCCGCGGGCGTCGACGTCGCGGCGCGCAACTGCGCGACGAGCGCGGACCCGACGAGTCCCGTGCCTCCGCACACGAACACCTCCACCGGCGCGGCGTCGCGCGTCGTCATGATCGAGGCGAAAAGTGTCGTCCCCATCACCGCGCGCACGTCAAATACAAATACATCACGTCTTGGACCGACAGACGGAGGCGCGTCGCGTCCCGCGTCGTCGTGCGGCGCGAGGCGGTCGATGCGCGGTGCGCGAGCGCGCGAACGGTGAGACGGTGTTCCGCGCGTCGTGACGCCCGCGACCGAGTCCCCAACCCCGATGGGGGGCGACGCGCTCGTCGCGTCGCTGGACGACGACGACGATTTTGATTTCGATTACTCGGTCGCCGTCGCCAAGGTTCGCGAGCTGGAGGCGAGCGCGCGGAGCGCGCGGGAGGTGAAATCGGCGCGCGAGGCAAAGGACACAGACGCTCGCGCGGTGCCGAGCTCGTCGGGTCGAACGGCGAAGACGCGCTCGCGAGTGCACACCCTGTTGGCGCGCGCGGGCGCCCGAGACGGCGACGACGCCGGGACGAGCGTCGAAGCGTTCGTCGACACGATGAAGTGCGATTCGCGATGCGTCGGCATGCGTTGGCTCGAGCCGAGGGAGGAAAACTACGCGTCTCCTCCCGGATTCGCGTTGGATCCCACGCTCGGCGCCGTGATGGCGCGGTGCGGCGCGTCAAAATTGTATTCGCATCAAAGCGCCGCCATCGACGCCGCGCGCTCGGGGCGGTCCGTCGTCGTCTCGACGCCGACGGCGAGCGGGAAATCGCTGTGCTACGTCTTGCCTATTTTTGAAGCCATCATGGATGACGTCAAGGGAAACAAATCCAAGGCGCTCTGCATGTTTCCGCTCAAAGCGCTCGCGAACGATCAGTTGGTGAAAATGACGAGAATCGTGCAAAGCGCGCAAGAGATGCTCTTCGAAATCACGGAAGAGATGAAGACGACGGATCCCAGTAAAACGACGTTTACGTCGAAGGAGAAGGCGACGTTTGTCTCGACATCGCATCCGGACGTCGATGTGGTTCGTTTGGAGCGTCTGGCGGATGCGAAGATTGCGGTGTGCGACGGCGACACCGACGCCGAGGTCAAGGCGCGAATCAAAAAACAGCGAACACAAATTCTTTTGACCAATCCAGATTCTTTGCATCACGCCATGCTCCCCGCGCACAGGTCTTGGGGGAAAAACTTTTGGGGATCGCTCAAATACATCGTTCTCGACGAGGCGCATACGCACACGGGCGTCAGCGGCGCGCACGTCGCAAACGTCTTACGTCGGTTGCTCAGAGTGTGCGCCTCGTGGAATTCGACGGTGCGTCCCGAGTTTATCTGCACGTCGGCGACGATTTCAAACCCAGTCGAGCACGTCAGACGACTCACGACTCGAACGCCGGTGTGCGTCGACGAATCGGGCGCACCGAGCGGTAGAAAGGCGATTCTGTTGTGGCAACCGCCGGAGGTTGTCAACGGCGGAAAGGGCGGAGGAGGAAGAAACGTAGTAGCTCTTTCAAACGGAGACGATGGTTCTGACGGAAGCGGAACGCTTCGACAACGACGCAGTCCGTACGCCGAAGCCGCGGACATAGTCGCGGACCTCGTTCAGCTCGGCATTCGATGTTTAGTCTTCGTGGGCGCTCGCACGTTGGCGGAGACGGTGTCTCGCGACGCGAAGACGGTTTTGAGTAAAACACGACCCGAATTGGCGACCAAGGTGGATAGTTATCGCGCCGGTTACGACCAAGCGGAACGCCGTAAGTTGGAGCGCAGATTGCAACGAGGAGAAATCAGCGCGTTGGTGTGCACGTCCGCTTTAGAGATGGGGATCGACGTCGGCGCGCTCGACGCGACGGTGCACGTCGGCGTACCGGAGACGGCGTCCGCGATGTGGCAACAAGCCGGACGCGCGGGTCGACGTCGAGGCGACTCGGTCGCGGTGATCATCTCGAGCGAGCGACCGCTTGATCACTACTACGTCACCAGACCCGGTGAATTGTTCGAACGCCAGTCGGAGGAGGCGTTGGTGGATCCGTACAACGTGAACATTCTCGAAAAGCACGTGCCGTGCGCCGCCAAGGAAATCGCCGTAGACTTGAAAGGAGAAGACGCGGTGCTCTTCACAGCGAGCCGCGAGGGAACAGCGGACTGTAAAGCGCCGCTCTATCTCGCGGTGAAACGCTCGCTTAGCGCGTCCAAGGGACCGCGCACGTGCGTATTCAACCCGACGACGAAAACGATCGAGTGCGCGCCGGGCCACTATCCGCATCGAAAGGTTTTGCTTCGCGGGGCGCAAGGGGGCGACGATTGGCGATTGGTCGATGTCGCCAGCGGCGACGTCTTGGAAACGATTGATGGTCACCGCGCGCTCTCGCGTGTTTACGTGGGGTGCGTCTATCTCTCCAGAAAAGGTCAGTTTATGATACAGAGACTGGACCACGAGTCGCGCGTCGCGCACGCCGCGAGTTACGAAAGGTACGAGACGACGTCGACGCGAGAACGCATCGAGGTGTCCGTCGTCGCGCCAGATCCGCTGCAGGGTGTCTCGCCCGCGTCGTCGAAGAACGTGGGCTGTTCGCGCGTGTTTCTTGGAGACGTCGACGTGTTCGAGCGCGTGCTCGGATATGCGCGCAGCGATCATTTGACGGCCAAAGTGCTTTACGAGGAGTTGTGGAAGACGCCCATCGTCGCCGCCGCATTTCGAACGCGCGCGGTGTGGTTCGATTTACCTGAAGAAGTGGTGAGCAGACGTCTCGCCGTTGACGAGCTCAAGGAGTCGACGGTGGGCGTCGCGAACGTGTGCGGCGCCTTGGTGGCGAGCATCGCGATGTGCGACGTCCGCGACGTCGGAAGCGCGACGGTGCTTCCGAGCGTCGACGGCGGCTCGACGGCGAGAGTCTATCTGTACGACAACACGGCGGGGGGCGTCGGCATCGCGGAGACAGTCTTTGAGAAGATTGAATCGTTGTGGCAAAACGGTTTGAACATCGTCGAGTCGTGTCGATGCCAATCCGGTTGTCCATCGTGCGTGCAAACGGGAAGGCGCGCTCGCGAAGCGGGATTTTCGCGACGAGGGGCGAAAATCGTGCTCGACGGCTTGCTCGGGACCTGGTTGCGAGAAAGGGACGGAGCAGACAAACGCCAACGCGTCGTGTAGGCGAGGAGATAGCTAGAATGATGATGCGCAATTTGTATTATGCGAAAACCGTAGTGGTGTCGTCTCTGTACAGTGTGATAGCTTAGGGTCGCTCACCCCTAGGTCGCTCCATCATGCATGCGCAAACGTGCGTAGGGGTCCTTAAAACGCTATTCTGTCCGGCGTTGGTGGACAAGATGCGTTCGTCGCGTAGACAAAGCATGTAATTCAGCGTA
>Ga0181567_10002898_pt1 | contig 12751 bp, 9 predicted proteins | sample 101ome_14_FD_133761 | JGI IMG/M metagenome (GOLD analysis project Ga0181567, IMG submission 133761) | Coastal salt marsh microbial communities from the Groves Creek Marsh, Skidaway Island, Georgia - 101403AT metaG (megahit assembly) | ecosystem: Environmental > Aquatic > Marine > Intertidal zone...
ATGCGGCCCGGGCGTGAATTTCTGAATGCGCCGGCCATTGTTGACCTCACCCGTGTACAGGTTACCGGCACTGTCGACGGCGATATTGTGCACCCAGTCGAACTGACCAGCCTGACGTCCGCCCTGGCCAAAACTTCCCATCGACTCCAGGCTGGTACGCTCCAAGCGCCTGATCACGCGGTTGGCGCCATCGGCCACAAACAACCAGCGATAGTTCTCCAGCGGTGAAATGGCTATGTCCCAGACCGCACCGTTAGCCAGTGTCTCCTGCGCCAGTAATTTTTCGCTGACAAAAGTGCCGTCCTGGGTAAACACCTGCAGGCGATTGGCGGTTCTGTCCGCAACATACAAGAGCCCCTCCGGACCCAGAACAACCGCATGCACAGGCCCCATGAACTGATCCGGCACATCACCTGGCCTGATTTCCGTTGCCGCTGGCAGGGGCCGGTCATCAGGCACATTGCCGTAAGCCCCCCAGTGCCGCTTGTAGGCCCCGGTGACACTGTCAAAAACAATAATGCGCCTGTTCAGATAGCCATCCGCAACATAGACTTCCCGCGCCTGGGTATCCACGGCAATATCCGCCGGGCGTCCCAGCCTGGCCGGATCATTGCTGCCGCCTGTTTCACCCGGTGTGCCCAGTGTCAGGACATGTTCGCCGTCTGGGGTGTATTTCACGACGATATGCATGCCGCCGGCATCCTGGTTGCCCCCTATCCAGACATAGCCTTCGGCATCCACGAAAATGCCATGCTCGTTCAGTGGCCAGTCGACGCCTGGCTGCCGCCATGACTGAGTATTGCGATCCCAGACCGGACCACCCCAGGCCTGCAGCAAGGTGCCCTCTCCACTGAACTGCAGGACGGCCGGTGCCGGGTTACAACATGCAGAAACAGGTGGCTCCTGCACAGCACCCAGTTCATCAGCTGACAGGGATTTCGGACGGTGCAGCACCCAGATCGTGTCATCCGGTGCAACGGCAATGCCAGAGACCTGACCGAGTATGAGATTATTGTCGTAAGGCAGGGGCCAGTCAGCATCCACGGCGTACAACGGCTGGGCTTGTGCGAACCCGGCACCGAGGAGACTGATCCCGAGCAACAGTGTGTATGACAATGATTTCATGACTCCCCCCGGAGTTTCAGAACCTGCGACTGTGGTCAAAGTAGCGTTCAAAGTGAGCTTCGCTCAGCGTGAACAGTTCCTGGTTGATCTCCAGCATTAGATCACGGATATCCTGCCCAGCATAGGCCGGTGCCAGTTCGGCGCCCACCTCCTGCAAACTGCTGACTCGATGCAGGCGCTTCTGCAACAGGTTGTGCAGCCAGCACCAGGGCGAGACTTTGGGATCATAGAAAAAACGAAAGTCCTCCATGGCCTGCTGCAGTTTCTCGACGGAAAATATGCGGAATCGCTCGGCCATGATCTGGCTCGTTAACTGGTCGATGCGCTTGAGCACCGCACGTTTTTCAGGCTCGCTGTACTGGTTCCAGCGAATGACTTCGAAATTAAAGCGTTTGCAACCGCGACAGATTTTGTCGCCCAGGGACGTGGTTGAGCAGATGCCAATGCAGGGAGTTTTGACGGTGTTCATGGCTCCCGATTGTAACGTGACGTGTGGGCGCGACCTAGTCTTTGAAGGCCAGTTCGAGTAAAATTATCGCCCGCTTTACTGGCCCGACCAGGCGTCGGGAATGACCCTGCAGCGCCACCTAACCTATTGAAAAAAAGAGGAAATCCAAAGTGCTTGAAGCGTATCGCCAACATGTGGAAGAACGGGCAGAGCTGGGCATTGTGCCCAAGCCACTGGACGCAGAGCAGACTACCAGCCTAGTGGAACTGCTCAAGAACCCGCCCCAGGGCGAAGAGGATTTCCTGCTGGACCTGATCAGCAATCGCGTCCCGGCCGGTGTCGACGAGGCCGCTTATGTGAAAGCTGCCTTCCTGTCCGATGTGGCCAAGGGTAAGGCTTCTTCTCCCCTGCTCTCGAAACTGGATGCGGTCAAGTTACTGGGCACCATGCTCGGTGGTTACAACATCACTACACTGGTGGAACTGCTGGATGACGCAGAACTCGGTGCTGCCGCGGCCGAGGAACTGTCACAGACTCTGCTCATGTTCGATGCCTTCCATGATGTCGCCGAAAAAGTCGACGCCGGCAACGAACACGCCAGGAACACCATGCAGGCCTGGGCCGATGCGAAATGGTTTGAAGCCCGCGAGGAAATCCCCAAGGTTATTACCGTGACCGTCTTCAAGGTCCCGGGTGAAACCAACACCGACGACCTGTCTCCGGCACCGGATGCCTGGTCGCGGCCTGATATTCCACTGCATGCCCTGGCCATGTACAAGATGCCACGCGAAGGCATCACCAAGGCCGTTGAGCAGGTGGAAGAGCTGAAACAGAAAGGTCATCCGGTTGCGCTCGTGGGTGATGTCGTGGGAACTGGCTCCAGCCGCAAGTCCGCCACCAACTCCGTGCTCTGGCACATGGGCAACGACATTCCCCATATCCCGAACAAGCGTGTCGGCAGCATTGTCCTGGGTTCCTCCATCGCCCCCATTTTCTACAACACCATGGAAGATGCCGGCGGTTTCCCGCTCGAATGCAACGTTGACGACATGGAAACCGGTGACGTCATCGACATCCATCCGTATGGCGGCAAGATCACCAAGCATGGCAGCGATGAGGTCATAACCGAATTCAGTCTGAAAACCGCCATGCTGCTGGACGAAGTCCGTGCCGGTGGCCGCATCAACATGATCATCGGCCGCGGCCTGACCGACCGGGCCTGCGAAAAGCTCGGCCTGCCGCCGTCAAAAGCGTTCCGTCGACCGAAAGCCCAAGAAGAAAGCGACAAGGGCTACACCCTAGCCCAGAAGATCGTCGGCAAGGCCTGCGGCGTCGACGGCATACGTCCGGACACCTACTGTGAGCCCCGCATGACGACAGTCGGCTCCCAGGACACCACAGGTCCCATGACCCGTGACGAGCTGAAGGACCTGGCCTGCCTGGGCTTTACCGCCGACCTGGTCATGCAGTCCTTCTGTCACACCGCCGCGTATCCGAAACCCGTGGATATTGAAACCCAGCATTCCCTGCCCGATTTCATCCAGACCCGCGGTGGCGTCTCCCTGCGTCCGGGTGATGGCATTATCCATTCCTGGCTGAACCGCATGCTGCTGCCGGATACTGTCGGCACCGGTGGTGACTCCCATACCCGCTTCCCGATCGGTATTTCCTTCCCGGCCGGCTCCGGCCTGGTGGCCTTTGCGGCCGCTACCGGCGTCATGCCGCTGGACATGCCGGAATCCGTGCTGGTGCGTTTCAAGGGTGAGATGCAGCCTGGTATCACCCTGCGCGACCTGGTCAACGCCATTCCATACGCAGCCATTCAGCAGGGCCACCTGACTGTGGAGAAGAAAGGCAAGAAGAACATTTTCTCCGGCCGCATCCTGGAGATAGAAGGCCTGCCGGATCTGAAAATCGAACAGGCATTCGAGCTTTCTGATGCCTCTGCCGAGCGCTCTGCCGCCGGCTGTACCATCAAACTGAATCCCGAGCCAATCATCGAGTACTTTAAGTCCAACGTTACCCTGCTGCGCTGGATGATTTCCCAGGGCTATGGCGATCCGCGTACCCTCGAACGCCGAGCCAGAGCCATGGAAGAGTGGCTGGCCAATCCGGAACTGCTGGAAGCCGACGCCGACGCCGAGTACAAGGAAATCATCGAGATAAATCTCAACGAGATCAAAGAGCCCCTGCTCGCCTGCCCGAACGATCCGGATGACGTCAAACCGCTATCCGAAGTCGCCGGCACCGGCATCGACGAAGTCTTCATCGGTTCCTGCATGCTCAACATCGGCAACTTCCGTGCTGCGGGCAAAGTGCTCGAACAGCATGCCGGCGACGGCTCCATTCCGACCCGACTGTGGATCGCCCCGCCGACCAAGATGGATGAACACCAGTTGACCGAGGAAGGCTACTATGCCATTTTCGGCAAGGCCGGTGCCCGTACCGAAATGCCGGGCTGTTCACTGTGTATGGGCAACCAGGCCCGTGTCGCACCGAAGTCCACCGTGGTGTCGACTTCCACGCGCAACTTCCCGAACCGTCTTGGTGACGGCGCCAATGTGTTCCTGGCGTCAGCCGAAATGGCCGCCGTCTGCTCTATCCTGGGCAAGATTCCCGATATGGAAGAGTACATGGCGTACATGAACAGTCTTGACACCATGGCCTCGGAAATTTACCGGTACATGAACTTCAACGAGATCGAGGGATACATGAAAGGCGCTGAAAATGCCACCAACATTCCGTTGCAGAACATCAGCGATGCCAGACCACCGGCAGAAGGCTGAGATGTGAGATCGATGAAAAAGATCGATAGCGTATATCGCTAAAATCGGTAAAAACGCCCCATAAAAAAAACCGCTGCATGCAGCGGTTTTTTTATGCCTGGCAGAAAAACCGGTGTTACTGTTTCAGGCTCTTGCTGACCACCTCAAACACATCCGGCGACAGGTCCTGTACTTCCAGAATTCGCTTGAGGGCATCCTGCATCAGAGCCTGGCGTTCCGGCATGTGTTTCTTCCAGCGTGTCAGCGGGGTCAACAGGCGTGAGGCAATCTGCGGATTCATGCTATTGAGAGTGATGACCTGCTCCACCAGGAAGTCATAACCACTGCCATCCAGGCTATGAAAACCGACACTGTTGTTGAAACAGAATGCACCAATGACCGAGCGCACCTTGTTCGGGTTTCGAATATCAAAGGCCGGGTGTTCCATCAGGGCTTTCACCTTGACCAGGTTGTCCGGCACCATGGCCGCACTCTGCATGAGGAACCACTGATCCACGACCAGGGTTTCATGCTGCCACTTGTCGTAAAAGGCGGCCAGTAACGTATCGGCCATGGCGTTACTGTCCGCCGCTGGGTTGTTCACCAGCGCCCGCAGAGCAGCGCTGGAATCCGTCATGTTGTCGGCCTTGTCATACTGGACCTGAACCCGTTGCCAGTGTTCCCGCTTGTCGAGACAGGCCAGGTAGTTCAGAACGGTATTGCGCAGACTTCGGCGTGCCATTTCCTCAGCGGTATAAACATAGGCCGCGTCGCTGGCACAACTTTCATAGACCGCCACAAAGGCCTCTTCGAGTTGCTGAGCCAGGTAATGACGCAGGTATTCCCGCACCTCGTGAATACCATCCACATTCACCACATCGGCCAGTTCGGCCAGATAGGCCTCTGTCGGCAGCAGCAGCAGATGGGCAACCATGGCCTTGTCCATCTCAGTCTCGGTCAGGGCGGCCTTGAGCAAGGTGTTGTAGGCACTGATCAGGCGGTCGTCAACCGCAAAGGCTTCGCCCTTGTCACGACTGGCCATCAAATCATTGATGACCGCCAAGGCCAGCTGCTGGCAGGCCTCCCAGCGGACAAAACCATCTTCCTCAAACTGCATGAGCAGCATCAGTTCATCGCGGGTATAGGGATAAGCCAGTTTTACAGGCGCGGAAAACCCACGCAGCAGGGCCGGCACCGGCGCTGATGCTAACCCGGTAAAGACAAATTTCTGGGCGGCTTCGCTCACATGCAGCACCATGTCCGTCCCTGACTCGTAACCTGCCAGGTGCAGGGTCTGCGCATTACCCTGGCTGTCCAGCAATCCCATGCGCAACGGAATCGTGAATGGCTCCTTATTTGGTTGTGCCGGCGTGGGCGGACAGCTCTGGGTCACTGACAAGGCAAAGGTACCGGCACTCTCATCGTAGTCACCCGTCAACGCCAGTATTGGAGTCCCGGCCTGGGTGTACCAGCGACGGAACTGCCCCAGATCCAGCCCGGACACTTCTTCCATGGTGCTGACAAAGTCTTCCGTGGTGACGGCCATGCCATCGAATTTTTCAAAATAGCGGTCAGTGCCCTGACGGAAGAGTTCCGGCCCGAGCAAGTTGGCCTGCATGCGGACCACTTCGGCACCCTTCTCGTAAATGGTCACGGTATAGAAATTGGAGATTTCCATGTAGGACTCGGGCCGCACAGAATGGGCCATGGGGCCGGCGTCTTCGGCAAACTGCACGGTGCGCAGCATGCTGACATCCTCGATGCGGTTGACGGCACGTGATCCCATGTCCGCCGAAAACTCCGAGTCACGATACACGGTAAAGCCTTCCTTCAGACTGAGCTGGAACCAATCGCGGCAGGTCACACGGTTACCCGACCAGTTGTGGAAATATTCGTGCCCAACAATGGATTCGATACGCTGGAAGGCCTGGTCGGTCGAGGTTTCCGGACGTGCCAGTACGCAGGAGGAGTTGAAGATGTTCAGACCCTTGTTTTCCATGGCGCCCATATTGAAATCATCCACCGCCACGATCATGAAAATATCCAGGTCGTACTCCCTGCCGTAAACGTCCTCATCCCATTTCATCGAACGCTGCAGTGCACCCATGGCGAAGTCGCACTTGTCGAGATCCTTTTCCTCGACAAAAATGCGCAGCTGCACTTCCCTGCCGGAACAGGTGGTGAATGTGTCATCGACGGATTTCAGATCCCCGGCCACCAGGGCGAACAGGTAGCTGGGTTTGCGGAACGGGTCGTGCCAGGTTACCCAGTGGCGACCGCCTTCAAGCTCGCCGCTGTCGATATTGTTACCGTTGGACAGCAGCACCGGATACGTCGCCTTGTCTGCTTCGATACGGGTGGTGAAGGTTGACAGTACATCCGGGCGATCCAGGTAATAGGTAATCTTGCGGAAACCTTCCGCCTCGCACTGGGTGCAGAACATCCGGCGGGATTTGTACAACCCCTCCAGGCTGGTGTTGTCCTGGGGCATGATGCGGGTATCACATTCCAGTACAAAGGCATCCGGCACATCCGTGATGATGAGTGACTCGTGGGCCGTGGTGTAATCGGATTCTGCCAGCACCTTGCCGTCCAGGCGCAGTTCCAGCAGGGTCATGTTGGCGCCATCCAGCAACAGTTCCCGTCCGACTGCCTGCCCGTCAGCGTCCGGATTGCGCCGAATGGTCAGCCGCGAGTGCACCAGCGTTTCCTCTTCAAAGAGTTTCACGGTCAACTCGGTTTCATCGATAAAGAAAGCCGGCGTCTGGTAGTCTTTCAGGTAAACGGTTCTACCCTGGGATTCTTTCATTGTCTGTCCTGTTTACTGCACTTGGGTGAATGGTATTGCGATTTATATGAGGATAGTGACGGAAAAATTACGCCGAAATGGCTATCTCGTAACCGGTAAAACGCCTGAGATTGATCACGCCGGTATCGAAGATCAGGTACTGACCCTTGATACCCTGCAAAGTACCGGTGATTTCAGTGTCCTTGTCAAAATTGAACGAGACGATTTTTTCCGGGTAAACCTGCACCGGGTAATGGATGGCCACCGGGTCGACACCGTTCAGCACACTGATGGCATGGAGTCCGAACTGGTGCTGCAAATCATCCAGTTCCCTGGCGCATTCAACCAGCAGTTTGTCCCTTTCAGCGGCCAGATCCACCGTCTCATTATCGCCCTTGAGCATGTTGCGCCAGTTGGTCTTGTCCGTGACGTGCTGCTTGAACATCACCTCCACGAATCCCGACTGCTGACGTGAACGCACGCGCATGACGGGCAGCGCCTGGATAGCACCCTGATCGATCCAGCGTGTCGGCACCTGTGAAGCCCGCGTGATACCCACTTTCAATCCGGAGGAATTAGCCAGGTACACAATATGATCCTGCATGCAGAACTCATCACCCCAGACGGGTTCACGGCAGGTGCCGGCGTCATAGTGACATTTTTCCGGCGAGATGATGCAGCTGTCGCACTGGGCCAATTTCTGAAAACACGGGTAACAGTAGCCCTGGTTGAAACTCTTGTTGGTGTCACGACCGCAATACACACAGGTGATTTTGCCGGTATACGCCAGAGTCACGGTTTTGCCAATGAGCGGGTTCAGGGGCAGGCACTCTGCGTCCAGCACCAGTCCATAGCTGACCGGATCATCCAGCCGGGCCCGCATCTTGTGCAGCTGTCCCTGTAGTAACGCAGCCATCAGTAGCACCCCTTCATGGTCCGGGTTAATGCGTGTTTCATGCAACTCAATTGTGGCATTCCTTCTCCTTGGATTTCACATAACCGACGCGCTGTTCCGGCGGCAGGAATTTTTCATCATAGGCAATCACTGCCTGCAGGCACAGGGATCGCTGCTCATCAGTCAGCTTGTCCCCGTTTTCCCAGCGGCCCAATGCAATGGCATCACGCATTTGCGCGTGAATCTCAGGCGTCATCATCGCCAGCAGTTCTGCCAGCGTTGCAGGGGGTTCAATCATTGTTCTGCTCCATGGGTCCTGCTGCGAAGTATGCGGCTCACCGTGGCGGTCACCGCGCCATACAGCACGCCGGAGAGCATACCCCCGATATGGGCCTCGTCCGCGATAAAATCAAGATCAATGGCTGTCATCACAACCAGGCTCAGCAGGAGGAAAAAGATCAGGGCACCCGGCAGCGCCAGCCGCTTGCGTGGATCAAACAGCTGCCACATCCAGATATAGCCGAAAAGACCATATACCACACCAGACATGCCGCCAAAATAGATGGTGCCGCCATACAGGAATTGCACGCTGTTCGAGACCAGGGCAATAGTGGCTATCAGCATGAATAACACCCAACTGGCCTGCACGGCTTCGATACGCCGGCCAAACTCCCAGAGCCACAACATATTGAAGGACAGGTGTACGAGGCCGCCATGCAGCAGGATCGGGGACAACATTTGCAGGAACTGTGTGAAGGAAAAATTCGACAGCACACGGTCGAGCACGATCATGCGGGTGCCATAACTGAAATCCGGGTACAGCATGCTGCGCACCAGATCATTCATGCCGTTCAACGGCGCGACAAAAGCCAGCACAATACAGGTGATGATCAGCAACAGGGTGAGCGGCGCTTTCAGGAAGGCCCTCCCCACATTGCCCAGCAACTCGGCAGGGTTGAAATAACCGGCCATGCTGGCGGAATCGGTTTCTGCCGGCCTGACCGTGCCGGCCTGCCAATCGCGGAAAAGTCGAATGGCTTCCCCTACCTGATCCTGGCGGGAGACAGTCATTACCTGCCCGGGGTCCACGTGATGAATCCTATGCGGAATTTTGCGCTGCCAAAGCAAGCGGCTGAATTGACTCAGGTCGACATTCTCGGGCACTTCCAGCACTTTAAACATGTTGCCGTGATGCGGGTTTACCGGTTCGTAGGACGATAGGACCACCCGAGCTTGCTACGACAGGTTTCGTAATAGTCGTAATCACCCGGGTGCAGGATTTTCAGTTGCTTGTCTTTCTTGCGAATGGTGATGCGATCGCCAGGGCTGCAGGCATGACTCATGGAGCCATCACAGCTCAACTGTGGCAGGATCCGGTGCCGGTCACCAACCACCAGCGTCAATTCGCGATTGCCCTCTACCACTATCGGACGACTGCTGAGACTGTGGGGGTTGATTGGCACCAGCACCATCGCATCCAGGCGTGGGTGCATAATGGGGCCACCGGCTGACATGGCATAGGCTGTCGAACCGGTAGGGGTGGCCACAATCAGGCCATCCGAGGCCTGGTTGTAGACAAATTCGTCATCGATATAGAGCGCGAATTCGATCATCTGCACGGCCTTGCCAGGATGCAGCACGATGTCGTTAAGCGCGGAACCCAGGTATACCTGGTTGCGGTCGCCGATAAACAGATCGAGCAGGAAGCGGGACTCAATTTTGAACTCACCGGCCAGTACGCCGTCCAGCATGGCTTCCAGGTCGTCCGGCATGATGTCCGTCAGGAATCCCAGGCGCCCCCGATTTATGCCGATAACCGGCAGATCATGTTCCGCGAGGATGGATGCCACCTGCAACAAACTGCCATCACCGCCAACGACTATCACCAGATCGCACTTGCCGGCCAGTTTCTGGATCGGGGCAACCGGAAAAGCGTGGTCATCAAGCAGACTGGCGACATTGACGTCGAGCACGATATCGACATTGGCCGTATGCTTCAGATAGTGCACCAGGGCCTGCAACGAATCGACGATGTCGGGATTGTTTCTGCCGGTGAGACCGATTGTTGAAAATTGCGCCATGGAGGAGTGTTCAGGTGGCTGAAAAAGTAGCCCAGTATATCACGGCGCATCCTGCCACCATCGATTAATCTTGAGGGTTGTCAGGCAATCCGGGGCCTTCCTTGTTTATAATGGCCGCGCCTTTCAGGAGACTTACCATGGACATCAGTAATAGCAAAATTGCCGTCGTCGGGCTGGGCTATGTCGGCCTGCCGCTCATGGTCGAATTCGCCCGGCATTACCCTACCCTGGGTTTTGATATCAATGTGGCGCGTGTCAACCAGCTGAGCCAGGGGCGTGACAACATGATGGACCTGACGCCTGATGAGCTTGCGGGTGCTATCCATGGCTCCTACTCCTCTGACCCCGACAGCCTGGCCGGCTACAATGTCTATATCGTGACTGTGCCGACGCCGGTCGACAGGCAGAACCAGCCAGACCTGACGGCATTGAAAAATGCCTGCAATCTGGTGGGTCATTACCTTTCGGATGGCGATACGGTCATTTTTGAATCCACAGTGTATCCCGGCTGTACGGAAGAGATCTGCGTGCCAATCCTGAAAATGTCTCCGGCGGCACCTTCAACCGGACTTTTTTTGTCGGCTATAGTCCGGAGCGCATCAACCCAGGTGATAAGAAACACCGGCTGACCAATGTGGTAAAGGTCACCTCCGGCTCGAATACCAGCACAGCAGCTTTTGTCGATGCGCTGTACCAATCAATTCTGTCGGCTGGCACCCATCCAGCCAGCAGTATCAAGGTGGCAGAAGCATCGAAGGTTATCGAAAACACCCAGCGCGATCTCAACATTGCCCTGATCAATGAACTCAGCATCATATTTCACCGTCTCGGCATCGATACCGAGGAAGTGCTCGAAGCGGCCGGGTCAAAGTGGAATTTTCTGCCGTTCCGACCCGGCCTGGTTGGTGGTCACTGCATCGGCGTTGATCCCTACTACCTGACCCACAAGGCACAAGAAATCGGCTACCACCCGGATGTGATTCTGGCTGGTCGTCGTATCAATGACGGCATGGGCTCTTACATCGGTGAACGCCTGGTCAAGGAAATGACCAGCAAGCGTATTCACGTGGTGGACTCACGCATCCTGGTGATGGGATTGACGTTTAAGGAAAACTGCCCCGATATCCGCAATTCCAGGGTCGTCGACCTGGTCAGAAGCCTAGGGGAATACCACGCCAATGTGGATATCTACGATCCCTGGGTCGACAGTCAAGCCGCCGAGGAAGAATACGGCTTGTCACTGGTGAGTGAAGCGGAAGCACAAGCCTACGATGCTGTGATCATCGCCGTCGCGCATACCGCCTTCAAGGAGATGGGGCTGGCGAAAATCCGGCAACTAGCACGCGACAGGCATGTCCTGTTTGATGTGAAGTACCTGTTCCCGATTTCCGAAAATCTGGCCCGTCTCTGAGCTCCCTCTTCCCTGTGACACGTGTTACAGGGTATTAACAGTCAGGGCCACGGGGGTGGTACCAAATACCAGCTCACCGGTATCTTGCATGCGGTACGCGACAAACATCTTGACCGCCCTGTTCACGAGTCCGACAGCCGCCAGATCCAGGCCTTCTGCCACTTCCACGAGTTCCTGTGCAGTCATGTAGCGATCACTGTTGACGGCCTCCAGTGTTGCTGGTTTGCGGTCCCAGGGTTTCAGCACACCTGACCCGGTCAACTGGTAGACACTGGACTGTCCGGCAAGAAATACCACGTGGGTTGAATACATCTTGCCTAGGTGACGAGCTTCGGGGGTGATCTTCATGCGCAGGTTGATGCTGTCAGCCGTGGTAAACGTGCTGGCAAAATTCTCCGATCCCAACGCATAGGCTCCAAGCCCGAGTGTCGCACTGGTATCGCCGGTCAGCAGTGAGCGGGCCTTGAGAGTCGGCATGCGGCTTTCCTGGCTGGCGTAATAGGCGGCTACCTGATGTTTGACAAGCTTCAGGGTCGCCACCGCATCGGCGGCTTCGCCCAGGCTGTCGTCTGCTTCTCCGCACAGGTAAGGCCCGCACGCGCGTGCCGGGTCTGAATACCGGTAAAGGCGATTCACGACCTCAAAGTCATTCGGAAAGGCCATCACAGTCACAAAGCGTGTATCGACCCCGAATCCGGCCGAGGCCGCCTGGGTACCGCCATCGTTATCTTCCCGCCTGGAATGCACTAGGCCCAGGTTATGCCCGATTTCATGGGCCAGCACGCTGTCATCCTTGCAGTCCGCATTGATCACGGAATAGGCAAAGTTCTTGTGGTAATCGGCACTGAAATCGCCCTGTGTGCCCTTACCGCCCAGGTTCGCCAGACCACACAAGCCGTTTTCCTCACCTGTGCGCAGCAGCACCACCAGGTCTCCTCCGTAGAGTCTGCGCCTGGCCAGCAGATCGTTAAAAGCGGGATCTTCCTGGAACGTCAGTGTGCTCAGGTCAGTGAACAGTTCCTCGGCAGGCGTATATGGCACTTCGTAAAGACCCACCGGACGCAGCACGATGCCGGCATGGCTGTCCGAGAGGATGCGGTTGGCTACTTTGAACAACTGGTTTACCCGGGTGGCGACTTCACCCTGATAGAGACTGATTATATCGTCAGTGTAGGCGACCAGCACATCGATGATGGCATCAGGGTCAGCTGAGATGGCAAATTTGTTGGTGCCGATGA
>Ga0181567_10002900_pt1 | contig 12744 bp, 9 predicted proteins | sample 101ome_14_FD_133761 | JGI IMG/M metagenome (GOLD analysis project Ga0181567, IMG submission 133761) | Coastal salt marsh microbial communities from the Groves Creek Marsh, Skidaway Island, Georgia - 101403AT metaG (megahit assembly) | ecosystem: Environmental > Aquatic > Marine > Intertidal zone...
AAACAAATCGCCTTCCCTTTGGGCATGCGTTGTTCAATGGCTTGAATCAAACCCGCAGCCAATGCGTCACCACTAGCCTCACCGGCAAGGACCATCACGGAATACTCGGCATCATGCCTTTCTGATGGGTAGGTTGCTGATTGCGTGGTTTGGTTGTTTTCGCGCATGCCAAGGGAACCATAGTTACAACACATGACATCGAAGCTGCAAGACCCACGCACAAGTATGGGCTTCAAGCCCTTGGGTGAAACTGTTGATGCACATGACGCAATTTTTCCTTGGCGACGTGTGTGTATCGCTCGGTGGTGGCGATGCTGGCATGACCAAGCATTTCCTGTATGACCCTGAGGTCAGCTCCACGATCAAGCAAATGTGTGGCAAAACTGTGCCGAAGCATGTGAGGGGTCAAGCGCCCTTCGATCCCACAACGCCGTGCGCGGTTAATAAACCGAAGCCAGAGGGTGCTGCGAGCAAAGCCCTTGCCTCGCTGGTTGAGGAAAACAACGCCTGGGGTCGTAGCACGCACCAGACGAGGGCGTCCTCGTTGCAGGTAGGCATCCATGGCATCCGTGGCCACCGACCCAACAGGAATCACCCGCTCCTTGCTTCCCTTGCCAATAACCTGCACAAAGCCAGCTTCTAGGTGAAGCTGCTCTAGTCGTATCGCAGCCAGTTCCGAAAGCCGAAGTCCTGAAGCGTAGGCAAGTTCTACAAAAGCCTGCTCACACAATCCTGTTGGAGTTTCTGTAGCCTGCGGGGTCAAGTACTGTTCCACTTGCCTCACAGAAAGGCTACGAGGGAGGCGCTGCCATCTTTTGGGAAGGGTGAGGTGTTCAGCCGGGTTGAGCATCAGGTGCCCCTCTCGTAGACAAAAGCCAAAAAAACAACGGAGCGCAGCAATTTGGAGATAGATGGTTTCGGGACTTATCGGCCTTTTTTTCTCCGAGTCGCCCACTTGAATCACTCTTTGGCGCTGATATTCGATCCACCCTGTTAGCAAGTGAAGGTCGACGTTTTTCCAGTCTGAAACCTGCGCCTCCTGCTGAAACCAGGTGGCAGCTCTGTGAAGGATCCCTGCGTAGGTGCTCACAGTGTGTGCAGCATGGCCACGCTCCTGTCTCAGATAATGCAGGAAGTCCTCGAGCAGTAGATTCATTGCATGGTCAGATGACTTGTTTTGAAACCGTCAGGGTCACTTTTTTAATTTGGGCCAATCTAAAACCCACTTCTTAAGATGCACCCCTAATGCCCAAACGTCCAGTCAGGCCAAGCCGTCGAGGTAGGAGTAGCTAGCGAGATGAGACTTTTGCCGATTAGCATTTGACAAACCGTCCTATCGAAACCATTTTAATTCTCGTGCCTCGATAGCTCAATTGGTAGAGCAGTTGACTCTTAATCAATTGGTTGTAGGTTCGAGTCCTACTCGGGGTACCAACCTTTATTTTCAACTTTTCATCACTCCAATTAGGTCTTCGGGGCGACTCCTCTTATCTATTTTTCTTACCACCCAAAGCGTGTTAAGACTCATTTTGCCACTGTCAAACCCGCAAATTTGTTAACCCTTGGCCCCAATGATTCCAAAACTTTTAAGGCTTTGCTTCAAACACTCCATTGACCCTCGGTGCTCAGGCATCATGATCAATGGTTTGAGTCAACAGGTCTCCTCCAGATCACTCTTCTGCATCGTCGTATTGCTTGCATCTTTGACCCAGCTCGACTCAAAGGCTGCTGTAACGCTTACCGAAACTGTCTACCAAAATGCTATCGGTGACATAGCTGGGGTTTACTCAAAAACCCAGGAATACGGCGATCAAATCATCCTGGCTGGTGACAGCAATCACGTCATTAGCTTCTATTTTGAATACAACGGGCAATTTGAGGCGGATGGGGACGAGACCTGTATCCTGCGGTTCTATGCTAACGACGGAGAATCAGTCCTCATCAACAGCATTGAGACCATCCCACCAGGAACTCTTATTTTCGAAAGCGCACCCTTCCCAATCCTACCTGGATTCAACACAGCATCCATGACTGACATCAACGTGGACGTCCCCGTGAGTTTCACCTGGACAGTAGAATTCGCCGGACTGCGGGGGATATCCAGTGATCGAGCCGGCCTAGTGCTACGCCATCCTCCCAATATCGGGCTCAGCTTTGATGACATTTGGGTAAAATTCGGCAATGGATGGGCACCCTACCGCTTCAATGGGAATCCTGTAGCAAATTTTGCATGCATGGTGATCGCCGAAATCGACACCCAACTGCGCATCATTGATAAACATGAACATGGCACAGAGCCTCCATCTTTCACCGTGACCGGTCCACGTAACCAGACTGTTATCATCTATGGCTCGGATGATGAGATCACTTGGGAACCCCTGACACTTGGCACCTTGGCCGGCCGCAAGCTGGAGGTTGTCGATCGCGGGTTCACCCCGGGACAGCCACGCACCTACCGTGCGGCTTTTGCCAACAGCACTCCCATGGCCCTGAGTGGTTTTAGCAGACAGCAAGACGGAACCACGAAGATGACCTTAGCCGGCCCGACGGGAATGCCATGCTCTCTGCAAGCTAGCTCAGACATGAAGAGTTGGCAGAACCTCTTAGAATTCAAATTCACCACACGTCCTGTGAGCACCACAGATAACCAGGCTGCGGGAGTGCCGCTGCGATTTTACCGCTTATTTTTAGGTGATGTGGTAGAGGCTACGCCTGACCTCACCGATCAAGCGGTTGCAAAATACCCAATCGAATTTGTGCCAGAGGAACCCTGATTACCCTATCTGCGAACAGATCTGACTCGCTGGGATAGCTTGTCAGGATGCAGGTTGGATCAACTCTTGTGATAAATTTCTGAACCTTTATCGGTAAATTCTCTCGATTTCTGATCCATACCTTGAGCAAGTGCTTCCTCCTCACTGAGCCCCTGCTCGCGCGCATATTGCCTGACATCCTCGGTTATTTTCATGGCGCAGAAATGAGGCCCGCACATCGAACAAAAATGCGCTGTCTTGGCACCATCCTGAGGTAAGGTCTCGTCGTGAAATTCGCGGGCTCGTTCGGGATCCAGGCCAAGGTTGAATTGGTCTTCCCACCGGAATTCAAATCGTGCCTTACTCAGAGCGTTATCACGATACTGGGCACCTGGGTGACCCTTGGCCAGATCCGCCGCATGGGCTGCAATCTTGTAGGTGATCACACCTTCCTTGACATCCTCTCGATTAGGTAGGCCTAAATGCTCTTTAGGCGTCACATAGCATAACATGGCGCACCCATACCAGCCTATCATGGCGGCTCCGATGCCACTGGTGATATGGTCGTACCCTGGAGCGATATCCGTTGTCAGCGGGCCGAGGGTGTAGAAAGGGGCCTCCTGACACCATTCCAGCTGCTTGGTCATGTTCTCTTGAATCTTGTGCATGGGAACATGCCCTGGCCCTTCGTTCATGACTTGGACACCTCGATCCCAGGCACGCTGAGTCAGTTCGCCTTGGACCTTAAGTTCCGCAAACTGAGCCTCATCATTGGCATCCGCAATCGAACCTGGTCGCAAACCATCACCAATGGAAAAACTGATGTCATAAGCTGCCATGATGTCACAAATCTCATCCCAGTGAGTGTAGAGAAAATTCTCCTCATGATGAGCAAGACACCATTTGGCCATAATCGATCCCCCTCGGGAGACAATACCGGTAGCCCGTCTTGCAGTCATGGGCACAAAGCGCAACAGCACACCCGCGTGAATGGTGAAGTAATCCACCCCCTGCTCAGCCTGCTCAATCAATGTATCTCGGAAGATCTCCCAAGTCAGGTCTTCCGCACGGCCGTTAACTTTTTCAAGAGCCTGGTAGATGGGCACAGTCCCGATGGGCACGGGCGAGTTGCGAAGGATCCATTCTCGGGTAGCGTGGATATTCTTGCCCGTCGAGAGATCCATGACCGTATCGGCACCCCATTTGATAGCCCAGCGCATTTTTTCAACTTCCTCCTCAATACTTGAGGCAACCGCTGAATTCCCAATATTGGCGTTGATTTTGACAAGAAAATTCCTCCCGATAATCATGGGCTCCAGCTCGGGGTGATTGATATTACAGGGAATAATGGCTCGACCCCTGGCTATCTCGTCCCTGACGAACTCCGGGGTGATCTGACTCGGGATTTGGGCGCCCCAAGGCTGTCCAGGATGCTGATGCTCCAAGCTGGTCTGAGAGTTCGACCGTGCATGCTCTGCCATCTTGGCTCTGCCCATGTTCTCCCTGATGGCAATGAATTCCATCTCAGGAGTGATGATGCCTTGTCTGGCATACCAAAGCTGGGTGACAGGATGTCCCTTCGATGCCCTGAGCGGCAGCCGTTTGAGCCCAGGGAAGACTTTCAACGCTGCATCAGGTCTGGACTGAGAGGCAGATTCGGCATGCTTGGTCGATAAATACCCATTATCACCAGGCAGCACCGCACGCCCTTCGTAGCTTTCAACATCGCCACGAGACTGAATCCAATCAGCCCTAAGCGAAGGTAACCCTTCGGAAACCTGTCCACGGAAGGAAGGGTCTCCCCAAGGGCCGCTGGTATCATAGACACGAACCGGAGGGTTGTGGGTCACCTCACCACTGGTTGAATGGGTGTCATGCAAGGCAATTTCTCGCATGGGAACGCGGAGCTCTGGGTATTGCTGCCCAGAGAGGTAAACACGCGTCGAGCATGGGAGCGATTGTCTGCTTGGTGAATCAGCCTCTTCCTTATTTGCTATCATGATTTTTGTGTCAGATCAGCCAGGCCTTGATTGGCTCAATCTTTGCAGGAACCTAAAAACGCCTTCGATCCATACAGATTGGAGGTTTTCAAACCGTCTTCAGGAGGCTTTGAGCGAGCTAGCCCAACGTCACTGAAATTAACTTTGGCTTTGGAGTGGGTCAAGGGGATATGGAAATAGGGCATGAACGAGGGATCAAACCCCTCCTTCTCCTAAAGCCTTGATAGGTCAACTAGCGGTCAGGTTACGGGATAAAAGTCCTGGTTGAGACGTTCCTCAAGCCGTTTTTTCAATGCGACCAAGTGACGCTTTTCGCCAAGAAAGCGTGCCAGCGAAGCACCCTGAAGACTTTTGGCCTGTTTCCTGAACCCCTTCAAGGCGACGACAAGCGGGAGGCCTCGCGTGGATGGCAGGACCCGATTGAGTCCATGCTTCACATCATCGCGCAGCTCCCTGGTTTCGGCCACTTTGGTCTGAGCATCGCCAAGCGATATGTCTTGGGCAATCAGCTCGGAAAGCAATTTGCAACGAAAGGTATGACAACGAGTTGGCCTCTGTGCATAAACCTGACAATGGCCAGACTGATGATGGCAGCAAGGTTGGGGCATGAGAGGAGCTGAACCCATACCTACCTTGAGGCCAGATGCTTTGCAAGCAACTGCTTGCTGGCCTTCCTGACTCTCTAAGGTCACCGAGGCAAACAAGGTCCCATCACAACAAAAACCGCAGCCCAGACAGAGTATCTCCTCGGGGGCTAGGGATCGGTTGGCTGCTTGTTGAGCTTGCATAGCCTCTGCGCTAGACCTGTTCATCAGTGATTTTGGTGCAAGTAAACAATCAGATCCCTCAATTCAAAGGTGGAAAGGATATCACCCATCGGTGGCATTGAGGAAACGGAGGAAATCAGGAAAGAATCAATGGACGACTTTGGCACATCCCGCTTTGAACCATCCAGCAACTGGAGTTGCAAGCTATCAGCAGTGTCCTCAAGCAAACGTCCTGAGAGCTCATCTCCATCAACCAGACTCAACTCGACTCCTTGGTAGCCATCCACCACAATGGCTGAGGGTTCGATCAAAGATTCCAGGAGGTAGGAACGATCCACCCTCTGGCCCAGACCTGAAAGAACCGGCCCCACCTGAAGCCCCTGCCCTCCGGCCTCATGACAACGAACGCACTGAGCCAGTGGATGCGATTGGTAGACTTCCTTCCCCTTGTCAGGGTTACCACCCCATAGAAGAGCATGACGATACTGCTCATTGTTTGTGTCACGTTGCAAAAAAGGATCTCGGCGAATCCCATCTGGCAGGATGGATGGCTCAATCAAGTGAAATGCCTCAAGCAAATCCAAATGAAGCTCGCGATTGAGTTTACCTTCTTTGAATTTCTGGAATTGATGCTTCAAAAAAGGAAGACTGCTCGACGCTGGAAGACGTCCAATCAGACCGATTCCCTCCTGCTGCTGGTGCCGGGGCAGTTGATCAAAAATCTCAGCCAACTCGCGAGCAAAGAAGGCAGGATCGGCCTGAGCCAAGCCACAAAGTGTGGTAAAATACAAAGGCTCATCCCGGCGCTCAAGGAATTGACGTATCACATCTAGGGATGCTGGCGTGAGGTTTCTCAGCAGCACACTAAGGGCATGTTGCCGCATATCAGGATGGAGGGCTCCATCACTCACCCAGTCCATCATGATCTTTTCATCCACTGGGATATCATATTCAAGAATCAAGGACATCAGGCCCTCACGCCAGGAACCTGATGCCTTCTGCAGTTCAGGAGTGAAAGCCTCCTTCAGCAACGAGAACCCGCGACCAGCAAGCCTGCCTTGGGGGCGCCTGATCCGACCCACAACTCGATCCAGGAAGGGTTCGTCATCCCAAGTAGCCAGGCTCATGAGGGCTTCCATGCGCATGGCCTCATTGCCAGAGTCACCAAAACCAAAAACCAGGAGGCGTTTGGCATCCTCTGACTGCCCCAGTCGGCGGCTGGCACTAATCGATCGCCTAATAACAGCCTCATCGTTGATCCAAGAAGGTGAGGGATGGTCCAGCAGCCTTGCTAAGTCAGGAAGCGCCGATGAAATCGAAAAATCATCATGAATGGCCCTGGCTGCTTCCCTTACCACCCAGGGATGTTCATCGTTCAGATAAAGACTGACACCGGGGGCACCGAGCCTCCTAAGTGCCACCACGGCAGCTCGTCGCACGGGCATGGAAGGATGATCTACACAAGCAAGAAGCGACTCGATGGATGCCATACCACTCATGGCCATCACCCCAGCATGGCGTAAAAATGGATCACGATCCGCATTGGAAGCCAACATTGACAGGACAGGGTTCAGTGCTTCCTTGCCGGCGTTCTTCAATTTACCGATCGCCAAGGCCGCATGATATTTGACGCGATCAGAGGGATCCTGCAGCGCACCGATCAGCTCTGGAAGCCTCATAGAAACGTGCAAATCCCCCAGCAGCTTGGCGGTCTGAGCACGCAGTTCAGGGTGATCATCATCCAGAGGCAATGCCTTGATCTGTTCCTGACTGAGGCCTTTTCCAAGTTGGGACAGGCCCCAAAGCGCGTGCACGCGACCCAAAACAGGTTGGCGTGCGTCCAAAACCATTCGAATCAAGTTGCTCAAGTCCCCTCGCCTAACCCATTCAAATTGCGCCTTGAGGCGAACACGCTGGTCAGGATGCGCGATCCAAGAAACGATCAAACTGGAAGGGGCATCAGAAAAATCACGCTTCAACAGACCACGCACCTCCTGCCTAAGAGCTGAATGACTCTGCGTAGGATCGTCGACACGATAAATACTGCCCTTTTGGTTAGGCATCCACATGCCGTCCCAGTCAGCAATGTAGGCAGCCCCATCAGGTCCAAACTTCATGGCACTGGCCATGAGGCCCTGATGAAAAATGTGTTCGTCATACATTTCGAAAAAAGCGCCAAGCGGGCGAACCTTGAAAGCGGTGATTTTCTTGACCGGAAATTGCGCTAAGAAAAATGTCTGTTTGTATTGATCATTCAGCGCTGTGCCTGGATTAAAGGCAAAACCGCCTGGTCCAACGCTGTAGTTGGAAAGGGGTGGCGTGATGTGAGCCGGCTGTTCCAAGTGATGGGGAATCCACATCTTTTCCTCAATCCAAGGATTGTAATCAGGGGCTCCAGTGTAAGGTGCCCATCCTTTGGTTTTGAATTGCCAGTTTAGCCTCCACCCTGAGTCCGAACCTTCGGCTATGTAGACGAACCGCTCTCTCTCACCGCGTATATCCCCATCATTATCTACAGAGAACAGGTTCCCCCATTCATCAAAAGCCAATTCCTGAACATTGCGCAACCCAAGGGCAAACACCTGCAGATCTGAGCCATCGGGCCGCATGCGCAGCACACCACCTGTGTTAGGATGGTAAAGCCTACGTCCCTCCCGGGTTGTCAGGGAAATACCATTGTCACCCACCGAGAAGTAAATGTAGCCATCGGGGCCAACAGTCAGCCCATGAATGTCATGCCCATCATAAGCAGCGTGCACCCCAAAACCGCGATGCATGATTTCCTTTCGATCAGCAACCCCATCCTTATCCTCATCAATAAGCCGCCAAACATCAGGATAGATAGTGAAATAAACCGCACCCTCGTGAGGTAACACCCCGGCAGCAGCTCCATGATTCAATTCACTGAACCCCTCGGCAAAAACCTGACTGATATCGGCGACCCCATCGTTATCAGTGTCCTCAAGACGATGAACCTTCTCTTTGACCATGGTCAGGTCATGCCAATCGTGCGACCCGTCACCATTGTAGTCCTTGAGCCATGAACGGTTATCCTCACTGTTTTGCGGTGACATCCAGTCCTTGAAGGCCGCCACCTGAGATGAATAAGTATCGGAGGCCAGATCACGAAGAACCCATTCCTTGTGCGAGCGGATATCAATGTCGACGCTTCCTCGACGGGCCGTCTCAACGACATAAACCGCCCCCTGATCGTCAAAGCTCAGGGCCACGGGATTGCGGAGCATCGGTTCCTTGGCCCATAGCTGGATCTCCAACCCACGCTCAGAGAGCGGCACATAAGCTTGAACCTGATCTTGGGTGTAAGCAGCCGAAACCCATCCTAAAAGACACACCAGCAGCAAGTGTCTCCAGTGAATCTTACCCCCGAAGGCATTGAGGATTGTCCTCTTTGGAGATGCAGCAAAACTCAGGAACATGTTCACAAAATGCCTCAGAATCAGACCCTTGGCACGCAAAATTCCCAGTGATGACAACCCTGGGAGGACTCATGAGAAATCTTGGGGTCGGCGGGCTAGGCATCAAAGACCTACTCACCTACGCGATGGAGATGTAAGCACTCATGACTCCGACAATAGCCCCAGACCATGCATCGAAAAGTTCGGAACCGCTTTCCCATCAAGAATGCTTGGATTTGAGGCTATTTCAAACTGCCCATCAGGCTTCTCACTTCAAAACTGGCTGTCATGGCAACCCCAGCTTACTGCCCAAAGCCAAACGAAAGGCTTGTGCCGACGTTGCGCTTGGCCGAGGGCAACTGGGTGGTTTGATGATCCCAAAAACGGAGTCATTCGGCAATGGACGATTCTCTTAGCCAGCGTAGCCCTGAGGGAAGAATCGAGCCATCAAAGAACCAAGCTTCGGCGTGCCGAGGGATTTGCTGCCTAGGGTTGGGTGACTAAATGGCAATGACTATCCGTTGCCTTGAGCAGGCGAGGAGACAAAGGGATCTGTTCCAGTGGCTTGAGGCTGGTTTTCCCCTGCCCTTTGATCTTCATTCAACCCCAGACGCTCAGCAACCTCTCCGGCCAGGATCTCGTAAGCGGCGGCTCCCGCACTGTAGGGATCGTAAGCGATGATGGGCTTGCCGTGGCTGGGGGCTTCGGCCAACCGGGTCGTTCGAGGGATGACTGTTTCAAAAACCCTGTCCCCGAAATAGCCGCGTACTTCATCAACCACTTGATGAGAGAGTCGCGTACGCCCGTCAAACATGGTCATGACCACGCCCAGCAATTCCAACCCAGCGTTGGCTCCCCCTTCCTTGAGTTGGTTCATAACCCGCGTCAGCATGGCCACCCCTTCCAACGCGTAATACTCGCATTGCAAGGGCACAAGCAGGTAATCAGCTGCACAAAAAGCATTGAGCGTGATCACCGCCAGAGAGGGCGGGCAATCAATAAGAATCACGTCATAACGGTGTGACTGAACAAGGGGAGCTAGGGCTTCACGAAAACGGTGCAGGTGACGCTCACATTGAGCTAATTCAATCTCAGCACCGCAGAGATCCACTTCCGATGGAATCAAGTCTAGCCTTTCCCAGGCTGTTGGCTTGATCTTTTCACTGAGCTGCCCTTCCCCCAACAGGGGACGATAGGCACTGGCACCTTCCTCCTTTTCCAGCCCCAGGCCACTGGTGGCGTTAGCCTGAGAGTCGACATCAATTAACAATACCCTGAAGCCATTGGCTGCTAGGCAAGCTGCCAGATTGACTGTGGTCGTGGTCTTGCCGACCCCACCTTTTTGATTAGCGATGGAAATAACCTTGGTGCTAGGCACAAAGGACAATTAAGGAAAGAAAGCTCTCAGTGGCAAGGAGATTAGCTTTAGCCTCCTCATCGCAAGATGCAATGAGGAGGTGAATCGGCTTCGAGAGCAGGTTTACCGGCTCGATTGCCCTGTCTTGATACGCTCGAGGGTTAGCACCGCATAACTGGTAACCAGGGCAGGATCCCGCTCCCACCAGCGACCGTTGTCATTGAGCCAGGATCCATCTTCTTTCTGGATACTGGTCAATTTTTGAGTCAGCTCCTTTCGCCAGTTCACAATTTGCCCATTGCTGAGCTGGAGTTGATCCATTTCTAGGATGGTTAGCGCTTTGGCCATGGTGTGGTAATAGTAAAACAAGCCCTGCAGGCCCATGGCTGGATTTTCTTCCAGCGTGTAGTTGGAGCGAAGCCACTGGATCACCGCCTGAACCTGAGGCGCCTGCTTGTCCAACTGAGCGTAAGCGTAAGCTAGCAAACCGCCATAGGAGATGCTGCCATAGGACCGCAGTGCTACCCTTTCTGTACCCGGAACTGGGTATTCACCCGCTTTGCTTGACCCCGGATAATAAACAAATCCTCCTTTGTTAACCGGATCTTCAGAGACCCATTTCTCAGGATTATGGGAGGCAAGATTTTGGCAGTGCTGCAGGAAACGAATCGCGGCAGCATAATCTAATGCCGCTTCGGGCTTCTTGCCTTGATCCTGCGATCCTAGCCTCCGGGTAGCGTGGAGTGCTTCCAGGGCCTGCAACGTATTCCCCATGTCGGAATGATCGTAGCTCGAGCCGTAGCCAATGCCTCCATCCATGGGATGGTCCAACACACCGGTTTGACCAAAATCACTCTGCAAACCAATGAGGTATTCCCGCGCTTTGACGATGCTGGCTTGGTATTGATCCTGACCCGAAACCGCCAGTGCCATCATGCAGATGGCTGTATTGTAGGTCACCAATCCAATGTTGTGAATCCCCCCATCGGGATGGATGTACTGCTCAATGAATTCATATCCCCGCTGCATCGCTTCGGACAAGCTGGCGTCCTTCGCATCGTGTGAAGCGCCTTCCAATGCCATCAGAGCGAAAGCAGTCACTGCTGGGTGGTCCTGGGTTGACCACCATCCATCAGGATGCTGGTGAGTCAGGAGCCATTGCCTGCCCCGAGCCATGGATTCCAGCAAGGTCTCATCATGAGACCTTTCATTAGCCGCAGATAAAGTGGCTGTTTGGACTGAGGTCACCATGCTCAGCCAGAGTATGCTTTGGGATGAAATCAGGCGCCAAAGACGATTCATCATGACCCACACTGGATATAACGTCATGTTTTGTAAACTAATCCAAATCAGGGGCTCATGAAAGCGATTTTCAGCTCCTGGCCCCAACGCCGCAAGGCCGCTTTGCCATCATCGAAGTGGCCTGCAAAATGCATGAAACCATGCGGCACGCCTGGATAGGTATTCACTTTAACCCGAACGCCCCCCTGCATGAGATGATGAGCGTAGGCGCTGGCTTCATCGTGAAGGATATCCAACTCGGCTAAGTAAAAGGTGGCTGCCGGCAAGCCTTGGACCTGTCTCAGTTTGACCGGAGAAAGGAGTGGATCATTTCGCATTGCCGGATTCGGGGCGTATTGATCCCAAAACCATTGCATGGTGGAGCGGCGTAAGCCAAACCCCTCGGCATAAGCTTCACAGGAAGACGAATCGAGGGCTGAATCGGTTACTGGGTAAAGCAACCACTGCGAGTGCAGCTTTGGCATCCCCACGGCGGTGGCTCTGATGGCCACAGCAGCCGCCAGATTACCCCCTGCACTATCTCCGCCGACCGCTATCCGGCTTGAATCAATGCCCAAGTCTTTGGCTTGGCTGTAAAGATAATTGAGGGCTTGGCAAGCGTCATTCAGCGGAATCGGGTATGGAAATTCCGGTGCCTTGCGATAGTCAACACTCACGACAATCGCGTGCGCATGATGACAAACATGCCGACAAAGGGCATCGTGAGTATCCAGATCTCCCAGCACCCAACCCCCGCCATGGTAAAAAACCAAGCAAGGAAGCATGGGATCCAGGCTAGGACGGTAGACTCGCAACCCGACGCCGTGATCGATCTGAAGATTATCGATCATGGCCAATTCCGGCCCGCAACCAAAAAGAGGCCGCATGGAGGCAAACCGCTTTCTGGCTTCTTCGAGGGGAAGGGATTCCCATCCACCCGCCCGACTTTGAGCGAGGGCTTCCAAAAAGATCTTGGTCTGAGGGTGCATGAATCCAAGCCTAAATAATGAACTTTCTTGGGAACCAGCATGGCACAATCTGAAGGACCGGAACAAGCCTGTGGGTGGCACATTGTCACAGCCACACTTTGGCAGTCATGACATGAATCATGGGGCACGTTGAAGCTGATACAATCAGTTAGTATGGCTCAAATAGCTCCCATCGCTTCAT
>Ga0181567_10002923_pt1 | contig 12705 bp, 10 predicted proteins | sample 101ome_14_FD_133761 | JGI IMG/M metagenome (GOLD analysis project Ga0181567, IMG submission 133761) | Coastal salt marsh microbial communities from the Groves Creek Marsh, Skidaway Island, Georgia - 101403AT metaG (megahit assembly) | ecosystem: Environmental > Aquatic > Marine > Intertidal...
GCTGGTGTAACTTATTCAAAAGTGAACGTAGATAACACAACACCTGCGACTCCTAATTTTAAAGTTTATGAAAGAGCAGCAACTGGTGCAACTACAATAACAACAAATGCCATTACTTCAACAAATCCAGGCGCGGGGACATTTACCTTTACAGTAGCAAGCACTGATGCTACGTATAGCGGTTATTCAACACCGGTTACAGTTTCTGCAACATTAGCAGGATCAGCAGTTAGCGACGCAGAAATAATTGCTGATGCAATAAATGCTGCTGATGTACCTAATATTACTTGCCAAGTAACAGATCAAGCTAAACTTATTATTAGTCACTCCGAAGGGGGTGAAATACAATTTGTAGATACTGACGGTATGCTAGAAAATATTGGTTTTATACCATATAACGTTACCAATCCAGTAAGCATGCGATTCTTAGACTTTGTAGATGGCACAGATGCTACAACTTCTCCAAAGCAATTCCAAGCAACAAATTGGAGAGGCATTACTTATACTGCTAGCGTAGTTGCACCATTTGACGAAGCGTCGCAAGGTCAGTTATGGTACAATCCAACCTTAGACGAAGCTGATATTATGTATCACAACGGATCTAGTTGGGTTGGTTATAGAACTGCAACAGCATTCCCTAACACAGATGTAAACGGTCCTCAAGTAAGAGTAACTAGACCAACAACACAGTCTGACGGTAATCCACTTGTTAGTGGAGACATTTGGATTTCAACAGGTGACTTGGAACAATATCCTTTAATATACATATTTGATGATACTGTAATAGGAACAATTGAAGACAAATGGGGCTCTCCAAAAGACAATACAGATCAAACAACTGAAGAAGGTGTATTGTTTGATGATGCTAGATATGGCACCGACGGTGGTACTGCTACGCAACAGCCAGTAGGCACTATACCTCAATTATTATTAACTTCATATCTAGATCCAGACGCACCTGATCCAGACTTGTATCCGAAAGGTATGCTTCTATTTAATTTACGTAGAAGTGGATTTAATGTAAAGCGCTACGAAAAGAATTATATAGATCTAAATTCAAAAAATCCTAGATTTATAGATGTAGGAACTGGCCAAGACGAGGATATGTCAGATTACTTCCCACATAGATGGGTAACTGAAAGTCCTAACACAATTACCGGAGCTGGTTCATTTGGTAGACTAGCCCAGAGAGCTACAATTGTACGTAAACTTCAAGCTGCTGCGAATGATAACGAAACAATAAGAGATAGTGAACTTTATGTATTTAACTTACTATCTTGCCCAGGATATCCAGAGCTTACAAACGAGCTTATAACTCTAAACTATGATCGCGATTTGACTGCATTTATTATAGCAGACACACCGTTTAGATTATCAAACGCAACGCCGGATTTACAGCAATATGCTACAAATGCTTTACAGGCTGCTGAAGATAATGAAAAAGGTATTTTAAGTTCTGATCCTTATTTAGCTTACTACTACCCTAGCGGTTTTACAAGCGATAATTTTGGTAATAACGTAGTAGTGCCAGCTTCACATATGATGCTTCGTACTATGAGTTTAAGCGATCAAGTTTCTTATCCTTGGTTTGCTCCAGCTGGTACACGCAGAGGTCAAATTACAAATGCAAGTTCTACAGGATATGTAACAAGTGAAGGTGAATTCCAAGTTGCATCTCTAAGTATTGGTCAAAGAGACACTTTATACGAAAACAGAATTAATCCAATTACTTTTATTAATGGAAGCGGATTAGTCGCATTTGGTCAAAAAACTAGATATGCTGCTGCTTCGGCATTAGATAGAATTAATGTTGCTAGACTAGTAATTTACCTAAGACAGCAATTAAAGAAACTAGCTAAGCCATATCTATTTGAGCCTAATGATAAAATTACTAGAGACGAAGTAAAAGCGTCTGTAGAGTCATTGATGCTTGAACTAGTAGGTAACAGAGCACTTTATGACTTCCTAGTTGTATGTGATCAAACAAATAACACGCCTGCTAGAATAGATAGAAACGAGTTATATATAGATATCGCTATCGAACCAGTAAAAGCAATTGAATTTATATACATTCCGTTGCGAATTAAGAACACCGGTGAAATAGGTAATTTATAAAGCTAAATATATACAGTTAGGAGCAAAGAAAATATGCCAGTATCATCATTAACTAAAATGACAGTGCCTATAGCAAACGATCAAAGTGCTAGTAACCAGGCAATGATCATGCCTAAACTCCAGTATAGATTTAGGGTAACATTTATTAATTTTGGAGTAAGTACACCTACTACAGAATTAACAAAACAAGTTGTAGATATTTCAAGACCGAACGTAAGTTTTGAAGAAATTGTTTTAGATAGCTACAACAGTAAAGTATACTTAGCAGGTAAGCATGCCTGGCAAACAATTACTGTTAACCTAAGAGAAGATGTTAACAATAATGTACAGCTTCTTGTAGGCGAGCAGTTACAAAAGCAATTTGATTTTTACGAACAATCAACTGGTGCTGCCGGTATTGACTATAAGTTTACTACTAAGATTGAAATACTCGACGGTGGTAATGGTGTACACGAACCTATTCCATTAGAAACGTTTGATGTTGTAGGATGTTATATTACAAATGCACAATATAACCAATTAAATTACGCTACTTCTGAGGTTGTAACTACAACACTTGAAATACGTTACGATAACGCTATCCAAACACCAATCGGTACTGGCGTCGGTACGCCAATAGAACGTACAACTGGAACACTAGCAACTGGTATTGGTGCTTAACCACTTCGAATATAGCTATACTAATGGGGGATATTATCCCCCATTTTTTATGGATAAATATTTGCATGACATATTTGAATCCTTATCTTAACAATTTAAGTAATAGATACGAAGCGTACAATGGTCCAAAAGGAAACCTTGCTTCTTGGGAGCATGCTAGTAAGTTATTTTTACATGATAATTACAGACTAGCACCTAAAGTACCTTTTCTATATCATGTTAATTTTGTACTCAATCCTTTTGCAAAAGCTCTAGTACCGTCTTTTGAATATCGGGGAATGAGTGCAGCAGAAATAGGATTGTTAGTCAAAACTATTAACCTTCCTAAGTACTCGCCAAGAGTTGAAACCATAAACAGGTATAACCAAAAAAAGAACGTAGAGACACAAATTCAATACGATCCTGTTACTGTAGAAATGCACGACGATAATGACGGTTTAGCATATTCATTGCTACAAGCGTATTACAAATATTATTTTGTAGATGGCAACTATCAAATAAGACCTCAAGCATACACTCCTGATTTAACATATAGTAATTTTTTGTTTAGATACGGATTAGATAATCAGCTACCGCATAAGCATTTTTTCAAAGAAATACATGTAAGTCAACTAACTAGGGGTGTGTATCATAGATATACTCTTGTTAATCCTTTGTTAAGTAAATTAGATCATGATAACTTAGATTATGCTGATGGCGGCCGAGGCACTCAAAATACTTTTACAATTAACTACGAAGCAGTATTTTACGAAACTGGAAGAATCGATACTGAAGAAGACACACCAGACGGGTTTTCTAATATTCATTATGATGAAACACCGAGCTCATTAGCAAGTATTCCACAGAGGGATTATCAAGCAGTACCAGTGAGAAATAAATTAAGTATTGTTGAGGAAACTACAACAATTACTGATATTATTAGAAGAAAACAATTACAGACACAAGATATTAGAAATAATCAAGGATATACGTTTGAGAATTTTAGAAAAAATAGATTTAACACATTTACAACTTCTACACCAAAAACAGGACAATTAGTTTTTCCAAAAAAAGATGGTCAGAAATATAATATACTAGAATTCGCAAAGAGAGAAATTAATAAAATTAATTTGAACGAACTACAAAATAATCCCAGTGCATTAGAAGCTGCTAGAAGAGACTTATATAGAAAAAATTATCAAGCAGAGGGCAATCCAGGCGGAGCTGAAGAAGCTGATAATCAATATGATATTTTACGACCACAGCCAGGATTTTTAGAATCCTTAGATGAAATTTTAGGAGTATAAATGCAAGCTAATAGTAACTTACCTGCAACACCTATAAAAGGTGATAAAAAAACAACAGAATTTTTTGATACTTATTTTTCAAAAAAAATACAAGTATCAACTGATGAATTTGTAGTAGTACAGGGTTTTTTTGAAAAAAGAGGTTTTGATAAATCAGCAGCAAAAGCAGTTGCAGGTGTATTAATTCAACAAGCAAAAATTGACGGTGTAAAAGTTTATGAATTTTTAGACACAATGGCAAAATTTTCAAAAAATCAACTTTCTCAATTAGTAATTGAAATTCTAAACCATAACAGAGCAAGTACAAGTGTACTAGGTTATAGAAACTTAGAAACATTTAACACTCTCGAAGCTAGAAATATTTTACTATAATGCCAAACAAATGGGCAAAAGGAAAATTCACTCCAAAAAATCCTCAAAAATATATAGGAAATAAAGCGCCAACATATCGTAGTAGTTGGGAATTTGTTTTTATGAAATTCTGTGATGAGAACATGCATATTACAGAATGGATGAGTGAGCCAATGCGAATACCATATTTTAATCCAGTAAAACAAACTAAAACTACATATGTACCTGATTTCTTAGTTGCATACAAAGATAAAACAGGACAACGTAAAGTTCAGCTAATAGAAATAAAACCAAAAAAACAAATACTAGGGGAAGCACGTAGTCAACGTGATAAAATACAAGCAGTAATTAATCAAGCAAAATGGCAAGCAGCTAAACAATTTTGTGACCAAAAGAATATAGAATTCAAAGTAATTACAGAAGACGATATATTCCATCAGGGCCAAAAGCGCAAATAAATACTAGTATATTATAGGATATACTATGACAAAAAAATTAGAAGAGCTTTTTGACTTGCCAGAAAATAAAGAATTTATCGAAGAAGAAAAAGTTCAAGAAGCACAAGCTGATAATACTAAAACATACGAAAAAAGATTGCAAAAAAGTGAAGACATAGAGTCCCAACTAGCTCATGTTGATAAAATATCTTCTTCTTTACCTAGAGTAAGTGGCCTAGGTGCAAAGTCGGATACAGAGCTTGATGACATTGCAGACAAAGCAGTTCAAAGCTATAATGATCTAATGGATTTAGGAATGAATGCAGAATTAAGATACAGTGGTAGAATTTTTGAAGTAGCAGGTTCTATGTTGAAAACTGGGTTAGATGCGAAAGTAGCTAAGTTAGATAAAAAATTAAAAATGATAGACCTACAGTTGAAAAAACAAAAGTTAGATCAAAATGTTCCTGATTCAGATACAATAAGCGGTGATGAGTTTGTAGTTGATCGCAATACACTGCTTGATAAACTCAAAGACATAGATAAATAATATATTAGGAGTGTTAAAATGAAAACTTTTTCCGATTTTTTAACAGAGTCTCAAAAAACTTACAAATTTATTATTAGAGTAGCCGGCGAGCTGCCTGAAGGCTTTGCTGATGCTTTAGAAAGAAACATAGACAAATATAAACTGTTGAATTTGTCATCACCAAAAACATCACCAATACAAGCTAAGCCTTTAGATTTTCCGCAATTACAAAATTGTGAAGTTACACAATACGAAGCAGAAGTGCAGTATCCAACAACTCCGCATGTATTAGAAAGATATTTAGCAGACTGTTGCGGTATTAGCCACAGCTACATTACAGTAAGAGGAGAAGGTGATCCTATCGAAGCACAACAGCCTGATAAATCCGAAGACGAAGAACCTTACGAAACACTGCTAGACAAAGAAGACATGGGCGGCGAAAGCGCTCAAGATTCAGTTGGTTCTAGCAGAGTAATGGAATTATTAAAGGAACTAGAAAAAGATAGATCAGACCGAGAAGTAGATCCAGTGGCAGAAGCTCCTAAGGGCGAATCAAAAGATATATCATCAGACGAAAATGCAAAATCAGTAGTAGGCGGTTAACATGAGTAACGATATAAGAAAATATATAAGTATTCTAACCGAAGCTGCATCTGCTAATCGAAAATATTACACCAAAGATAATAGGCCAGACTTAGATGCTTTTCCTGACATAGCCAGAGCATCAAAAGATGATAACGGCAACTACGGTTCTTTTCAACAATGGTTAATTGATAATAAGAAAACACATCGAGAACATTATAGATCATGGAAGGCACAGTCTCCTACTCCTAACGCTTTTACTGACACAGGTATGATACAACAATACTTTGACCAAAATCTAGATCAGTATAGCGAATTTATTGATTGGTACGAAGAAAATAAAGATAGATATATTATAACCTTGAGTACCGCAGATTTTAACAAGAAGTTTGCAGAGTTTTTAAAAACTGATCCAGAAGCAAAACGTGAATGGAACACATTCCAAACAACTCAGATGAACAATACAATAGCAGAAATGAGAGTAGGTAATGTAGAAATACCAAACAACACTATAGCAGCTTTTTTAAAAGCAGCACCTGCAATTGGCCAACGCTTTTTTAATTCTTTCATACCGTCTGCTAGCGCTGCTGCTCAAGATTCAGAAGAACTAGGTCAAGACCCAGTAGATACAGTTTCTAGCAGCACCTCTAGCGAACCAGTAGCGCCTGATAGCAGCGGTGGCAGCGGAGCTAATCCATCCGATCAGGCTATGGGTACATTTTCGCAAGGAGGCGGTCAAGGCGGAGCACCACAAGATCAAACACCCCCAGCACCTGACCAAGCCCCAGCAAGAGATCAAAGCGGAATTGGTAATCCATTTGACGGTGGTACTAATACAACACCAGCAAGAGATCAAAGCGGAATTCGTAATCCATTTGACGGTGGTACTAATACAACAAGTTCTGCAGTACAGAGTCAAGCAGACACAGCAGATCCAGAAAATGATGTACTACCTAATGAACCAGGTGGTACTAATACAACAAGTACAGCAACGACCACACCAGCAACGCAATCAGCAGCAACAACACCACCACAACAGCAACAGCCGCCAGTGCCAAAACCACGCCCAGCAGCACAACCAAAGTACTATCCTGGTGTAACAGAACCTGATTACAATAAAAGTCTTCGCATTGCTCAGAACACACTTAAACAAGCACAGCAAAAATTGTCACAAGGTAATCTAAGCAATTTAGATAAAATGCAAGCACAAACAGATGTGCAAAGGCAAAATCAACTGATTAATATGTATCAAAATGATTTGTTAGCAAATCCTCGCACAGAAAGAGGTAATCTAATTCATCATCGTAATATGTTAAACAGATCAGCAGTGGCATCAGGCCAGGCCGGAGATCAAAAAACTAGAGCAGGTTACAAAAAACAAGCTGCGCAAGTTAGTCAACAACTAAAAACAGTAAAAGAATCACGGTTTACTAACTTACAAAATTACATAAATAAGCTATAGGAGCTATAAAATGTCCAATAACCAAATGAAAACGCTTTTAGAAAGCATGGATGCAATAAGTGAATACGCAAGTACGCCGACGCCTTTTGCTATGCGTGTAAACGCTTTGATGAGAGCAGTGAAGCAATTGGCAGGAGCTAGAGACGATCAACAAAGAGCTGCTGCCTTTAAGGGAGTAGAAAGAAAGTTTTTGCAACTAAAAGATGCATTAACAATTACAACCGAAGACTTTGAAGATGCTACTACTGAGCCAGATCCAATGTATGCTGATCATCAAATGATGACTCATGATTTAGCAGGCGGATTAAACAAGCCGAAAGATTCGTATGCACCTACAAACGGTGGCGACAATCCTATGTCATTAGAAGAAACTAAAATTCAAGCGGAGCTAACAGCATTATATAAATTATAATATGCCTCCTAAAAAAAAGAAACATTTACTACCGTTACATAAAAGCAATTGTAATTTTATGAATAATGCTATAGCGGTAGTAAATGCTTATGGCGAAATAAAACCCTGTTGCGTATTTGCTGGGTCTAATCTAACTACAAAAACAGTTTTTGATGTAGATACACTTGATGACATGTTAACATCGTCAACATGGAATAATTACAAAAACAATTTAAAGCACTCTCGAAAAAAATACGATGCTTGTAGTGCATGTTGGCAAAAAGAAACGCACGGTATTGCAAGCAAAAGACAATTTGCTTATAATCATAATTCGAAGCTAGACAAAATTACTCCCGGAAAAATACAATACCTCGAGCTAGCCCTTGATTATACATGTAATATGATGTGTAGAATGTGCAGGCCTGCATGCAGTAGTAAATGGCAAGCAGCTAAATTTGTAAAACAAGAAGTTTCTAAATTAGATCGCAATCATTTTACTTCGTTTGATTTAGAACCAAATACCTATAAAAACAAATTAAAACAAGTTTTAGAAAATACAGATTTATCAAACTTACGAACTCTACAATTAGTAGGTGGTGAACCATTTTACAGTAAAAATTTTGCTTTTTTAATGGAAAAGATTGCTGAAGAATGCGACCTATCTAAACTTACTTTACAAGTTACAACAAATGGAAGTATTGTGCCTACTGACTATTTTGCTCTGTTTGAGAAATTAAAATATATTAAAATTATGTATAGTATTGACGCAATTGGTGATTTAGCAAATTGTATTAGATGGGGCGTAGACTTTGGTATTATAGAATCAAATATTAAAAAATGGCACAAATTACAAGCAAAAGAAATTAGGTTTGTAAACACAGCAACTTTGAATATTCAAAATTGTAATAAAATAAATGAGCTTGTTTTATGGTGTAACAAAAATAAAATAAATTTTGCTAGTGACATTCTTAAATATCCGCAATATTTACAACTTGCACAATTACCATTAAAGGTAAGAAACAAATTTGCCTTACAAAAAGATCTTTTTTTAGAAGAATATGCATATCAAAATGCAACAAATATACTTATGACTACAGCATTAGTATCAAATAAACTTAAAGAATTTTTAGAAAGTTGTGAAATACTAGATAAACATCAAGGTATACAGTTCAAAAAAGTAAATCCTGAGATTTATAATCTTGCAAAAAAATACGCAGTTTACTGATTTTTATTGCTAAATATCTACATGAATAAAGCATTAGACGGTACTTTAGTTAAAAAGCCATATCAAAAACAAACTTATACACAACAACAAATTGCAGAATTAATGAAATGTATGGATCCTAATTTAGGATATCTATATTTTGCAGAAAATTTTGCACATATACAACATCCTGTAAAAGGTAAACTGCTTTTTGAACCTTACGAATATCAGTTAAGGTTAATGGATAGTTATCATAATCATAGATTTAACATAAACATGATGCCGAGGCAGACGGGAAAGACTACTTGTGCTGCTATATATCTTGCTTGGTTTGCAATGTTTAATCCAGATCAAACTATTCTTATTGCAGCACACAAGTACACCGGTGCTCAAGAAATCATGCAACGTATACGCTACGTGTACGAGCTATGCCCTGATCATATTAGAGCAGGTGTTACAAGTTACAACAAAGGCTCTATTGAATTTGAAAATGGAAGTAGAATTGTAAGTCAAACGACCACAGGCACTACAGGACGTGGTATGGCAATTTCATTACTATACTGTGATGAGTTTGCATTCGTACAACCAAACATTGCAGATGAATTTTGGACATCGATATCACCTACACTTGCAACTGGCGGCCGAGCAATTATTACATCAACGCCAAACTCAGACGAAGATACTTTTGCTCAAATATGGAAACAAGCAGAACAAAAATGGGACGAATATGGCAATGAGCAAGACACTGGTGTAAATGGATTTCACAGTTTCTTAGCATCGTGGGACGAACACCCTGATAGAGATGATGCCTGGGCCGAAGCTGAAATGGCTCGTATTGGTGAAGAGCGTTTTCGTAGAGAGTATGGTTGCGAATTCTTAGTATTTGACGAGACTCTAATAGATAGTATTTGGTTGTCTAATGCACTTACAAAAGATCCTATAATGAATATGGGACAAGTAAGGTGGTATGATAAATTAAACAAAACGTCAACTTATGCTGTTGCGCTTGATCCAGCGATAGGCACAGGCGGCGACTATGCTGCGATACAAATTTTTGAATTACCGGCCTACAAGCAAGTTGGCGAATGGCGACATAACACAACTGACATACCAAAGCAAATTCAAATTCTACGAAGTATATGTACCTATATCGAAGAACAAGTAGGCAGTACAAATCTATATTGGAGTGTAGAAAACAATGGTGTAGGTGAAGGTGCACTAATTGTTATAAATGATCTAGGTGAAGAAAACATACCAGGTTACTTTGTGTCAGAGCCTATTAGAAAAGGACATGTGAGAAAGTTTAGAAAAGGTTTCAACACAACACACGGCACTAAAATTACTGCTTGTACTAGATTAAAAACAATGTTAGAAAACAGTAAAATGATAATACATAGCGCTCCATTATTAAGTGAACTAAAGGCATATGTAGCATCGGGTCATAGCTTTAAAGCAAAGCCTGGAGAATCAGATGATTTGATAAGTGCAGTGCTTTTAATCTTAAGAATGATGACTGTACTTAGAGATTGGGATCCTAAAGTTTACAATACTTTTACAACAATTGATGCAAATGAAGATTACGAACCTCCAATGCCTATTTTTGTCAGTCGCGGATATGGATAAATATTACATATTCACATACGGACGTTCTAATGAAATATTTCGAAAATTTTGAAAAGAAAATAAATTCTATTACTAAAAAATACCAATCGGTTTTAGCCGAGCAGGTCAGTAAAGCAGTAGAAATGACTTTTCCAGCATTTTCAAATTATGTACAACCTATTCCAATTCCTAAAGTAGATGGTGCTGGTAACTATAAAATTGCCGGGGGCAAAAATGCACGATTATTTAAAGTCAATCAAAACGGTGAGATTAAATTTACTAAGGGTGCACCTTCGGGACCACTTTCGCAAAGCGAAAAACCATTTCAGTTTGAAGTTATTGTAGAAGATCCATCTGGTAAAAAACACGTTATAAATGTTAAAGTGCCGCATCAGAAAACAGAAATTGGTAACAAAAATACTGCTACTGATAAACTTACAATTGCCTACATGCAAGCCAAGCAAGGGCTGTCAACAGCAGGTGCTCAAAAAGAACGAATCTACTTTAGATTACAAGATTTAATTGATATATTCAAAGCTATCAAAGTAGATAATAGAATTAGTAATACACGAATAAATGCTACAAATTATGGCGAGCCTGCACCGTATAATATTAGACTTACAGGAATCAATGCATGGGGCACGGGCACTGATAGAGAAACAATTACCACAGAACAATTAAAAACAATTACAGACTGGATGTCTATATCTTGGGACGAGCATATAAACCCTAGCATTGTTAATAACAAATATCCTAATGATGGTATAAACAGAATAGGTTATTCTAAAGGACAACTTTATAATTTAGGTAATAGAATTCAAAAGATATCCAGTGAACAAATTTCACAATCATCTAAGCCAGCAAAGCCAGCAAATCCTAAAGTTTTAAACGTAACACTTGACCAGTTTGAACAAGCATTAAATTTAATTAAAGAAAAAGATGCATTGGCCAATACTCAAGTGACTTGGTCGCTTCCCGATGATGGAGAGATGACCGCAGTCGATCCGTATCGAGTCCCCTTGCCGCATGAAGCTATGTCTGAAGTTACAAATCAACCTATATCAGAACGTCAAGGCGAAGTAATAATTGAAAAATTCTTTGATTATGCAACAGATGTAGATAAAAGATTACAAGCAGTAGAGCAAGGATTGTATGAAAAAGTAGAAGAAATTAAAAGTAAATATCTTTTAGTTGAACAATATCATAACATACGCTCTAGTAGTTCAAACTCTAGTGATATCCAAAGAAAAAAAGATTTAAGTAATCAAATAAAAAGTATTTTTGGGAAAGATGCTGAATACTTAATGTCTAGAGAAGTATTCATGAATTTACAAAAATATAAAGTCCAAAATATGATTTGGATTAGCGGGTTTGACGATAACTTACAAGCTCCGCCTTATAAAGAACTTGAGACTTATGTTAAAGAAGTATATATACCAACTGCTAGGAAATTGCAGCCTACTGCTAGAAAAATAGAAGCAATTTGGCCGCAGCTAAAGTCTGCGTATCAAGATTTGCTTGAAAGACGGGGTGATTACGACGAACTTAAAAAAATTTACGCTACTAACTTCTATAAACTGAATGCAGCTTTTCAACAGTTTATTTTTGGTTTGCAAGATCAAGAAATATCAAGACAAGCTGCGAAATTATTAGCTAAAAGGATAGCTGCAGAACAAGAGCTTGCAAATAGAAATCAAATAAGACAAAAAGCAGCAGCAGCAGGCAGAGATGCTAAAGTAGCTAGAGATCAAGATTTTTATGGTGGCGATGCAGACCAAGCAGCTACACGGGACATTGCAACGGCTAGGGGTGCTGAGGATCAAGATTTATACGGAACAGATGATGATGCACCATTGAGCCAAGCAGAACGTGGTGCTAGAGATCAAGACCTATATGGACCAGATGATGATGCGCCACTAAGTCAAGGTGAACGTGGTGCTAGAGATCAAGACCTATATAGAGGTGATGCAGATCAAGCAGCTACACAGGGCATTGCAACAGCTAGAGGTGCTGAGGATCAAGACCTATACGGACCAGATGATGATGTGCCACTTAGTCAAGCAGAACGTGGTGCTAGAGATCAAGA
>Ga0181567_10002924_pt1 | contig 12703 bp, 16 predicted proteins | sample 101ome_14_FD_133761 | JGI IMG/M metagenome (GOLD analysis project Ga0181567, IMG submission 133761) | Coastal salt marsh microbial communities from the Groves Creek Marsh, Skidaway Island, Georgia - 101403AT metaG (megahit assembly) | ecosystem: Environmental > Aquatic > Marine > Intertidal...
CTTTTTGTTACCTTCACTAAAGCCCAGCTGAGTGAAATGATCTTTGAGATCAGTGTTGAATGCCATACTTCCACATAACATTATACGCTGTTTATCTGGATTGTCAATGTTCAGTGTGCCATCATTCAAAAACTTTTGAATACGTCCTTGATTGTGATAGTGTTCCTGTGTCACTGTGGGAAAGAAGTTAATGGGCAAACTGTAGAGAAATTCTTCATAGCATTTTAATTCAGCAGCCTGCCTCACTGTCCATGTCAAATTGATAGTGTCGAAACTTTCATATGTTTCTGGGTCACGCAACAAACTAATAAATGGTGCAATGCCAGTGCCACTTGCCATCATCCACAAGTCGCCTCCCAATTCTAAATTGGCAAGTATCAGTGTACCTGTGGGTTTGTCTCCCACTTGTAGTGTGTCTCCCACTGTGATGTGTTGCAACTCACTGGTAAGAGGTCCGTCTGGTACCTTGATACTGTAGAACTCCAAATAGTCGTCATAAGGACCACTGGTCAAACTGTATGCTCTGTTTGGAGTATCTTTGTCTTTGGTGCTGATCATAACGAACTCGCCCGCAGTAAATCTATAACTACGGGGTCGTTCGGTTCTGATTCTAAATAGTCTATCTGTGTAATGTTCTACTTCAGTGACTGTTAAGTCTAACATTAATTGTCTCGTCCAACTGCTTGTAGTACTTCTTCAACTGCGCTGAAGCTGTCTTGTACTTTGGCAAATTCATGTTTGTATGCAATGCGAATTGCTTTGTTTAACACTGCTGGTTTCATATCCATTTCTTCAGCAATGGCTTTTACTGTATCTTTAAGACCTTCTCTGAGTGCTTCCACTTCTCCAGTCACTTGGATACCTTCGTTCATAAGTTGTTTGAGTTTTTGGATTTCGCTGTCATTGAAACTGCGTACAGGCATGAGTACCTCCTTTACCTTGTATTCTTTACATATTATATTAGATTTACAAGGTTGTCAACAACTTTAATTGGTTATTCTAAATTGTAAATTTGCATGATCTGGATAGTTCACAACTACTGGTCCTTCTGGACATTGGTAATCTATGTGTGCCAACAGCGTTGCTTCACCTGTGGGAATCATACTTCTGTGTTCTTCATCAATGGTAAATGTAAATCCAAACTTGTCTATCTTGTCGTTGGCAGGTCCTGAAAACTTGGTTATACCTGGCTTCGCCGCATGGACCATATACTTGCTGTCCTTGACTTCAAGTGTAAAGCCTTCAACACTACAATCGTCTCTGTGCTTTTCACGAGCAACGATAACATCAAATGTTCCGTCAACAGGTCCATTGCTTATCTCAAAGTATTCTGGTGCCCAAGTTAAAATTGACTTGTCTTCGAGTTTATCCCAAAGTGTATAGCCGCCGCCTACAAGTGCAAAACTTGCAGTAATGACACCTATACCTTTGGTTATATTTTCTATATCAAAGCTAAACATTATTAATCCTTAGCCTGAGATTTAGTTCCAAAAATCCTTGTATAACCTGGATCTTCGTCGTATGCACTAGCCCATTTGTTTTCTGTGAACTCAGCAAACTTAATTAAATCTTCGATGTCTGTGTAGTTTTCAGTAATCCATTTTTCGTGTTCTGTAAGTATTTCTTTCATATCTTCTAGATCACGCTCTTTGTTAATTTGTCTAGCAACTGTCATTTCTGAAGTCAACTTTTCAACTTCACTTTTTAGTGTTTCTATTGTTTGTGCTTGTTGTGCTGTCCACCATACAAATGCGCTTACTTGTAGAACAATAGCAACAACAACACCTATTCCAAATTTTGCATTCATTTTTTCTCCTCCAGTTTCTCTAAACGAGTCTCTAGTTCATCTATCTTTGCGGTAATTTTAGGATAACGTTGACGCCATGCATCATCTGGTTGTTCTAACCAAGTCCATCCATAGCGTTCTACTAGATAGTCTACAGCTTTATCTACTTTTGCATAAAACCATAGACCTATTCTAGTAGTGCTCATATATGCAACAAATATAGCACCGAACGCACTACCAGCTAGTGCAGTGTAAATCCATAGCCTGTCGCTAGCCATACGCTCGATCATGTCCCACATATTATTCAGCCTTCCATATTGTCCATGCACCATATGCAATCATAGCATATGCAATTAAGTTTACAGGTGTAATTATCATTGCTACACCTGCGGCTACTAGCACAACACCATCCAGTGTTGTGCGTTCTTTTAATCTACTTGTAATCCAATTCATTATTTGATTCCCATAGCGGCTAGTGTAGCTTTGCCAACAATACCATCTGGTACTAGTCCTCTGCTACGCTGCCATTGTATTACTGCGGCTTCTGTTCCTGGTCCAAAGTCCCCGTCTGCTGTTATGCCCAAGGCTTTTTGCACTGCTTTCACAGTTTCACCTTTGCTGCCTTTGCGTACAGTTTCGTGTACAATCTTTGGCGGCTCCCAGTGACCTCCAAGCACTTCGAGTGCATGAGCATAATGTTTCTTACGGTCTTCCAATCCAATTGTCCCACCGTTGATTCTTTTGGTCATGCTAACTATATCTTGTTTGTCAGCATATTTGTTTAACCCATTGGTCTTCCAAAACCAGCAAGCACTTTCTAGCGCACCTTTTTTGGTGCTTAGATATTTGATTGCTTGCTCTGCTGTATATCCAAGAGTTGCACCAAACTTGGTATAGTTGTGTCTACCTGTAAGTTGAATTACACCTCTACCGCGAAAGCGCCATCCATCGCCACTGGCTGTGTCGCCGTTGTCCATGCGGTTTGCATACACTACGTTAGCAATCTTTTCTGGCTGTCTGTGATACTCATTTGCATCCCTGCCAGCTCTTACAAAATATTTTGGAAATACAGCGTTCAATCCTTTTGCACTGTAGTTTAAATTTTCTTCAGTGATTCTAAAGTTGTTGCTTTCATGAGCACACTGTGCAATAAATCCTGCAACTCTGTTCACTGTGTTGATCTCATAGTATGGAAGTATTTCTTCCATAGCTTCGTACCATTCGCCGGGTTCTTTGTTGCCCTTTAGTAGTTCTATCACCTGATCTTCGGTGAAATCAAATTCAAATGTACTCATTGTGAATACTCCCTTTTTGTAAAGGTATTTATCGAACCCATGCACCTATACGCCCATGAACATCAGGATCTTCTATGTATTCATAGCCTTTGGGGGGCATTTCATGCTGTCCTTGCCACACAGGAATGTATTCATTGCGCCCTAGAGGAAAATCAGGATTGTGTCTTAGGTGTACTTCGATTAACTTTCCGCCTATAAATTCTGCATTGATTTTAGGATACTTGTGTACAATATAATCTAAACAACTGGGCAAAGGTATTTGTACATCGACCCGTGTCCAGCGATCCCAGCGTGTAAATGTATTTGAATTTTTATGACCTTGCACAGACAGTACAGGTTCACCATTCATATAATCTATGCTGATGTGATCACCTTCAAAAAACTCACACCAAAAGTGTCCTGGTGTTAAATGATGTGTAGTGTCTTTGATGTAGTGTTTTTGTGCGCCCAGTCCCAGTCCCAGTGCATTAACACAAGGACGCACCAAATAATATCCGCTGTGTTTAACAGGTGTACCTACAGGACCACACATATATCCAAGATGTCTTGATAATATCAGTTTGTCAAATATCCAAAGATCTTCTGGTGATGTAGTGTCCCAGGCTAGTTCTTCTGGATCTATTACCATGCAAAGCCTTGTTCGACCCCGCTGTCTTCCCATGCCCATTTTCGAGCATCGGTTTCTAATCCCACAGCATTGTCACACACACATTTGGTGCATACATCGTTTACACAACCTGGGCAGTCTTTTTGGTGACAATGACAATCGTGTCCGCACGTTTTACATTTAGTACTGAGTTTAATTGTCATGATGTCTCCTTTTAGTTCTTGACGTTTTTGGCTTTTCCTCTGCGATTGCGATTAGAATCTTTGGATTTTTTGCGCTTAACTGCTCTAGCAATTCCTGCTTTGCCATCTTTTTTGCCGTCGCCATCTTTGTCTGCATTGCGCAGTTTTGCAGCGGCACTTTTACTTAAACACTTGGGCTTTCCTTCGCTTGGCTTGCTGTCACCACATTTGCCTATACGCTCGCCTTTGGTATTATAACGATCCCAGCCACCGCCGCCAGCACCACCTTTTTTACCTTTGCCAAACCAAGCACGTAGGTCTTCTGTGATTTCTTCAATAAGCATGTTATATATCCCTCCACTTACGGTTTTGGACTTTCATAACTGGATCACCGGCTTTTGGTTTAGTTAGTCTTGGTTCCCTTGGATCATCTACATTATACTTTAGATTGTATTGTCTCGAAGGCAGGCTTTGTCGCCAGTATTTGTTTCTATCTATTTTTCCTTGCAGACGGTTTATCATATCGTTCCATAGCTCATAGTTGTCTAAAGAAAATTTTCGAGCAGGATCTGTTATTGGTGCGTTACTTGATTTTTTAAATTTGTCATTGAAATTCGATTTATCTAGTGCGTCTATTTCATCGTCAGACATTGACATAACACCTGGATTGGGTGTGTACATATAATCTGGCTTCCTTGTACCTGATTTACCTGATCGGTTGTAATAATCAATACTCTTAGGGCCATCCTGTTCATTGACAATCTCTCTAATAAACATTACTTTTTACTCTTGCCCCAGTTCTTAGCACCTACTTTACGACACTTTACCAGTGCGCCACTTGCATATGCACTGGGCCATACCTTGTAGCGACTTTTAACTTTGTGATAACAAGCATCTTTTTCACCTGCTGCTTCATCAAACTCTGCTTCTGTGATTTTTAACTTGTCAAATTTCATTACTTTGCCTTGCTGTATATTACATCTAACAGTTTGACAAAACCTGCTTTGGTTTTCATCATCTTCTGCATTTTTTCTTGTATCTCTGGTTTTTGCTTGTCGTACACACTGAGGAAAATACTAGCGGTTGTTAGGTCTACACGCATTGTACCATCGCTGAATTTAACAGGCATAACACTTTTGTCTGCTACAATCTTTTTGAGTGTATCGATATTCTCTTTGAGCATGATTTGTTTTTCAACTGATTCTTGAATATTACGTGTGCGCAAAAGTGTTAGTACTGACTGTGCATCTGCTGTGTGATTTTCATCCAGTGCGTCTAGTACAACATGTACTTGTTCTTTAACTTTATCCCAGTTATTGTGTGATTCGTCTAACATTGTTCTAACATAAATTGCAACAGTTTCGTTGTCTGAGATACTGTTGTTGTCCTCTTCGTTGAACTGTAGACTTTCTCTCATTTCACCCATGCTGCGTCTGCGCTGTGCTTCTAAACGCTCTAGCTCTGCTTGCATCTCTGGAGATATTGTTCCATCACCCATTTGTGTTGGTGTTAGTATCATCGCAGGCAAACTTGCTCTGCTTGCAAGTTTGCCCAATGTACTGAGTGCTCTGCTGCCCCAACTTGCTTTGCCAGCACCTTGCACTGCTGACAAGTTTCCAGTAGGTCTGCTTGTTGCGGCAGTTGGTCTGTCACTAACCAAACTCATACCTCTTGCATTTGCTCTTCTTGCAGTGTTTTTGGGACTTGGTCCTTTGGGTTTTGCATTTGTATCAACTGGTGGCTTTATTGCTGCGGCTGCTGCAACTGCTGCATCAGGAATGCTGTAATCTGTTCCTGGGATTTCTAATTCGTTTATAGCCAAATGTGCGTCGATACCTGCTGTGCTTTTCAAACCCCATTTTTTTGCAGCTTTTTTTGCTGCTTCATAGCTGGTGTCAGCATGTATTTCTAGTTTACCTTTTTTGGCATGCACTACAATATAAGGATTGCTTTCACCTTCGCTCATACCAGGCTGATTCAACAAACGCTGTAGGTCTGCCGGACTGTAGTTGTCTCTAGGATCAATACCTCTGGTTGCACCTGTACGTGGATTGCTGCCAATGTTTTGTGGTCTCAATCTAGGACGTGGCATGGGCTTTGTTCTAGGACGTATGTGTACTTGATCACCTGCTTCTGCATCTGGTGTTAGATCAACAGTTGGAAAGTTGTTGGGACGCAAGCGTGGACGAGGGCTTGTTGCAGGAGCACCACTTTGTTGTGCTCTAGCATTGCCAAGAACTCTTGCTACTGCACGATCAATTGCACCGCCGTATGGGTCGTTGCTATCTTCAACAAACACTTGAACGTCATCTTCGCCTGTGCCACGTTTAAACATACCTTTTTTTACATTTTCTTTACCGTATTTTTCAACTGCATCGTCATACGACATTGAAGTTGACTTCCAGCGTTTTTCACTTTCGTCTACATCGTCTTTTTCATGTGAACCGTGACCGATGTGTTTGTGGATAACTGCATCTAATGCACGATGGAAAGCATCAATTTCATCATCTGACATTTCTTCATTTGTTTGTGATTCTGTTGCTAGTCCGTAACTTGCAAACATTTTGATAATCATATCTTTGTTTGCTTCCATCCAATCACGTTCACGTGTCATACTGTATACATGTCCATAAGCATCATAGGCGTGCATGTTGTGGCGAATTGCATTTTCTGCATGTTGCATCATTGCTGAATCACCATCTTCATCTGTGTCTGGCCAGTCAATACTACCAAGCCCACGAGCAGATTCTGCAACTCTAGGACCATTAATCATGTTAGGTGCTTTTGGCTTAGGTGCAGTACGAGCACGTTGTGCCGCTGCCATTTCTTGATCGTATGTTGATTGACTTACAGGGCCACTTGCAAGTCCACCGCGGCGAAAACCTGGTTTCAATCTTGATGTACCTGCTGGTAACCGTAAGTCATTTTCTTTCATGCCTTGATTTGATAGTGCTTCCATGCTTTTAACTAGATGTTGATAAATTTCTCGAGCACCTTCTTTATTGTTTTTGATTCCTGTGAAACTGTTTACAATGAATTTTGCAGCACCTTTGATGTCGCCTGCTGCAAACATTTCATGTGCTTGTTCTGTTTCGCCATAGTTAATGTCACCGATGATACCTGCTTCATCTGCCATTTCATTAGCATCTGCTATTAAGTTTGTAAACTCATCAGATGATTCTTTCATACCACGTCTGTCATTGTCTAGTTCTTTAAACTCATCGTATGAAAGATACATATCAGTATCTGGATCGTAGTAAGCACCTTCTTTTGGATCATAGTATACAACTTTGCCTGCCATTGTTTGGAAAGGGCCTTCTAGTCCTGGACGTTCTTGATAACGATCTCTGTCAATCGGCGGTAGTTCTTTATAACCTTCGCCCATTGCTTTTTTTCGAATAGTAGCAAAGTATACTTGTTCCCAATCGTCCCCGTATTGTTTTTTCATCGAGGCTTTCATGCCACTATCATCGTACTTTTTCTTAAGACGTTTTTCTTTTGCTTTTTCTTTTTTGGTCATCTCACGCTCTTGCATTGTTATCCTCCGGGGTATATCTTTTTGGCTCTATACTGTTTCAGTTTGAGTGGATCTGGTGTAGCCATTGGATCCCAACTCACGTAATCGAAATCTGGTTCTTTGGTTTTGGGTAAATCAGGCAATCTCATTCTACCTCTACCACGTCCTCTTCCTCTAGTACCGCTTGGTGATGTAGCAGTGGCTGGTCTTGGGGTTGGTAAGACTCTAGGAGCAGGCGCTGGCGCAGTAGTTGTACTTGTACTTGGCGCTGTTCCTGGCTCAGGCACTGTTGGCTGCTTTTGAGGTTCTGGTGTTCGTTGAGGTGTTGTTTCCGGACCAGGAACTTCTGGAGCAGAAGGAGTTTCATCTGGTACAGATGGTTGTCCTGGCACTCTAGGAGTTACAACGGGGCTAGGAGTTGGCACCTCAGGTGGTGTATCGACATCGGGAGGAGCTACTCTAGGAGCAGTAGCTGGTCTAGGTGTCGGATCTGTCTGTGGTGTGCGAACAGGAACTTCTGCTGGTGCTGTTTGCGGAACTTCTAGAGGTGGAGTATCTGTTTGAACGCTTGGCGCTGGCAGCTCTTGTGGGGGTGTTTCTGTGTCAATCTCAGGTGGTGTTTCTGTATCTGTTTGTGCTGCCTGAGCAGGTGCACTTGTTGTTGGAGGTGTCCATGTGCCTGTTTGTGCATCTGCATCCATACCCAAGTCAACATCGCCATTGGGCAACTCTGCTTGTGCAGGTGTTTGTGTCATAGCCGCAGGTGGTGTAGGAAGTTCTACATCTTTTGTGTCTGGTATTTCAACTTCTAAATCAGGTGCTGTTAGTTGTGGTGCTTGTACTACCGGAGGTGTCCATGTGCCTGTTTGTGCATCTGCATCCATACCCAAGTCAACATCACCACTGGGCAAAGCTGGCTGCACAGGTGTAGTAGTTTGTGCTTGTGGTCCTGGAGAAACATTGAATTCTCCAGCAGTATCTCCACCTGCATATTCATCTGCGGCAGCTTGTGCTGATATTGCTGCTTGAGCATTGCGATAATATCTATTGTCTCTTGGATCATAGCCGCTTTCTAACTCTTGTGCATCCATGGCTGCTGCTTCTGCGTCTATCAACTCAACAAAGGCAGCTGGATTGTTCTCGCTCATGTGTCTCATAAAAGCATCAGCTGTGCTCCATGCTTCTGCTTGATCAGGATCTAGTGTGCCGTCTCCCATTGTTGTTGGAGTAAAAATCAATCCAACAGCGCCTAGTGCTTGACGCAATGCACCTTTGGCAAGCCATCTCAATGCTCTTGTCCCTTGCGGGGCCGTTGGACGCACATTTTGATTGGCAGGTATTCTTAAATTTTGATTGGCTGCTTGGAATGTTTTAGGATTGTCTATTAGAAAATTTGTTAATGCGCTTCTAAACTGTGGTGTTCTAAACTGAGGATTTAGTCGAACTACTCTGTTAACTGTGCGTTGCGCTTGGGCGGGACTCAAACCAGTTCTCTGCTGAAACTGAGCAGGATCTAGTCCTGTGCCCAATACTCCGCTTTGTGCCAGTGCAGGTTGTTCGAATAAATCTTCTAAACGCATTATACTTCCTCAGGCATATCGTCAATTACTACAGGTGCAGGCTGCATCTGATCATTCACAGCCATGTATTCCATGTAGTGTTTTACAGCACCAATATAGTCTGCTGCTTTGGTAATTTTTGCTTGTACCCAAGGCTCTAAGTTGTCTGTATCGCCAATCATGCCATGCAGTTCGATAGCATACTTGCTGAGTTTGTACAGTTGACTCTTGGCCATCCAGCCATCTTCGTCTGTGCTGTCCAATACACCTTCCATTAGTTCACTGGTGTATACCACAGGCTCTTTGCCTTCTGCAAGCTCTGGCTTGTGTTTTTTCATCCAAAGTTTTGCTAGATCAATATCTTCAAACACCTTGCGTTCTACTCCATTGACATCTAGCACTTTGTACTCGCTGCCTTCTTTTACCAATTTGGGTTTGGCAACTTCTTTTACTGTGCTTATTTTGTCCAATCTCATGGTTTTCTCCGGATTATTTCTTGTGATACTTGATCATTCAGCGTCTGCTCGTCAGCATCTGCTTTTTTACTGGCAAAAATTGAGTCTTTGCGTCTCTTGACTTTGCCCATGGGCTTTGAAATTGTAGCAATACTACCTGCTCCAAATCCTCCAGCACTCACTGTTTCTCTTATGATTTCATGTACCTTCATACACTTATTTATGCAGTTAACCGTGTTGGGCAAACTTAGTGGCAAGACTCTGATAGGTCTCTTGACTCATGTCCAATGGTTGTCTAATAAGTGTACTGGCATAAGGTGTGGGCCAAACAACTGCAAAACTCAGCCAATCTGTGTAGCTGTACTGACTGAGATACATCCAAGTTTTATGAGGGAATGGCATCTCATATTCCAAGTGACAACCGTACCACATCAGTTTGTCCACTGTTGCTAGTTTGACACAGTTGTTGTAAAAGTCTTTGGTGTAGTTGTACCAAGTGGCGGGTTTGCCCCAGAATGCAAAATCACCCACATAAGCATTTCCGCTTTTTACATACAACCAGTCGCTCAACAGTTTGTCATCAAATATATTGTTTTTGTACATGTTGTGAAATGCTCTCATCCAATGTTCTTCTCCCATTGGATTGAATGCAATGTCGCTTCTAGTTCTACACACAACTTCATACTTGCCACTGAGATCTCCAACCATTTTGGTCATTAGATCACAACTCAAAAACTGTCCCCAAAAATTTCTAGCAAAAGAACTCATGTGATGTTTGTCAACATCCAGCAGCACATTGGTTTTTATTTGCTGCGGCAACAGTTGTTTTTCTCCGCAGTGTTTGTTTTCATATTGCACATCTTCAATAAATTTGTTGATGTGTTCGTCATAGTGATGAAAACTCATCTGCACAGGGTTGTAGGCATCTTGTACTCGTTGTTCAAGATCTGGTGTACCATCGTGCCAAAAACAACAATAGTAGTCCACTTGTATGTGTTTAAAATGTTCAGGAAATACACGATTCTTAAACCACCAAGCACCTTGTTCAAGATGTCTCGGTTGACCGTGCAACAATACTGCTAATCGCATGTTTACCTCTTATTTGGTTTTCTTGCGTCCGCTTTTCATATTTGCGCACCAGTGGTACATTTTTTGTTTTTCACCACTGCTATTTTTTGCTTTGCGTCTCAATTCACTCACGCTGCCTTTACAACTTGCGCCTGCTCTTTTAACTCTCCCAGGACGACTTTTACCTTTTACTTTACCGTCAGCAAAGTTTTCATCCAATGGCTTTAGTTCTCCAATTGAACAAAAATGATCAATGTCATCTCTGCTAATTTCATCTACAAATACTTCGTCTGCACCAAAATCGTGATCTGCTAGCAGTGCATCTGCTGTTGCAAACTCGCCACGTACATCATATGCTTTGCCAGTTTTTGGATCTACAGTAAACACGTGATCCACTTCTTCAATGTCATCTTCATAGTGTACACCAATACGTGCATACAGTTTGCGTTCTGGGTGCTTTTCAATATCTTTAAGAGCCCATTCATGGCAGTGTCCACGCATATAGTCTTTGTCTTCGCCCATCACACGCTGCTTTAACAATTGCCACCAAGCATCACGTTCTTGATTGTCTTTGGGCTGTTGTTGACTTGCAGGTTTAGCAGGAGTTTTGTTTTTACCTGCCCAGTTTATTTTATTTGCAATAGTGCCAGGTGTGTTTTCTTTTACGCCTTCTGGGATATATCTGCTAGGATCTAAATCACTTGCTAGTCCAGTTTTAACTAACTGTTGATAGCCCGATGGATCATGTATATTGCCATCTTTATCTACTGTCCAATAGTGTGGAACACGCTGCCATTCTTCAGCATATTCGCTCTGTTCAATCCATGCTTTACGATCTTTAGCACTATTCCAATTTAATCCACTCTGCATAAACTCTTGTTTCATCTCTGGTGTAAAGTCTGCTTTAGCATGTACTACTTGATCAGCAACAAATTCACCTCTAACACGTTTTAGTTCAATGCCTTTTTGTCTTGCCCAACTGATGAAATCTATACAAGCAGGGCCGCAAGTGTCTCTTTTACTAAATTTTTGACCCGTTGATTTCAAAAACTCGTCGACCAGGTCGCTTGATTCTGTTATGCTTTCGACAGGAAACTCTTTGTTAGTGGTGCGGAAGTCTTTTTTGCGCATCACTGTTTTAGCAATCATGTCTAGTTCATTGTTGTCTTTGTCCCACTTTAGTACAAAAGGTACGTTGATGTCACTTTCTAAATCTTTCATAACTGCTTCTTGATCAGGTCCTAGTTGTGCAATAGGCTTGCCCCAACGTTGAAATTCTTTTTTGAACAGCATTGCCAGTTCTTGTATAGTGATAGGCTTGCGATTTCTAGCATCGTTGACTCTGTCTAAAAAGTGTCTAGTAAATTCAACATCGATACCCAATTGTCCAAACACACGATCAAGTACGTTTTCCAATTGATCAAGTTGACTTTGTGTTACATCCTCTACAACACCATAACGTTCTTTGTATAAGTCTAACAATTGTCTAGGATCAAAACCAAAACTTTTGGCAATACTAAATGCATAGCCACCCAGACTTTGTTGATCGCCTTTGCTTTGTACTAAACGATGCATTGCTGTCAACATTGCATCAACAAACATGCGCTGTTTTCTAGCTTGTGATTGTGATATTAATTCGTCTTTGGTCACTTCGTTAAATGCTACATCTGTTGCTGCTTTAGCCTTTACACTGTCTGGATGACGTGGATTGATACCTGTAGGTTCTCCATTGATAAGCTCGCTTATATTAGCACTTTTGCCAATTTTGTCAAGCAGTTGATGCAGTGGATCGCTGGGATCGTGTTTGATTTCATATCCAGCTTTGCCTCTAACTTCAGTGCGATGTCCTGTATCTGTGTCAATGATGTGCAGCACATCCATTTCACTGCCACGTTCCAGTTGTAGTTTATAACCCTCTCTGAGATATGGCAAATCAAACCAATGTTTAAACCATTCTGGTGAGCCAATCTTGAGTCCTTTTTTGCGTTCCAGTCTGCGACGAGCAGTGCCTGTCATGCTCATATTTTCAGTAATACCTAAATTGAACAGTTTGTTTGGTGTAGTGTTTTTGGCAGCTTTAGCATGCAATGGTTGTGGTTTGCCACCTTTGTTCATAGGAAACAGTTTAGCAGCCTGGCGTTCTGTTTCACCTGGCTTGACATCCACAGTGGTATTCTGTTTGGTTATTTTTCCTACACCTGCTTCTGTTAGTTCATTGATTTTCATCTTGTTAC
>Ga0181567_10002931_pt1 | contig 12690 bp, 9 predicted proteins | sample 101ome_14_FD_133761 | JGI IMG/M metagenome (GOLD analysis project Ga0181567, IMG submission 133761) | Coastal salt marsh microbial communities from the Groves Creek Marsh, Skidaway Island, Georgia - 101403AT metaG (megahit assembly) | ecosystem: Environmental > Aquatic > Marine > Intertidal zone...
AATTTGTTTATCAATAGATGAATAGGTTGTAGTGGCTTTTGAATCAAATGAATTGAATTCAGAAGATTTTACACTGAATAAAAAGGATTGATTAAATAATTTATCATTATTATTTGTTGTTGAAGACCAATTAGAACCTGACCTTAGATGGTGTGGTTGTGGAGTTTTTTCATCTAATTTCCATGATGAACCATTACCGTTTGGTTGTATTGGATGATTTAAGTAATATTGACCTTTTATTTTTATATTAGAACCTAAAAGCTCCGTTAAATCATATTCTATTTTTTGTTTTGGAGTGTAAGGGTCAACACCTCTTGTTAAGATAACAAATTTAAGATTTTCATAACCATCAAATTGTTTGATGGTTTTTTTAATTATTTTGTATTTTGTACTATTATGTTTACATATATAAGCACTATCTTTATTAAAGATATAATCATTAATAATTGAACTATTACCAACAATATTTTCAATATTTCCTAAAGTAGTTGCAGTAACTACTTGAAAATATTCTAACCCTGTTTTGAAGTTATAGGTCATACCTGTCACATCTTCATTATATAAATCAAGTACACTAGTTTTAGTTACCCCGTTTTCATCAATATACCTAACAGTTTTTGGTATGTATGCCGATGAATTATTTTCAACAGAACCTGTTATGGAATCAGTATCGTATTGATTTTGTGTTTGACCACTAATGTTAGGGTCATTTATTAATTCTAAATCGTTAAAGGTTATAAGTTGACCTGGATTATAACTGCTACCGTCTCTACAAACCATGATTAACGGCATATCAGTAAAAGTATTTCGACCATTAGCATAACTTAAAGTACCATGTTCATTATTAACAATTTTTGTCGTTATTCTATTTGGTTTGTTGTTAAAGAAATAACGTGACCTTTGATTTAATAAGTTTAAAGATTGACCCATTGAAATTGTGTCTGTTGCCCTCCATCTATTAAAGGTAACATTATTCATTTCATTAGTTTGATAATATAGAGGTGTTTTAAACCATATAGGTTCTGACTCATTATCCAACCCATCGGGTATTCCTTCTTCATAACCAGAATAAACCTGAACTAAATATTCGTCTTCAACTTCACTATCACCACATTTAATTTCATTATATCTAAAATAATTATTAAAATCTGCCAAGTCACTTGCTAAAACTTGAGGTTGCTCAACTGGTTTTGGGTTTTCTTCGGTACCGACTGCACTTCCACCATTTGCAGTTGACTTACAAGGACACGACTCACAATCAGGATATGTTAACATTGGTAATGGTAGATTGGTTATTGGATTTTCAACCTTCTCAGGTAATAAAGGTTCTCTACAATCGCTTTGTTTTACCTTTTTACTAAAAAATGCAACCGCAGGACATATAAGAAAATAAACTAAATTTATTAACGGTCTAAGAGCGTTTATAAAAAATATAATTATTTCCGCAATAAAAGATAAGAAGTGAGCAACAATAATTAGTAATAATATGACAGGTGTGAATATTAACAAAATAAAAGACATTAAAGAATATAAAAAGTCGAAATTTCTTTGTGCTTCATTTGTTGGAAATTTATTATTTTCTGTAATACAATCTCTATCTGTTATATTTTTTATACCTAAATGTTTTTGTCTATTAAATCCCCATTTAAAACGGTCTAAATGAGCCGCGGTTGTATATACCTTATTAAAGGTAAACTGATAGAATGTATCCTCACATTTTATGGCTGCAGCTTTGTCTTCATAATCGTTCCAATCTAAAGAAAACGCATATGATTTATTAAACTTACCTTCAGGTTGATTACCATAATCACTACTAGGGTCTATATCCCAGTGTTCTTTAATATTTGGAATTAGGTAATTAGCTCTTAAAATATCATTATCTAACCCACCTTCATTCTGCCATTTAACTTTAAATCTGTATTTGGCTTTAGTTGGTATACCCACCTTTGGGTCATTAGAAGTTACTCTTTCACCAAACTCATTTGTAGTTATATAATTAAGATTCATCGGTAAATCTACTAACCAAGTACCGTTATCATCAATAACATTACCACCCTCTTCTAATTTATATTCTTCCAACACAGGGTCACCATTTTCATCAACCTCAATAGTCTGTCTAATCGCTAAAACCTGACCAGGACCAACAGTTAAATCACACAGATTACCTGTGTCTTTTTTAGGTTTACAACTCGCCTTTAAAAAATCTTCTTCACTTGAAGATATAATTGAACCCATAAACACCGAGTGAGGTAATATTTCAATACCTCTCTCTCTTAAATCAAAATCGGCTCTTGTGATGCCCACGTCACACACATCATCAGCACCCCAAAATGACGACACATCAATGTCTTTAACATCGTGTAAAATCTGAGGTAGTGAATCAATATTTTCAGACGCTTTAAATAGTTGACCATCAAACTGAGCAGGTACACCCATACCCATTCTAATAAGGTCTGAAGGTCTAAGTGAGAACTCACCCATGTTAGATAAGTCCAAATCCATTACCAATTTCTGTGCACCCAATGGTACACCAACAATCATAAAGTCACCAGATTCATTTGTTCTTACTGAATACTTATAATACTTTTCATATACATGAAGAACTTCTTTTCGTGTTAAGACATCCTCATCCGTTGGAAACGTACCTGTTGCGGTATGACCATAATACTCATTTTCATAAGGTAATAGGTTATACCTAAACCCGTCTTCGTTTTTACTTTCAGGAGATTTAAATGGATATATTGTTGAGATAACAGGGTCGTTCTCATCAATTTGGTCAATAGGAACAAAAATAGATATGTGAGCATTTGGTATACCCACACCCCCATTGGCAATTACACGACCAACAACCACACCGTAGTCAGCACAGAATTGTGTGTATAAATCTTCTTGTCTTAACTTTAAAGACAATATCTCTAAGAAATCAAACTCTTGGTCAATCTTTATATTGATATTTTTATCAACACCAGGTTCAGTTCTTATTCTGATTGATTTTGGCATAATAAGTTTTTAAGATAAATAGTTATTCATCTTAATTTTAATTTGATTTTAAGAAAAGTATATGGTAGTAATTTATGAGAAATCAGTATTTGACAAAGTCTTCACCCTAACAACGACATCACTTTCAATAAATCTTATCTGATATACCTGATTAGGTTCAGCATAAATGGTGTCATCAATTAACTGTATTTCTTTGGTTTCACTGTCTACATATCTTTGTGATGTTTGTGAATTTGAATACCTACCCCCCACATTATTAAAGACTTTTAAATCTGCCAATGAAATCACACCTGGCATATTTTGAATTATTCTTCTAATATCAGAAATGTTTACATTTGTACCCAACTGTTGTTTTTGTGGTGTAAAGTAATCGTTTACCCCATCAATAACATTTGTGATAACCTCTCCCTGATTTTGTGTTGAATCAATAACCACAGAAATATCAAACGTTAAATCAATAACATTTGCTGTGGTCACCTGAATATAATCATTTATCATTCTATAGTGTGATAAATAATTGGCAATATTTTGTTTTAATGTATTTGAAACTGAATCTGTTAATTTACCCTGTGGGTCATACGATAATAGTTCAATTTTAATTTTATTATCTTCTTCAGTAATTGCGGCTTTCGCAGGTGCACCAAATCTACTCGGCATTGTTCTAACCAACGAATTATAATCATTGATAGTTACTGCTCTCTTTTGTGCCGCAAAGTTAAAGGAAACCATGTTACGTACCTCCTCAGTTGTTGGTAGGTCTCCACCACCAATAGCAGCTGTAACATTTGTACATCTTAAACTATTAATAACATTTTGATTGATAGTGTCTGATGGTCCCTTAACGTCAAATCTCGTTGTACCAAATTGAGTGATAACATTTACACCAACATTAGATGACTTACCACCACCAATTCTATATTGTACAAACAACGTAGTATTTGGTTTTACAGTAACACCTAAACCAATATTATTTTGATAATCTTGAATTCTTAATGGTACCCCTGTTCTACTGAACTCTTGTAGTTGTTCCTCAGGTGTTGTTGTACCACCACCAAAAGTAATCTTACAATACCCCTCAGGTGTAAACTCAGATACGAACCTGTTTTCAGTTTCAATGTACTTACCAACTTTAATACCTGGTTGGTCTGAAGGCTTTGTAGGGTCCTCAACAAATATTCTACTCTCAGCCAATGCATCCACCTCGTACCATTTATCAGGTGAATTGATAAATTCACCATAAAGTGGTGGTGATTGATAACTAGTACCATCTTTTTGAATAATAGCATTAATACTAATAACATTTTTCTCAGGTAAGAAAAATTCAAAGAATGGTCTTACATCACTATTACTGATAACCTTTTTAAATGTTTTTGTTAAACCATTAACAACAACCTCTCTTTTAGTAATAGTATAATTAATAAGTCTATTGTTAGAATCAAAGTTAGGAATCTTAGTTCTGTTTGGATAACCATCACTATTGTATTGAGAACTAAAGTCGATGTCGTTTGGATTTTCAAATACCTGACCTGCACCAATGAATTGTGAACCCGCTCTCATAATACCCAAGTATCTTTCGTCCTCTTGGTCACCCAATGCTGGTACCGTAATTGAAACATCAACCAATGCAATTGATGGTCTATTACCAGGTATCTTTAACCCGTAGGTTCTGGCTATATTATATATTGAAGATTTTTGTTGTGCATATTGTAAGACCGTTTCTTGAATACTACGGTCCATGTGATAATGTAAGTTATCACCAATCGCAGCATTTAAATCCATAAACACAGAATAAATTGATGCATCATTAAAATTAGCAATCAGTTCAGGGTAATACTGTTGAGTATAGTTTACCAGGTCCTGTCTTAACCCTGCGAAATCTCTTTCTGTGTATGATATTCTACGATTAGCCATATACTATTAAATATTAATTATTACGAAATCTTTAGATGAAAATGTTCCATTAACTATAGAATAATCTATTCTCAATTTCGCAGTGTACTCTTCAGTCCCTCGTCCTGGTATCTTAAAGATTTGGTTACCCAACTCTTCATAGTTAATTTCACCAGGTAATGGTTCAGAGTCTAAATATGGCTCAACAGTGATATTGTTTATTTGTAAGTTTGGTATGTATTTTTCAACCGCTTGTCTGATATCCGCTTTAATAGAATCAAATGTTGGACCATCTAATGGTTCAAAAATAAACTCATAAATTCGTGTGCCAAAATCAGGTAAATAATACCTACTACCTTTACGAGTTAATATTAAGTGTAACAAATCCGCCCTAATCTCATCCTCAGAAGTTTGAGTTAAGGTTACGTAGTCTCCACGTTCACTATCCCTAAATGGGAAAAATACACCATATGTTTTACCGTCTGCCATATTCCATAAATATAATCACAGGTTATTTTATCTAAACCCATAATAAAAAAGGTCAGACGTATCTGACCTTTTTTCCCTTCCTTAACCTCAGAAGATATTTTGAGTTTTCATTTCTTCTGATATTTTATCTATTATCCTTCACATGCCACACAGTGAAGGTCATTCAATCCCAACTTCTTTCTTGCGAAAGCTTGAGCTGAATTCATTGAGTGTTGGTAGTATAATGTCTTAACTCCCAACTGCCAAGCTTCAATAAGAAGTTTGTTAACATCCCTTGTCGGCATGTCAGGTGAAATCATTAAGTTTAATGACTGTGATTGGTCGATATAATCTTGACGAACCGCAGCTTGATTAATAATTGATGACTGATTAATTTCAGCAAAAGTTCTAAAGACTTCTTTCTGTTCATCACTCAAAAAATCTAAGTGTTGTACTGAACCATCGTTTTGTTTGATACTGTTCCAAACTGCCTTGGTATTTTGACCTAACTCATCTAATAACTCTTTAAGAACAGGGTTCTTAATGGTTACCTTCATCTTAGCGACATCCTTCACATAACAGTTGGACCAAATAGGTTCAATTGATTGTGATACCTGACCTAAGATAAATGCTGAAGATGTCGTTGGTGCAATTGCGTTCAACGTAACATTTCTTCTACCGTAACCTTTTAAATATTCAGGTTCACCAAACATTGTTGCCAATTCTTCAGATGCTTTATAAGACTTTTCTTTGATTAGTTTAAATACCTCAACATTCAACCTTGCAGTGTCTCTTGTGTCAAATGGTAGACCTCTCTTTTGCAGAAGTGAGTGCCAACCCAATACACCAAGACCCAACGCTCTTTGTCTCTTAGCGAAGTTGTAAGCTTTCTCCAAGTAGAAGAAACCTCTCTTACCTTCGATAGTTCCGTTATCTCTGATGTCCTCAATCTTAGTTAAGAATTCAGTTACAACAGCATCTAAGAACATAGTCATAGTCTCAACCGCGTCTGTGTCTTTCCACTCATCATAGTGAAGAACATTCATTGATGACAATACACAAACAAATGACTCTTCTTCAGAGTTGTGAAGTGCAATTTCAGAACATAAGTTTGAATTGTAGATTGTAGCTCCTTTGTCTTTATAAACATCTACAGTCTTGTTGTTCATTGTGTCGTGGAACATAATATATGGGTAACCAATCTCCCCACGTCTTTGAATAACTTTAGCCCAAATTGCTCTCTTTTCATCATCACCTGCAATCATTTCTTCCATAAACTTGTCAGTCACAGTAACTGCGTGTGTCAAATCTTGAATAGGGAAACCCTCAGTACCAATCTCCAAGAACTCCATAATATCAGGATGTTCTACAGGAAGATAAGGTGAGAATCTACCTCTACGTGTTGAACCTTGTGAAATGTTATCAACAACACTCTCAAATAAGTTCATAAAGTGTACTGAACCAGGTGCGTGACCATTGTCAGTAATTTCAGCACCTCTTTCTCTAATGTTACCAAAGTAACCTGAGGTACCTCCACCCATCTTACTCATTTCACCGACCTCAGCCTGTGTATATAAGATTGACTCGATGTTATCTCCGATGTTAGACCCGAAACAACTTACAGGTAAACCTCTTCTTTTTCCAAAGTTTGCCCACACTGGTGATGATAAAGAATACCATCCTCTACCCATGTAGTCGTAGAATTTATCTGCAAAACCCTCGATACCTAACAACTTTTCTGCATGTTCAGCAATTGTTCTAATTCTTTCTAAAGGTTCTTCACCTTCACTTAAATACCCTCTTTGTAGAAACGTTACCGATTCTTCATTAATCCAATCAAAAGGTTTTCTATCTTTCATATTAATTTTTTATTATTGTTTTTTTTAAAATAAGTCGTTTGACGTAATTGATTTTGATTTCTTACTATAGTTAATACTTCTTTTGTTGAAGAAATCTGTGTGTTTGGTAGTTAGAATTTCATCATCAAACCATTCTGTTGTTTCTAACAAAGGTTCTCTGATTTCAAAAATACTGTCAATACCAATAGAGTTTAATGATATATTAAATCTATTTTTAATAAACTCCATTGTCTCAGCTTTTGTCAAGAAATCTAAATCTCCCTTTTCAAAAATCCAATCTACAATCTCACTTTCCGCTTCATACGCCTCCATTGTTGCGTTTACCAAATCATCTTTTAACTCTTCTGTCCACCATGATGGGTTTTCTTCTTTGATTAGATTTACCAAATCAAATCCAAACTCAGCATGAATATTTTCCTCTTTTGATGTTGCCTCAACCGCATTACTAATACCTTTTAACATATTTTTATGTTTGTTGAAAGACAACATAACTAAAAATTGTGAGAATAATGATACGTTTTCTACGAACATTGAGAATAATACAACAGATTCAAAGTATTCTTTGTTTTCAACTGACTTAGAATTTGATATAGATTTTTCTAAGTATTTAATTCTTCTACGAATTGCTGGTACTTGTAATAAGTTTTCAAACTCATTATTAAGACCTAACAATTGAATTAAATGTGAATACGCATCTGCGTGTCTAACTTCAGACTCAGCAAACGTAGCACCAACATTTCCGATTTCAGGTTTTGGCATTCTTTTGTAGATATCACCCCAAAACGTTTTAACCGCAACCTCAATTTGTGAAATTGCCAACATAGCTCTTTCAACTGCTGATTTTTCTTTTTCACTTAAGTGAACTTTATAGTCCTGAATATCTGAAGTAAAATTAAACTCAGTATGTACCCAATATGAATGACGAATAGCATCGACATACTCATTTAAACTTGGGTAGTCATAAGGTTTAAGGTTTACTCTCTTTGCAAAAATGTTTGGTCTATGTTTAGAACGATAAATGATGTATTCTTTAGCAATCTCATTTAAACCGTTATCCATTAGTTTGTTCTCCACCATATCGTGAATTTCATCAACATGTGGAACATTATCTTTATTATTTCTGAATAGAGCTTTTGTAGATATTCTTGCGATTCTTTCCGCAGCTTCTTCATCTACTCTATCTATACTTTCCATAGCACTTAGGATTGCCCTTTCAATTTTTTCTGTTTGAAATGGGACTTTATCTCCGCTTCTTTTAATGACATAACGAATGTCTTTACTTACCTGACTAATTAAACTTTCCATAATATTTTCTTTGTATTTTATTTAATGTTTGGAGTTTGATTGTTGTTGTTAGAATTTTCTCTATTCTTACGTTTCTCCAATAATTCTTTGATACGGTCTTTGTTTCTTTCTTCTTTTTGTTCTTCTAAACCTAAGAAAGTAACACTTGATTCTGTATCGATTTCCATCATCTCGTTGTCGAACTTACAATTTTCAAACACGATACCGTCTTTACCAATACGAGATTTGGTGATTGCGATTGTAGCCAAATTCATTTCTTTCTGTTGTAATGATTTTGCAACAGAAATAATTACGTGACCAACTTGTGCTTTTTTGATAGAACCACCCATTTGGTCAGTCGTAACCACCTCTGATGAAATAGAGGAACGGTTACCTTGTGTTGCAGTCCATCCAACAATGTCTAACTCATGACACATCGCTTCAAAACCTCTCATTACTGAACCTTCACTTTTCCATTCGTCCCCTAAATTTTTATCAGGAACGACACAATCAATATAATCCAAAACAACCATATCTATCTTATTACCTTCAGCAATCATTTTACGAATCTGATTTTTAATCTGATTCATGGTTAATGTGTCTGACGGTAATTTTTTTAAGACCAGTCTATTTGAAGCATTTTCCTTAATCTGTCTTACTTTATTTAAAACATCTTCTTTATGTAATGACAGATTGTCAGGAGCAATCTTTGTCCACATAGTGAAGTGTTTTCTTTGGATAATTTTAGGATTGTCCTCAAAGAATATCTGTAACACATTGTAACCCAAGTTAAATGCGTTGTTGGATATCTTACTTAAGACCGTTGTTTTACCAACACCAGTAGGTGCCAGTATTACTCCAATCTCACCTTTTGCCAACCCACCTTTTAGTAGGTTGTCAATACCGACAATACCCATCGGAATCGGGTGACGGAAATCGTCATCCAAAACCTCATCCAAATTAAAGAAAACATCTGCAGTTCCAGAATCAACTTCACCTACCTGTAATGCTTCACGAACCATCTCTTCTAAGTGGTCGTATGACTCAAAATCACCTTTGTCGATAATCTTTTGAGCTTTGGTCATTACCTTCTGAAGTTCTTGTTGTTTACAGAACTTTAAAGACTTCTCTTGAACGTATTGGTGACCCTCGTTTGAAGCCTCTTTTACTTGCCCAATCATATCCAGGACCATTTTTTGAGCCATTGGAGATGTTACTTCGGACTTTGTAATCTGTTCTAAAGTTGAAAATGAAGGAGTGTGTTCGTACTTCTGATAGTACTCCTTCGTCATCTGCATGATTAACTTAAAATATTGATTGTCAAAGTACTTTGGTTCGAGAACATCTACGATAGAATTCGCAAAATCCTTGTATAGGATAATGTTGTTAAGAAGTTGTAGTTGAAATGTGTTTCCGAGGTATCCAAAATTCTTTTCTTTTGACATAATTTATTAAGCTTTAATCTTTGTGTGTAGAATATAAATATGGTTAAACTAGTTGATAGTCCATGTAGGTGTAAGATAAATTTTCCGATGAAAAAATGTCAGTCAAGTCGCGAAGCAACTTTTTTAGGTGTGGGCGTACGTCTACGGTATATCTTGTCTTTGGAGGGTATACCTTTGCGTCCCATATTCTATGACAAATTGTCTCATCTCCTATCCTAATATAGACATTAAAATTCTCAGGACCGTCCGTGTTTGAGGTGTCCAAAATGTCAGGATTTGAAAAAATTTGTTCAGCATTATCGTTAAGATAATTCAACGCTTTAGTCTTTAAATCTTTCTGAATGTTCTCAGAAAGAGACCTTACCAAATTGTACAAATCAACACTAGCTCTCGCCTTAGGATTGTACCCCCTAACATTGAAGTATCTCTGTACTACAATGTTGTCATTAAGTGTTAACAAAAACTCTAACTTTGTAACGTCACTTTTTTCTTTCATAATTTTCTTTTTTTGTTTTTAAATCTTCTTTTTTCTTTACGAGTAAGTTTCATAAAAGGTGTTAAAAATTCTACCCAAGCATTGTCATGTTTAGGTAGGTACTTAAAAATTCCATCACTCATCATCATCCTCATTAGGTTCTTATATCCTCTACCATCGGGGTCCAAATTTTCTTTATGGTAAAGTTCAATAGTCTCCTTTGACTCTTCAGTTAGCAATGGTTTGGACAAATCTACGAGTTTTTTGTTAATATCAAAAAATTCTTCACCAAAAACCCCTTTTCTTGTTTTACCCGATAAAAGGTTTTGTAATGCTCGATTGTCTTTGTCCGTTTTGTGTAATTCCTCAGCACGTTGTTTAATATCGTCAACAGATACCGTATTATCAACTATGTCAGGAAATAATTTAACAAATGTCTTTTCACCCATATATTGAATACCGTCAATATTATCTGATTTATCACCAGATATAATTTTAAATGTTGCAATATTACTATGGGGTATTGAGATGTCTTTTAGAGGTACCAAATCTCCGTTCTTAAGAGTTATCTTCTTCATGGGTTGGTACACCTCAACATTCTCTGAGATAAGTTGTGTAAGGTCTTTATCTGAAGAGAATATGGTTTTGTACTCGTCTTCAGATATTTGACAATAGTACGCAATTAAATCATCACTTTCAGTTTCTTCTATGGATACCTGACGTATAAACATCTCCTCAAGATATGCTTGAATGCGTTGCATCTGCCATTCAAACGATTCTCTCTTAGATTCGTTTAATGTTTGTTTTCTGTTTTGTTTATAATCAGGGGAAATAAGTCGTCTTTGGGCGGAGTTATTTTCTCCATCCCAAAAGACGATTACTTTGTCATAGTTGTGTTCAGTTAAGAACCTTCTGATAGTATTAACGAAATGATAAATTCCACCAATATGTTTTCCTTCGTGATAGAATTCTCTAACACCGTGAAAACCTATTTTGAATAAATTATTTCCGTCTACTAATAATGTTTTAACCACGTTTATTGTGTTAAATGGTTACACTTCTTTTTCTTCTTCCAATTTGAAGTCACCCTCTGTTCCGATGACCTCTTTCCAATAGTCCGCCTGTTCAGACTTATACGCCTCAATAGACTTCTTTTCTTCTGTTGAATCTTTACCAGCCAAAAATCCATGAGGTGTTACGATGATTTTACCATCTTCATAACCCAAACCATTAATATGGTTTTTCATCACAGATACTTTAGTTCTGGTCGCAAACTTAACTTTTCTCTTGTCTTTAACTGCCGTGATTTTGTTGGTACCCGCATTTTTTTGATTACCAAATAAAAATACCAAAGACGAGTTTAACCAAATAGACTCACCACCCTTAGCTTTAATCTTTGGTTGTCCAAACGGATTGTCAGGTAGTTCAACCCACGGTTGATTAACAATAACCAATGTGTTTTCATATTTTGAATCCGCTCTACGAGAACCTGAAATACGTTGGTTGATACCCATACCAATCTTATCAGCTAAAGTGGCCGCGTTGTGTTGTTTACCACCTTTACCTTCATAAGTCATTTTACACGGTACTGAACCTACAGAATCCCATAAGAACAACAAATCATATTCTAACTCACCTTTTGCTTGTGCATCTAATAGTTCGTTGATATAATCTGTGATTTGTTAATGTATTCAAAATTGTTGTTAAAGATAAAGAATCCATCCCAATCCAATTCACCCGTTTCCTCATCAACCACTTCCTCACATTCAAAACCCATAAGTTTTGCATGTTCAAAAGACCATTTCTGTTCTGTGATGATAAACACAGGTAACATACCTCTTCGTTGAGCATCAACCGCAGTCTTTACCAACGCAGTAGTTTTACCTGTATCTGAATGACCTAAGAACATATTTAAATGTCCAATTGCAGGACCAGGAACACCAACAGCATCCAAGAACTGTTCACCCAAATCAAAAAATCTTTGGGGTTTGTATTTTGCAGAAGTTGAGAACTTCTTTTTAATACTACTAAAATCTTTTTTCTTAATTGCCATAATCTTTACATTATAAAGATGGTGCAGACATTGCCTGCACCATCATGTTAACTTTCTTTAGAATGGTAGGTCGTCATCTACCTCAGCCGTAGCTTGTGGGTCTACTGTATCTTCAGTTGTAGAAGATGAACCACCGATAGACATTTCTGATTCCTCACCATAAACATATTTTTTCAACTCTGAATCCCAAACAGGTGTCTCACCTCTTGCGATTGC
>Ga0181567_10002938_pt1 | contig 12672 bp, 16 predicted proteins | sample 101ome_14_FD_133761 | JGI IMG/M metagenome (GOLD analysis project Ga0181567, IMG submission 133761) | Coastal salt marsh microbial communities from the Groves Creek Marsh, Skidaway Island, Georgia - 101403AT metaG (megahit assembly) | ecosystem: Environmental > Aquatic > Marine > Intertidal...
AAACGACAACTTCCAATCAATGTATCATGTGTAGTATCAGAACTTGCGATTCTTAAATTTGTTTTTACTTCTGCCGTTGTTACAACATCTGTTGCTTCAGCAGTAACTATTGTAACACCTGCCATTTAAACCTCTATTTTTTCTTGGAAGTTTTCTTTGGCGCTTTTCCACCTTCCCATGCTTCATTTACATCTTTTGTAGAAGGATCATCAGCTTTTAAAGTACCATCATTATTTCTTGCTCTTTTTATTTCTTTTGGTGCTACAACTTTCTTTTCAATTCCACCACCAATTTCCTCTGCCCATCCTTCATTGATAAATACTTGAGCAATATTAGATTGCCACAATTCATTCATCTCATAGGTTTGACCTTCAACATAATCCATGCCTATTGTACCATTGTGGTTAGCAGTTGCATGAGTTGTTCTTGTCATTCTTATTTTCATTAAATACTCCTAAAAAAGTATGCCCCCAAATTAATGAGGGCATATTTAAGATTATCCAGTTGCAGAACCATTATCTGAACCACTAGTGGGTCTATGGATAGGCATTGTTATACCAGTTGCTCCAATAGGTGTGCCATTTGTATGTGTTCCAGTTTTTGTTACTGCTACTCTGACATATCTGTTAGGTCCATGATAACCAATTGGATAATTAGCATCATCTTCTGCTGCAGCATCAATAGTCGCATAAATACCACTACTATCTACATCTGCAAAAGAAACATACTTATTATCTGTAACTGCTGACCATGAAGAATTATCAGAACTATCTTGTAGGATTAAATCCCACTTAACAGAGCCAGATAATGTATCTCCACTTTCACCAATAAGGACATTTATCATAGCACCAGAAGTGCCTGCTAAATCTAATCCAGTTGTATTGGCTGTAGCAGTTGTTACCGCAGGGTCTAACACTTGTGTCATTGTTAGATTATTAGCTAAATCTTTACTCGCCATATTCTAATCTCCCTTAAGCTGATACAGTTTGAGTTCTAATCGCTTCAGCAATTATTACTTGTCCACCCAATCTCTTTCTTGCTACATAACGGATTGTTCCACTTGTTGCTTGAGTGAATGGGTCTCTAAGTATTGCTAAATTGATTCTGTCTACAATCATATAACCTCTGTTAAAGTCTCCAAAGGCTACTGGCTTGTTTCCTGCACCTACATCTGGCATATCTGTTGCCTCAATGTATGGTTGTCCAAGTATGGTATTTGGAACACCAACTTGTAAGCTAAATCCTGCTTGGAAAACATAAGAACCATTTGTATCTTGTAATTGTCTTATCTTACCAAGAGTTGATCTATTGAAAACAAATACACCATTTCTTGCATACTCTGTTTTTACTGCTGAATAAAGGTCAATTAAACCATCTGCAGTTAATGCAGCTGCAGCACCACTGTTTGTAGTACCTACATTTGAATTCTGCATAAACCCTTCTGGTCTACCTGCTCCAGTTCCATTTACGAAAGCAGTACCTTCAGCTACTGCAAATTGCATTGCAAATTCTGCAGAAAGCTCTGATTCCATATTGAAAGCTGAATCCTCAACATCTTGCTCTGTAATATCAACAAGTGCATATAACTCATGTGCAGTAATTTCTTCCATTCCATAAGTTAAACCAGTAGTTTCTGATCTTGTTCCAGTTTCTGAAACAAATGCTGCAGAAAAAACACCAGTTCTTGTTGGTACTTGAACACTTCTGTTTGATGTTGTTCTTACTCTAGCAATAGTACGAATTGGTGACATTTCTGTAACCTTTTTCTGAATTTCAGCAACGTACTCTGGTGGAGCAAGATATCCACCACCAGTATCATTTGATACTGTGAGAACCTTATGTTCCATTTCATCTAAAGACTCCTTACCTTTTCTTAGGTATTTGTCATAGGCTTTTAATTTGAAATCAATCTCTTTTGTCTCAAATCCTGCCTCTGGTCTTTTGATTTCAGTTTCAATTTTGTCCATTCTGTCGTTTAACTTCTTGGACTCCATCATCTCTTTAGTGAACTTTTGGTTCACATCCTCAAGTGCATCTAACTTTGACTCAATCTTAGATAACTTATCATCTGTAATTGGGTCTGAAGCACCTTTGGCTTCTAATTGCTCAAGACGTTCATTATTAGCATTTTTGAAATCTTCAAATGTTGTTCCAAAATCCTCAATGACACCTTTAAGCTCTTGTAAATCAGCCATGCTGACCTCCTTTTACTTGTTAGGTTTAAATTTAGCCATTAAACCTTTCATTGATTCAATAGCTTCGCTTACATCAAGGTCATCTCCAACATCTCGTTGTTTTGAGATTATATCTATTATGCCTTTGGCACAAACCTTACTTAATGAACGGCTCAACCCACAGTCCTCACGAAAATGAGTTTCCCAGTCACGAATAGTCCTTGTAAAGGCATCTTTTACTTGCTGAACCCTAGCCTTTGGGTTCATTGGAAAAGTTACAAGGCTAATTTCCATCAAATCCACTTCTTTAAGCATACGTCTTCTACGTCTTTCGTCATAGCTTTGCTTTTGTGGATCTGCTTTATATCCGATTGATAATCCATCTAATGCACCCATTTTTAGTAGTTCGTAGGCTTCCCTACCTTGCTGAGTGCCTAAAGCGAGTTTACCTTTTACTCGTAAACCATCGCCATCTTCTTTAATACTTTCAAAAACTCCAATTGGCATATCTTGCTTGTGTTGCCATAATAATTTTATACCTTTAGCCTTTTTTACTCTAAGACTTTTACTAAATGCACCATCTTCAACTACATCATTTCCTAAATCTTTATTTCCAAAGATAGAACCATATCCCTCAAATTTTCCATAAGGCTTTTTATCATCATCATCGTCATCGTCATGATATGCTTTTATTTCACAATTTGGTAAATATATATTGCCAGTATATATATCGTCTTTGGTTAATTCTTCAGTATTCATCTCTGCTCCCTTTCCACTAAATAAATTGGAGCATACAGCAAACCTTTGTTTGGTATCTGGATATTCAGAACGACTTTTATCGTCAGACATACATCTTGACATAAAATCTTGTCTGCTCTCGTTAGCATTTGGTTTTACTAAAGGCATTCCTTATAATATATGCTAATTTATTTTATGTAAATAGAAAAAGACGACAAAAAATATGGTTTTGACCATAAAAAACTCTTTTAAGTAGTTTACTTCTTCATTTAGATAGTATATAATGAAAGTATAAATATATTTTTAAACGGAGAAACAAATGAACAGATACTTAATAAAGCAACCAAAGCACGAAGAAATAAATGACGAAAGAGCATTTAAGATAAGCAGAGCAAAGAAGTGGACTTGCAGACAAGCCTTAGATGAAGGTAAATATAGAAATGCAGGTTGGGTTCGTGCTAATGACCTTAACGAAGTTTTTAGAATTGGTAATATAGAGCCAAACAAAATTCACAAAATCGGCAAGTTTTATTCAATATCTTGTGGAGATATCATTGTGGATAAAGAAACCAACAAAGCATGGTTAGTTGCTCCAGTTGGTTTTGAATTAATTAAAGTTAACGCAATATAAGGGGGCTAAAGTGATAAACTTTACAACACAAACTGAATATCAAGGTTCAAATGTAGTAGAATTATTAGCTGAAGGTTTTCCAATGGGTTCAGAGTTTTGTACTTTTAAGCAAGCAGTACAATATTACAACCTTACTGGAAAAGAATTAGCAGGTGCTAAATCATGTGCTACATTAAGAAAGTTGGTAACTAAAGATGAAATCAAAGATGGTAAGAAAATTAAAAAGCAAGTAATGAGAGCATTTCGTGTTTTTGAAAAAAGCCATCTTCTTGAAACTATGGCAAATAATGGGCATACACCATTAAAAAATAATGCTGAAGTTGAAGCATACGATATTGGTAGTTATTACTGTAATAAATTTCTAGGAAAGGGTGGGGTTTAACCCCTCCCTAAGGAGTTATTATGGATAATTTATATACAAGAAAAATAATGCTTAATACTGCAAGACACTACAACGTAATGAAAGAATATTGGGGTATATATAGAGAACTTAAAGAGATTTACGGAGATAGTGATTCTGATGCATTTGTTAATGCTATGAAACCAAGATTAAGAAAAGTAATAGAAAAACAAATAGAAAGCGAAAGAAGATGACAAAAGAAAAGATTACAAGAGCAGAGGCTGAAAACCTTGTTTCTTCAAGAGGTTTTACTTGGGAGCAGATAAATGATTTATTTGATGTAACCAGTAATCCTCGCAGTTATACATTTACTGTAGAGAAAGAAAGGCAGTTTGCCATAAAAGTATTAAATGTAATTTCTAATCTATCTTTAAGGGAAAGAGAAAGAGTATTGCAGAGAGCCATTAAAGTCAATAAAGTTTAATTATACTCCCCTTGTAACCCTCATCATTTATTTGGTGGGGGTTAATATATTCTTGCTTCTACATTATTAAGCATATCCAAAATATCTTCAGTAAATAATTTTCTTTCTTGTCTTATTGCAGTTTTAAGCAATACTTCATAATTAGAAAGTATATTTCCTTTTGTATAATCAACATTAATTGGTAAAAGTTCATAAGCATTTTTATATTTCTTATTATAAGTATTTAATAATTCATTTACTGGCTTATCTTGTATAAATTCTTCTTCTAAATAAAAATCTGGATTAGTCGCCATCTACTTTTCTCCTTAATAAATCTGCCATACCATCTAAATCATTCCTTTGATATAGTTCAAATAATTCATCAAAGGATTTAGTCATATTTGGTGCATAAATTTCCATTAGTTTTTTAAATACTTTGGCTCTTTTACCTCCTATAAGTGCTGTATAATTTGCCATTGCTTCAGTTGTATGACCTATGCTTACACCTCTTTCAATTTTATAAAACTGCCCATAATACCCTTTACCATGGCCAAAACCAATCTTAGCATTTGATATTGCTTCTAAATAATCAGAAAAATAAAGCATATCATCATTAAATATTCTTGCACCTCTTTGCTCAATTAAGAAACTTTTTACATCATTATTTCTTGAATATATTGCCATTCTCTTGAGCTTTATTTGTTTCATTTGACCTAACTGCATCTGATTTAATAGTTGTCCATCTGCTAATTCATTTAAATCATCAAAATCTAAACCAGTACCTTTAAATTCTTTGTTAATTATTTCTTTTGTTTCCATATCGTAATCTGCTTTTCTTAGCTGACCAGTTGATACAAATTCTAACTTTCCATTTTTATCTCTTTTAACTCCAGTTAATCCAAATTTTGACATATCTTTATTGACATTTTTACCAATATCTTCCTTACTAAATTTCTTTTGAAATTTTCTATCTTTAAGTACGTCTTTTGCTAAAAAACCAGAGATATAATCAGTAAATCTATATTTAACTGGCATACTTGAATATATTTCTTTATTTTTCATTATATTTAAAATATCAGTTGTATTATCTGTATCCATAACATGACCCACTTCATGTCGCCATGTAGTTTTTCTATTTCCAACTTCCATATGTTCCAATATGTCTGATTGTGATGCACTTCTTGCACCCATACCAATTTCGTTTCTGTCAGCATATGCTCTACCAACTCCATATTTAACTTTTATTGGTTGTATATATTTAATTGTTTTAAATGGTGTTGATGAACGATTCCAATCAGCATTTTCTTGAAATAATAATTCATCTTTATTTGTTTGACCAAAAGGATTAACTGGCTCTGGTATTGGTTTTTGTGCAGTATTTTCATCTACAACAAAATCTTCTGGCTCTATATATACAACTACACATCTACAATTTATAACTTCAGATGCTCCACCTTTTGGGTCTCCTGCATACTGCATCTCTTTTCCACCAACTATAAATGGGTCATCTATAGATACAGTTTGTCCATTAGCTTGGTTATGTGTGCTTCTTGTTCTTGGGTCATTACTTGAAACCCATCTTTTCTGCATACTTGGTTCTTCAAAGTTTCTGGCTTGAGCATGAATTGCAAAAGATGATACTGTATGTGTTTCTGTTCGTGCAATAGTATTTGCCCTAGCTCTCGTAAATCGTGGACTCATTCTTTCATTAATTGCATTAGCAATAGAACCTACACCTTCATCTCTATTGGCAAGTATTGTATTAGCTATTATTTCTCTGGTAGTTTCTGATATTCCTACTATTCTTACACCACCAAGTGTTTTCATATATTGCGAGTAGATGAGGTCGTAATCTTGTGTCGCTTTCTGTGCCATTCTCTGAGTGAACATTCTCTGGGCAAATGTTTTGATGCAGTCCATATAAAATGGCTCAAGAACGGACTGAATATTAGGCAATATACGTCTACTATAGACTTCAAAGCCTTGTAGACCACCGTTAATATACGAATTACTGGCATCAGAGCCAATTTGTGAAAAAGTGCGAATTAACCTAAAGTTAAGATTCCTCTCGTACCCTTTTCTGAGTCTGTTTACCTCTCTGTATTCCTTCCTCACAGAGATTTTTTTCATTCGTTGTTTGAATTGTAGATTTGTTTTCATCTCTTGCTTTCATAATCTGATCTCGCTTTCTTTTAGAGAATGCAAAACCTTCATCTCCACCCCATAAATCCCAAGCGATTCTCCCATTACTAGGAAAACCTTTTTCTCCTTGTTTAAAGCCTTCTGCTCTTTTATCTACCTCGTGTCTTGAAAAAAAGGAATACATTCTTAATATTGTTGATTCTGATAAATTTTCCTTATTTACGAGTTGTCTTGCTCTGGCTAAACCAACAGCAGTTCCTCCTCTTTTAAATTCTTTTCTCCATTCTAATGCCCTCCTTGCATTATCAGCCATCGCTGATGTAGGTTGAAATGTTAATTTTTTTTCCTCTTTTGAAAAATTAAGTGAATCACCTTCTGGCATAGCTTCCCACTTTAAACACCAATATTCGCCTCTTACTATCGCATCAAACTTTGTACAATATAGTTCTTTATGGTCTTTAAATTCACTCTGCATCTCTTGTTCTTCTTCTGGTTTGCCCAACCTTACATATTTACAGTTTTGGCATTTATATGTATTTGTGGAATAAGAATAAGCAGGTGGTAAATTACTGTCCACTTCTTCTCCATCTGGATATGTATCCAATTTACTGCCATAAGCATCTTCGTATAATGTTTTGGCTACATCGTCATTATTAGGTGTTGGTGGCTCTGGAACCTCGCTTCCAAGCGGAAATAGATTTGCACCAATATAAACTTCGTCTCCACCTTTAATTGGCTCAAGACCAAGCCTTTCTCTTGCTTCATTTCTAGTTATGATACCTTTATCAACTGCTGTAATTACATTATCGTATATCATTCTACGTCTTTCAGTAATCGCAGGGATATTATCTATATCATATTTTAATTCTAAATCCTCTCCATACATTGGTACAAGCCATTCATTTAAATCGCTTTGAATATGCTTTAACAGAGGAATAATAGTTTCTTCATATAATGCTAATCTTGCTTCTGCCATATTAGAATATGTTTGACTGTCTGGAATACCTACTAATTGTGCAGGAACTCCAAAACATAAAGCAATATCTCTTGCACTAAAGTTTTTCATAGATGCAAAATCCATATCCTTAGGTGTAAGACCCATTTCTTTGTAATCAAAATCACCTTCAAGAATTAATGTTCTGCCACTATCAGTGCTACCTTCAAATCTATGTTTTAAATCTGCTCTGAGCATTTCTCTTTGACTATCTGAAAGCATAGTCATATTACCTGCTTCATCTTTTGGTTTATAGATAACTGCACCACTTGGTCTTGCACCATTCATAAGCAACATAACATTATGTCTATTGGATAAATTATGTTGGTCAATATCAGTAGATGCTGCCTTCAAAGGACTTAATCCATAATAATCATCTAAAGGATTAAATAGTTTTATTTGCTTTACATCACTTTCGCCAGTACTGGTATTAACTTCATATTTTGCACTTACTTGCCCATTTACAACATATTCATAAGCCATTGGTATCATTCTTTGACTTGGTACAATTCTCATTCTATCTGGTCTCATAGTATACAATTCTTGTGGCATACCTTCGTCTGGACCAGTTTTAAGTAAATAACTATTTCCACTTAATAAAAGATAAGAATAAACAATCTGAAAGAACTCTGATTGACTACACATTGGATTAGGTCGCTCTAATAAATCTAAAAGTGGACTTTCTTCTATTGGTTGGTCGCCTCTAAATAAATTAAATTTAACTGCAGATGCTCCGTTAGCAATTTCGTTAACACATCTAAAAACGATGGCATTATCTTGGTAACCATCTTTTGCTAATTCGCTATAACTCATTTTTGGTTGTGTTTGTGTGCCAACATTAGAATATGCTATCATTGGACTTTGCTTTACTTGGTTAATAAACAAAGCCTTCCATGCTTCTTTAAATCCCATTTAGGTCTCCTATGTAACTCTCCATATCGCTTGACCAGACGATTTGCTGAGTTCAGTCAACCCCCACACTAGGGCATCAAGCCTATCTGGTGAACTTCTACTGTCAATAGTAAAAGAACACATTTGGTCTTCAAGTTTGGCAAAATAACCAATATGGCTTACTTTACCTTGCTCATATAATGCAGAGATTGGTTCTGCTCTTACCAACTTACCCTTAGATGCTCTTACCGCCCTGTAAGGTATACTTGCATCTACAGTTCTAAGCAATCGCTCCACCAAATCGCCACCATTATTCACTTCTGCAATAACTCTGTCTGCTTCATACTTATAAAAAGCCTCTACCACAGTTTTTGCCCAAGTATCTGCACTCATTCTAGCAGATAAATCTTCTAAAATATAGTACCTATTATCAAATCCTTTTCCACTAACAATTATACCAGTTTCATCTGAGCCTTCATTATTAGTAACTGCAGGGTCAACACTTATAATAATTCTCTGCATTTTGTCTGGTATTTCTTTCAATCTCTTATCTTCTATAAGTTTTGGATTCCATAAAGCACCTTCAACTTCAGTTAGAACCTCTGCAAATAGTTCTTGTCTACCTAGAGTTGTACCTTCATATTTATCTCTTAATTGTTGTAATGCACTTTCTGCAAGATTTGCTTCATTATCAAATGTACTACCAGTTTGTACAAATACATCTTTATCTTTTCTTGCAATTAAATCTGTTATTATCTTGGTTGGTCTTGGTGTAGTTGTAATAACCAACTTTGGGTTTTCTCCAAGTCGTAATCCAAACATCATCTGGTCAAATGACTCTGCATATCGCCAAGCTGCCATTTCATCTGCCCATATTCTATGAAATTGTGGTCCTCTTAATCTGTCTGGCTCTATTGCAGCATATCCTTGTATTACTGAACCATTCCATAATCTTAATTCCATAGCACTTCTATTGTAGGCTTTACCAGTATCAATTAAGCATTCTTTAGGAACTAATTTTAACAAGCCAGATGGTCCTTCAAAACAGACTCGTCTTAGGTCTCCACTAGTAGGTGCAACCACTCCACAAATAGAATTTGGTCTTTGCATAGCATATGTAAGTATGTTTTCTGCACCAGTTCTGGTCTTTCCCCAACCTCTTCCTGCTAATATCAACCAAATTGCCCAATTACCTAATGGTTCTATCTGAGTTGGTCTGGCTTGTTGTGACCATATAGTTCTATTATAAAAAGCAACGGTTTCTTGTTCTTCAAAATCCTGTGTTAGCTTTTCAAGATAATTATAATCTAAATTTTCTGCAAGGTTATTCATTTATTCTTATTTCTTGCCATTTCTTGTACTATTTGTAATGCCTCAGATAATTTTGTTTCGCCTTTATCTTCTGTAACTATATCGTGTTTATCTCTCTGCCCTAATAACTGCTTACCTAACCATATAGCCATAGTAGCATTATTTGTTTCATCCATTATCTGTAGTTGCTTTCTTCTAACTGATAATTTACCTTGTGCCCTGCCTTTTTCTATTGCAGTTCTTACCTCTTGGTCATTTTTAAATCTATCTTCAAGAGTTCTTAAAGGAATATCAAAGAAATGTGCTATTTCTGGCATTGTACAGTTTAACGTGCAAAGTTTTTGCAACTCTGGGATATTTATATCTACTTTTGGTCTGCCAACTTTTTTAATTTCTTTTGCCATTCTTTTTTATATACCACGAAAATTATTGTTTTTTCAATCTTGTTAACCAATTGTCTTGCTTTAATTCACCTTTAAAGTAGTTTATTGTTTTAATCAAGCCTTCTTGTAATTCTATTTCTGGGTACCAATCAGTTTCAAAATATATATTTTCAATATTTGGTTGTCGTTGCTTTGGGTCATCTTTTGGTAAATCTTTATATACTATTTTAGATTTAGAGTTTGTGTATTCAATAACCTTACTTGCCAACTCTTGAATGGTGAACTCTTTAGAATTACCAACATTTAAAGGCTGTATATATCTATCTGGATTATTCATTACTGCATATAAACCATTTATTAAATCATCTACATAACAGAAACTTCTTGTCTGTGTTCCGTCTCCATATATAGTTATATCATTTCCTTGTAATGCTTGTATAATAAAATTTGATACTACCCTGCCATCATTCATATCCATATTTGGACCATAGGTATTAAATATCCTTACTATCTTTACATCTACATTATATTGTCTGATATAATCCATACATAAAGTTTCAGCACATCTTTTACCTTCATCATAACAAGCTCTTTGCCCAATTGGATTTACATTTCCCCAATAATCTTCTGTTTGAGGGTGTTTTTCTGGGTCTCCATATATTTCACTTGTTGATGCTTGTAATAACTTGGCTTTTGTTCTTTTAGCTAAACCAAGCATATTGATTGTACCCATAACACAAGTTTTTGTAGTTTGAACTGGGTCTCTTTGATAATGTACTGGACTTGCAGGACAAGCTAAATGATAGATTTCGTCAACTTCTAAATATAAAGGAAAGGTTACATCGTGCAGAATAAAAGTAAAGTTTGGCTTATTTAGAAAAGTATAAATATTTTTTTTATTACCAGTATATAGGTTATCAACACAAATAATTTCATTATCTTCTTTTATTAATTTACTTATAAGATTACTGCCAAGAAATCCTGCACCACCAGTAACAAGTATTTTTTTCATGCTTTTTTCCTTTTTAATTTAAAGTTAACAGTTTCAGTTATCTGGTTTTTTGGATATTTTCTTACTAATTTATTATTTTCAAACACTTTATAATCAACATGATGGTGCCATCTATTGTATTTTCTGGTTAACTTTGCATATTGTGGATATTCTCTTACAAGCATATTAGATTTTTCCAACATACTTTTATCATAGCTTCCTTGTGTATATAGTTGCTCGTTACCACCTTTTACTGTCATTGTGGTCATTTTTTCTTGTAAAAACATATTAAAAAGAATTGTACAATGTCCTTTATGTAGGATATCCAATGACAATAAAGTATCTTCGTTATATCTACCTCTCCATCTAAATGGAATGTCATTCTTAATAAGATTACACGAATATATTCTTGAATTTAGAAAGAATGGTGGTTTTTTTATTCTAGCAGGATGAAAGAATGTATAATGAGGTCCTGCCATATAAACATTTTTATACCTTAAGACAAAATCTTCCATAGCAGTAAATATTTTGCCATTCTTACAAATAACCTTTTCGTTGTTATTTAATATTTTAAATGTTCTTATATTATCGTCCATTATCCAATGATAATCGTAACCCATATCTATTGAAGTTTGCCAAATAAAGTTTCTTGCTGGACCACTTCCAGTTGATTTGGTAAGTCCGTGGTCATCACAATAATTATATTTTTCTTTATAGGACATATCCAATTCAATAAGTCTTTTTTTATCAATATTCTCTGCGTATAAATCAAATTCTTGTGGCTCAACCACTAAAAAATAATCCATACCCATTGCTTCCAAACAATTAGCAGTCATATTTGTGTTATATCTACCTTTACTTGGTATAAATATTGGAAATCTTTGATTATTCATAAACTTTATTCTTAGTGTCCATTTGCTCTTGTGGTGGATACCAAAGAGTTTTTGTTTTTTCTGTAATATTCTGCCCTATTAACTTTGCAAAATCTTGTCTATCTATATCATTTTCAAAATGTACATATATCGTACTATCAGGTGTTTTATCCTCTTGTGAGAAATCTGGCATATTATCCCATTCACCTAATGTATCTGTAACAGTATTACTATCCAACATTGGTAATAATTCTGCATTATCAAAGCCAAGTATATCTACATCAAATCCCATTGTATTTAATTCTTGAACTTGATCCCATAATCTTTCCATATCCCATGTGGAATTTAATTGTATTTTATTATCTGCAATAACAAATGCTTTTTTCTGCATTGGTGTTAAATCTTTATGCTGAATACATGGTATTTCAGTAAAACCAAGTGTTTCTGCTGCCTTATATCTGCCATGCCCTGCAAGTATTGTATTATTTTCATCTATAGCTATTGGTATTCTAAACCCAAACTCTTTAATAGAATTTGCAATTTGTTTTATTTGCTCCTTACTATGCAATCTTGGGTTTTCTTTAAAAGGTTTGATTTTGGATTTATTTAAGTAAAATATATCCAGTTTTCCATTAATATTATCATTCATCTTTTCTTCCCCATAAATATGATTATATTCTTTGGCAAGTAATCAATCGTATGGTAATTCACTCTTCTGCCATCCTTTCTCTTTACTACTCTT
>Ga0181567_10002939_pt1 | contig 12672 bp, 6 predicted proteins | sample 101ome_14_FD_133761 | JGI IMG/M metagenome (GOLD analysis project Ga0181567, IMG submission 133761) | Coastal salt marsh microbial communities from the Groves Creek Marsh, Skidaway Island, Georgia - 101403AT metaG (megahit assembly) | ecosystem: Environmental > Aquatic > Marine > Intertidal zone...
TACACATTCAGCACCCCGGTTCGATCGGAGGTGAATGAGAAATAGCGACCTGAGGTGTCCCAGCTTCCGTCGTATATGGTCTGCGTATCTGATCCGATCCAAGGAGACAGCGTCCAGGCTTCTTCGGCCGTATCGACACTGTAAAGAGTCTGATTCGGGCCTTTTTTTGCGAGCACGATGAGAGAATCCGATCCAGGGCGCGGCATCAGGGAAACGAACTCTACACCCGGGATCGCCAGCCTGTCGGATTTCGTACCGGAGCCGATGGCTACTATGCGGTTGTACTGTCCATCGGAACGTAATGCCAGGACGCTTCCGCCGGGCATCTGAACGGGGTTGTAGGTATGCCTTGATCCCGACAGGCGGTGCTCCTCTCCCGAGGCCAGGTCAATGATGTAGGACCATGATGTCCTGACTTCCGGTGCAAGCGGGTGCTCCTCATAGCGCGAATACAGCAGGGACTGCGTACTCGGTGCAAGCTGTACACCGACGTCATCGGTAACCTCATTACGCGATATCCGAGACATGCGTCCAGTTTCCTCCACACGCTGAAATCCAGCAGAGAGATTGTACCCGGAGACGTACGCAACTACCTCCGAGGTGGACAGCCAGAAGGGTCTTCGGTGACTCTGCCCCTGACGACTGGAGACGATCGAGGACGCGGACAGGGGGCCAATGGCCTCCCGAATACTATCCTCCCTGATGCTATTCCACCTCCTGAACGAGGCCTCAATGTCGCGGGGCCAACGCCCCTGGGACAACCTGAGATTGAGTCCGCTGCCAGACACCGGCACCCACTGGTGCCAGCGAAGCGAAGCCTCCAGAGCCTCTCGGCCATACGTCTCCATCATGAACATGACGAATAGGGATCCGCCATGGTAGAACCGATCGAAGGGCTTGGTGAACGAGGGGCGTTCGAGCGCCTGCGAGAGGGTCCAACCATCGGGCTCCTCCATCCCTGCCCGTGCGAGCATCATGAAATAGGGATGATTCAGCCTACCTGCTCCCTCAGAAAGCGTACTCTCCCGATACACGGCGAGTCCCTCTGTCAGACCTGGCGGCTGGGCCAGACTCATACCGCGTGCCACATCCGGAGCAAAGCGACCAATGACGTCCACCGGACTGTACTGTACGCGGAATTCGGCCTGGGCTGCATGCACAAGCTCGTGAGCCGAGACCACTTCGATCCACGACCGATGCCTACGGGACAGCCGGCGTCCGCGTAGGGGTACGGCACTGAGTTCCGTTTTGAAAGGAAAGGGGGTTACAAACCCGTTCCCTGTGTCGGATATACCCGACACGATGGCTGTCAGGGAATAGGGCCGATCCACGCCCACAAACGCATCCGTCCCGCTACGTGTACGTCTGAGTACGCTGAACGCCTCGCGGGCCTCCTGCTCGTCCCCTGCCCTGTATATGACGGTGAACTGTTCATCGCCGGCCGTGAGCCATGAGGTAGAGCCCGGCCGATATACCACGTCGTAGACTGGGGCGTTTTGCGCTATCCCGTCACGCAGGCCCACCACGCACAGCAGCATGACAACAACAGGTATGGCCGCGCGCCTGCTCACAGGTCACTTTCTCCGTACTTGACCCGGACAAACTCGTGTAGCACACTGGGGCACAGGAACTATTCCCCTTGTCCGAGGGAGTACCCGCGCTCCCCGTCAAATGTGTAGAGGTGCTCTGTCTTGATGACATCGCATGATGCCCCATGAAGGGATGTCAGCAAACGCAGGATATCGCCGAAATCCAGATCCCCGCCGTCAGGAGAAATGAACCTGCACCGCCAGTGATCGGTCCAGAAGGTTTCGGGCAAGCCTCCCGGGTACACCTTTACGCCACGGTTTGTAATCATCTTCAACTTCCACCCTTCAGGACACGCCGATTCAAGGAGCGCTCCCAGCCGATCAGGATGCCGATCGCCGTCGGACCAGTCCAGGAACACATCCACTCCTTCGAGGACTTTTTCCGGCGTGCTGTTGCGTACCGGGGGAACGGAGATGGTGGCATTCCGATAGGCCGCAGGCTTCAGCATCGAGGGCGTTTGGCCCAACCTTTCAATCACAGCATCCGTGAAGGCCCTCGTTCCAACTTCCCGCTCACTGAGGCCGCTTCGATACACGTCTGCCGTGTGTATCCCTGCCTCCAGTGTGGACAACCAGGCATTGGTGATCGTACCGGCGATGTCCGCATGGCCGAGATGCACCAGCATCTGGGCTGCCCCTTGCAGCAAGCCGGACGGATTGGCGACGTCCTTGCCGGCAATGTCAGGCGCCGACCCGTGAACCGCTTCAAACATGGAAACGGTGCTCCCGATATTGGCCGATCCGGCCAAGCCAACCGACCCGGCAACTTGCGATGCGATATCGGAAATGATATCACCGTACAGATTGAGGGTAACGATGACATCGAACATCTCCGGCTGGGCCGCTACGCGGGCGGCACCGATATCAATGATGTGATGTTCGCTTTCGATTGACGGATATTCCTTGGCTACCTCCTCGAACGCCTTGTGGAAGAGTCCATCCGTGTGTTTCATGATGTTGTCCTTCGTCATGCACGTCACCTTCCGGCGGCCGTAGGCTTGCGCATACTCGAAGGCATACCGGATGATGCGCTCGCTGCCCGGGCGCGTGATGAGCTTCAATACCTGGGTCACCTCGGCCGTTTGACGATGCTCGATTCCGGCATACAGGTCTTCCTCGTTTTCGCGAACGATGACGAGGTCCATGCCGGAGTGCGGCGAAGAGACGAATGGTGCGTAGGAGGTGGTAGGGCGCACATTGGCATACAAGCCCAGCGACTTCCTGATGGTCACGTTCAGGCTCTTGTAACCGCCGCCCTGAGGCGTCGTGATGGGAGCTTTCAGGAAAGCCTTGTTCCGACGGATCGTATCCCAAGCCTCTGATGGGATCCCGGAGGTGTGCCCCGACAGATAGGCCTTTTCCCCTATCTCAACAACCTGATAGTCCAGCGGCGCACCCGCAGCCTCCAGAATTTGCAAGACTGACTCCATTATTTCCGGACCGATGCCATCTCCGTAAGCAACTGTGACAGGCGTTTTTTGCGAGGCGGGAGAAGGGAGCATGGTCCAGACGGATGTACGTGGGTTGTAGCGGGTTAACACGGGCTTCTATCATGGCCGGGCGGGGCAGTTCCTGGGCACCAATGAAGGCGTGGCGATAAATGCACGCTAGACGAGCCATGGACCCGATCGAGCGAGGTTACCGGTAAACCTGATCCCATCCGACGGACTCGATTACTGTTTACTACGACGGCCACGGTTGGAGCCGGCACCTCTCGAGCGACCCCGGTTAGCACTGCTGCCGGACCGCCGATGAGTGCCTGGACGACCGCCCTTGTCCCGGCGCTGACCTTTTGAGGCTGGCTCCTGATCCGCGAAGTCCGGCTGAAATCCGTCGGCCTGCAGTCGCTGGATTCGTGATCCTATTTTTCGCTCTGTAGCGCGCAGCCACCCGACATCCTTGCTCGTGACAAACGTGAACGCCATTCCTTCGGTCTCTGATCGACCGGTACGTCCAATACGATGGGTATAGGCTTCCGGCGTATTAGGGACATCATAATTGATGACATGGGACACGTTGTTCACATCTATTCCGCGGGCTGCGATGTCGGTTGCAACCAGGATATCGAAATGACCTTTTCGGAACCCCTGCATGGCACGGTCCCGCTGACTCTGGGACATATTACCCTGCAACGCCACACTACGATGGCCATTCTGCTCCAACTGCCGAGCCAATCGCTTTGCACGATGCTTCGTCCTGGTAAAAACGATTGCACTCCGACAAGCGTCAGACTCGAGCAGACGACCCAGCAGTTCCCTCTTGTCATCCTCGGAAATATTGTACAGACCATGTTCAATCGTTGAGGCCGGCGCATGATCGTTGAGTTCGATCACAAACGGATCGTGAAGCATTTCATCGGCCAGCGATCGTATGTCTTTGGGCATGGTAGCCGAGAAAAGGAGATTCTGACGAGAACCCGGGAGCCGAGAAACAATTTTGCGAATATCCGGCAGGAACCCCATGTCGAACATGTGATCGGCTTCGTCCAGCACCAACGTATCCAACTCGCTCAGATCAAGATGACCCTGTTGAATAAGGTCTAGTACTCGACCCGGACAACCGACGACAATATCAGGGCGACGACGAACCGTGGTGATCTGCTTCCTCATGGATGTGCCCCCGTACACCGTAGTCAGGGAAACGGTTGTATGGCGTGAAAGCACCTCAATCTCATCGGCAATCTGATGGGCAAGCTCCCGGGTGGGCGCCAAAACCAAGGCGCTGATGTGGCGAGGACGGCGGCGCAGGATGGAGTCGATCAAGGGCAAGGCGAACGCAGCCGTTTTCCCGGTCCCGGTCTGTGCCAGTCCGAGGACGTCACGTCCTTCCTGGGCCGGAGCTATTGCTTCGCGCTGGATGGGGCGCGGTTGAAGAAAGCCTGCGTCCGCAAGGCCGCGCATAATATTCTTGTGGAGACCGAAATGAATGAATCCATTCGGACGATTGGTGGGGGTAGTGGTCATGTAGTTTGAATGATCTGCACACCATGTGCCTGCCCGGCATCATGCCACGAGACAGGCTCCCATCAGGCAACCGATGGGGGCCAGGACGAAGTGTCGGGAAGCGGCGAGGGACTGTGCCTCCTGCGCCGGAGACGATGTACGGTTTTCAGATACCCGTACAACAGCGAAGGGCAAAATTAGAATGGCGCAACCTCCCATGGAGGATACCGAAAGGCGAACATGCTCTCTCAGGAGCAGGGGCATCCGTGGCAAGGGGGTTCTGCTGTCCGCCGGCAAAGGCGGGTGCCATGCCACGCTAAACTGCGAGACATGGTAAGGTTCCACACAGACAGGAAAAGTACCTCGAACCTGGCTGACGCGTTTGCCTATTCACGCGTACGCGAAAGGAAAAGGACATCCGAGGCCCCGGATCGCGCCAGAACAATATCAAGCATGCCATCCTGATTGATATCACCGGTGTCGAAACCATAGGCTGAACCCTCATCATTACCCAATGCAATCTCCTCGAAGCCTGCTTCCCTTGCGAGGAACAGCCTACTGGCAATCTCCCTGTATCCCACCAGTATGTCATCCCTCCCGTCCGCATCCAGATCAGCGATGGCCAGAGCGTATGGAATGAATTCTCCACTGTCGAGACGGTAGCCCTCTGAAAACGCGAACGACGTCTGTTGCAGATAATAGGTGGTTTCGCGGGCTTTGTCGCTGATGGCAACCAAGTCAAGAAGATCATCTCCATTCACGTCCACGGCAAGAGCCGCACGAAACGATGCGTCCGGAGGACCGAATGGAACCGTTATGTTCGCGATTCCGCTTCCGTCACCAACTAGGACCTGACTTTGCCCCCCATCACGATACGGGACAACGAGATCTGGGAAACCATCTGAGTTCAGATCCGCGATACTGATCGTAGTGGCCGATCCTGAAGATAATGGAGAACAGTCCATGCGGATACCCATACCGGTGGGCCTGTTCAGGCAAAGATGATTATCGCCCGGAGGCGGGCTACCTCCTTCACGGGATTCCGGCCTGGGATCACCGGAGCGATTGGCAACGACGATGTCGGGTCTCCCGTCGCCGTTGATATCTGCAACGGTGCTGTTTCTCGTAGGCCACTGAGGATCTCCTACGTCCTGACGCTGATCGAAGTGACCCGAACCGTCATTGAACAAAATATAGTTGGGATCCGGCCTGTCGTTGGAAACGACGAGATCCAGATCCCCATCAAGATCCATATCAACCGCAGATAGGGAGTAGGTTCGATCAGGCGGCTGTGCAAGGGAATCCACCCGAGGAAAATTACCCTTCCCATCCCCGAAATATACCTTGTTTGCTCCGGGCCAATGTCTGCCAACAGCCAGTGCAATGTCCAAGAAACCATCCGCGTCATAGTCTGCAATCTCGGCATTCGCGGACCGCTGTGGACGGGCGTCCAGCACCACCGGCGCCGCGTAGGACAGCTCAGGAACAGGCTGCGCGGACTCACAGCCAGTCCACAACAGCAAAGGCACAAGCACAAGGATGAGGCGCATGATGGCAACCGGTCAGAACGTTTTAAACCGCAAGATAATCCCTTTCAAGGGGTATTACGTTGCGCGTGTTGAGTGAATGCGGGGCGCGCGCCTGCTAGCTTCCAAATCATTCCGTTTGCTTTGGAAAGCAAGTAGATTTCGCCGTGACCATCCTTTCCGAAGCGTACTTCCGCTCTGGAACGGCCGGCCAGTGTGGCCATATCGGTTTCAGCATCATCGGGTGTACGAATGCCCATGATGTGGGGTCTGCTTTCCCGACCCACCATATCGTCGGCCTGAATCTCGAAAAGGCGACCACTGGCCAGATCGGCAAAAATGTACGTTCCCCAGAGCTCTTCGTGCATGTGACCACGATAGACCCCGCCACCAACCAGCGCGCTCATGTCATCATGATCCATTACCAGGACAGGAGCCATGACACCCGTCTGGCCCTCATGCGCTGGATACACGCGCAGCGGATCATCCCGCTCATATCGAAAGCCTCCCTCCCATTCGTTCCATCCGTAATTACCCCCCGGTACTCCTTTCAGGATGGCGTCCACTTGCGCCTCTCCGATGTGGCTTATGAACATGTCGCCCGTCTGCTCATCCCAGTCGAAGCGATGAGGGTTTCGTAAACCCATGGCCCAGATTTCCCGCAAAACCCCATCGTGATCAACGAATGGGTTGCCCCGGGGAATACCATATTGGCCCGTGGGCCCGTCCGTTCCTTGCGGATCAATGCGCAGAATCTTGCCGTGGGGGGTAGTCAGCGATTGTGGGCCCCGGGTTTGGTTGCCCGGAGCCTCGCCGTCGCCAACGGCTATGTAGAGGAGAGCGTGATCGGGATCATCAGGCGTCGTGGAGGGATGGAAAGCGATTTGCTGTATGCCATGAAGTACGGAACGAAACCCGATGCGCAGGACGTCACGACGCGTCCCGGAGAAGACCGGTGCGCCGGGATCCGTCGCTTTCCACTCCGAAAGTACGCCGTGAATGACATCCTCATCACTGCCATAATCAGGTCGTTGCGTCGACAGGGCCCTCCCTGCTTCCGTGTGCACGGTATAAAAGAGACCGTTTTCAGCGAAGGCTGGATGGAACGCGGCGAAACCCAATCCTGAGCCCAGGCCCGGTCCATCCACAAAGTCCTCGAACCAGTGCCTCGCATCAAGATAGACCTGGCTCGCTCCGTCTTTGATGACATGCAAAGGACCCCGCAGGTCAGGGACGAACAATCGTCCTGAACCATCTGGAATGCCGCCCAGATAGTTGATCCGGGCCATCGGCCCTCCGCTCGTATCCGAGGGCGGCATCTGGATGACGGGTTCAAGTTCGATGTTCCATCGCGGCGGAAGAGGTCCATGGGGCACCGGATCGAGCATGGGCGGCGGACCTTCGGCCCAGACGAGCGATCGTATCATGCCCGTATCGTCAAACGAACCGAAACCAAGGGCTCCGTGCACGAAGGTCGTGTCTGTAGCGGTCATCAGCGGCGTTCGGCTATGATCCATATAAAGCAGGATCCGACCACTGAACACATCCCTCTCCAGTCGCACGTCGTGCCACCTGGAATCATTCATCAGTGCCTTGGGAGGTGCCAGCGGCCACTGCTCATCAATGCGCCTGCGATCGGCTCCATCCACGATGAAGATGCCATTGTGCGGCATGATCGTGTTGTCATTGGATAGATGTGCGTAGTAGAAACGCGTGGGCGACTGATACCCGAAAACAACCACAACATCCCGCCCCACGACATCTGGATCCCGTGTTGACCTGACCTCCGCCCGCATCGTGAAAGACCCAATATGATTCGTTCCAGCGACTGTAGCTACCGAGGCGGGTCGACGTATGCCATTCGGCACCCTTCCGCTACGAACGAGCGAAAGCGTGTCTGCATACTGCTCCCACTCCGATGCTTCTTCCAGAATCCAGCCACCAGGGTGGTTCCAGAATGAGGATACTTTCGTCTCCCCCTGTCCACATCCTTGAATCATAAGGACCATCCAGAGAACATGAAGAAACGATCTCATCGCCTGTGCACCACACCGTAAATCTGGGTATCCCAATCCGTATAACTACGGTAAGAGCCCCTCATCCAGAGCACGATACGCTGAGGTCCGTCCCAGTTGGGTATGATCGGACGCAGGTTGTCCTCGGTCGAATTAAGGGTCAGCGGCCTCCATTTGAATGAGGCCCCCTCATCTTTGGATCTTCCCTCGAACAGTTCGTAGTGACGCTTGCCATCGGCATCACTGACAAGTGGCTCTCCGGTATCCGGATGTGCATTCGTTGAAATGACAAGGTAATCCGGATTGAGCGGGTCGATGGCCACCAGGCCCGTATAGTCATCCTCGAATGGGTACAACCGTTCTCCAGCATATGCAATCTCATGTTGTACCCAACGCCCATCGATGAACCTGGCCAAGTGATAGCGGTGATCAGATCCACCTTGGCGAGGCGGTAGTCCCCTGCCATCCTTTTGAACGGAGAACGCAATGACGGGCCGATCGTCACCATCGGTTTCCACATCGGCCATCCATGCCACGTTATCCGCATCTCCCTGGAATACCAGACTCAGCTGACTCGGCGTGGCGGCCTCCTGGTCACTCAGGTCACCATCTATGACACGCCCGTCAGCATCCATCAACACTCGTCCATCCGTCATGCCATGATAGATGGAGTTGTTGAAATCACGTGGATGTTGATCGGTTGCAACGACATGGATGATGTCTCCGGAACGGGTATTCGCGTACTTCACGTAGGGTCTGCCCTGGCTGGCCAGCAGGCGACCTCCGTACTGCCAGGTCTGCGTGGCCGGATCAAAGACCACAAAATTCGGATTCCACCCGCGTGAGCGGGAGAAATTCAGCAGAGACCGGTCGGCTCCAGCCGTCAGCAGGTTGCTGTAGGTAACCGGGGCTTCCTCAACGTAGGAAGATTCACGCCCCCAACTCGATGGAGCGTATGGGGATGACAGACGATACCGTATCTCGTTATCCGATCCATGTTTGGCATAGACTGCCATCGTCCGGCCATCGTCCAGCTGATGCAGGGCGGCCGCATTGTGGTCATCCTGCTCGAAGCGATCAGCCAGTTCGACGACCCCCTTCTCACCCGTCTCCAGCACAAGCCAATGCAAGTCCAGATCACCCCGCTCGGTGGATTCCTGCTGACCTGCTGAAACGGAGGTAAAAAGCAGCACAGGTCCGCCCCGAAACCCTGTGGCAACGATGGCGCGCTCGTCCTGGAACCAGCACCATGCGCCGTTTGGCTGATCTGCGGACCCGGTAAACACGATCGGCGTCCCCCGCACCATGTTCAGACCTCCCGAAGGGCCCAAACATCCCGAGAGGAGCATCATAACGGATGCAACGGCTACAGCTGTTCGCATCCGATACCCGATGATGGACCACGCCATCCCCTACATCTCCTGCTTCTTGCTCTTCAGGAAGAAGACACCCTCCCGCAGACTCGTGATCATGATGGTGCCGCTCTCAAAAAACGGATAGGTGCTCCAGGCGCCTGAAAACCCGGGGCCTTCCATGAAGGGGGATGTGTCGAAGAAACCTACCTCGACTGGATTCTCAGGGTCGGTCGCATCCAGCACGTGCAGTCCGTACCGGTAATTGGCCTGATAAGCGTATCCATCCTTCAGGTACAGGTTGTGCGCACTGGCGGGCATCGAGCCCATGAATTCATTGACCAGGATCGGGTCCTCCAGATCAGAGATATCCCAGACCAGGGTGCGTGTGGTTTCCACGTTGCCACGGACCACATCCGATTCATCATCCTGATAGAAATACCGCTGATCCTCCGTCAGCCATCCTTGGTGGATATAGGCTGCATTTGGAGAGGATGCCGTGGAAAGGGCAACCGGGTTTGATTTGTCAGTAACGTCCTGGATTTCGAAATACGCACCATTCGAGTTCAGGCAGATCTCGTTTCCGGTATATCGCGAATCCGGTCCCGAGTAGACAACACACTGTGAATCGTGCGTACCGCGCTCTCCGGTCTTGGCGCAACCGACAAAGGTCGGATTCAGCGGATCCTTGATGTCCATCATGTAGAGTCCCCCGCCGCAGGTCGGTCCATCAATGAGATAGGCGAACCCGGTTTCCTCATTGATGATGACGTTGTGGGAACTGGCAATGCCGGTGTAGTGGACGTCCGGCTCGAAGGTGGCCGGAATGTCAGTAACGTCGCGCAGCCGCGTCAGATCGAATACCTGCATGCCGTGGTCGCCAGCGCCATCGGCCACGATGAACGCGTAGCCCTGGTAGGTCTTGATGTCCCTCCAAAGCTGGGATGGCGGCGTGCCCCAAGGCTTCGGTAGATCGCCGATCAGGACCGGATTGGTAGGATCGGTGATGTCTATGAAACTCGTACCGTCGTTACGGCCAACCAGCGCATACTCGCGCCCCGTTTCAGGGTCTGTCCACCCCCAATTGTCGTTGGTCCGCACGCCTCTGGCATCTGCTCCATCACGCAAGATGGTATTGGGCACGAACGAGAGCAAATCCACATCCTGGCATTCAAACGGGCCGATCATGCCATCCTCACACTCCGTCTCTTCACCCACGATGGCATTCAGGCCATCCGGAGCACTGTACATCATCTGACCATCCGGCATGTCATCCGAATAAGCGTACAGGGCACCCGACTGATGATGCATACCGGGAGCTTCGACAATCACCACGTCCCCATCGGCCACGATGGCATCCCCGAACCAATCCCGCTCAACGGTGTCTTCAGGTTGGATCTGCCGGGGCGTCTCACTCAGGTTGCCCTCTTCATCCGGACCGAAGACGTATACGGAACCTGTGTCGTTTCCTCGCTGAGCGGGCGCGCCTACCCACACCTCATCGCCGGAGTGCGCCAGGCCGGATCCGAAACGATCGCCGACCTGTCCCTCGGCAAGCCGGAGGACACGTGTGGGTGTCCATTCTCCGAGACGCTTCTCGTAGGCAAAAACGGCTCCGCGGCTGCGATGCGCTCCAGGGGCTCCAACAAGTACTTCGCTTCCATTAACGGACATCGCATGACCAAAGGAAGCTGCCGACTCGGCAAAGAAAGGCAAGGTGCCGGACTCGACCCAGACACCGTCCTCCAACTGGAATTCCACCACACGCCCTACCGATTCGAGACCTGCGTAATCATCGTTCCATGCGGGAGCGCTGATCAGAGCCATGGTGCCATCCAAGTGAACGGCCTCGCCGAAGCGGTCTCCCGCGGTTGCATTACCGGCTTGAAGGGCGGTTTCGTAAGTGAACGCACCATTGGCATTACGGGAATACACATGCACCACACCTTCAGGGCGTACCGGCGTTTCCTCTTGCCCGCGACGTGGGCGCGGAATTTCACCCGGCTCGCCAATCAGGAGCCAGTCCGTGCTCAGGACGAGCGTGATCCCGAAGTCTGTTCCACAGTAGCCATACTGCTGGCATCCCGGATCAAGGCCCTTGGTGCCATCCCCTTCGAGGACACCCACATGCTGCCATGTGCCACTGGAGCCGTCATAGATATGCACAGGGCCGTTCTTTTGGCCAATCAGCAGCGTGCGGCCATCCCGCGCCAGTACCGTTCCGAAACCATCGGCGCGTTCCGCGTCTGGGGCCGTCAAGCGATCAACCTGTGCCCAACCAGCTGGCGTCCGTTCGTATACGTAGACCGACCCTTCGCGAAAGGAGGTGTTGGGTTCACCCACAATAAGCTCGTCACCAACGAGTGAAACACTGGTCCCGAACGAACCTGATTGGGCGAATGCAGCGCCATGAAGAAACAGGAAGGCGGCAAAGAAGCAGACGAGAATCGTAGATCGCATGGGATGGGGTGTTATGGTTACTAGGCGGAGCAAACTCGGTGAGATCATGCGTTGAAGTCAATACCACCCGGCGCAAACGAACCTTTAAGATCGAAACCGTCACGCGGGCTGTTTCATGGGGCCCCGACGCTCCTTTCCTTTTCGGTCTACCGCTCCCGCTGATGCAAGGATGCCAGCCAGGACACCCCTCTCACCTCAAGACCCATGAATGGAAAATCGGTAGTGCCCCGATCCTACCTCAATGTCCACGAAATCCTTTGGGGCGTCTGATCTGATGCTGATCGCGTCAGCATCCTCCAGACGTCGCCCACCTTCGCGTATACGCTCCTGTGTAAGCGCCGGGAGGCGCACGGTGGCTCGCGTGTTGACAGGCACCTGTACGTCGAGGGAAATGATACCTGCCTTCTGTGACCACTTGACAGCCACGACACCGCGCACGCTGTCATAGGTCACATCAGCGAACGTCAGCGCCTTCGTTATATGTGGTGCAATAAGCATGCGGTCGAACCCGGCAGCGTCCATGGTCGGGTTGATTCCTCCAATGCATCGATAGAGCCACTCCACGACGGAGCCAAACATGGGATGATTCTGCGAATAGGTGTTATCGCTTTGTGCCCATGTTTCCCACAGGGTCGTTGCGCCATTTTCCAGCATGTATCCCCATCCGGGATAGGAGCGTTGATCCACAAGCTGATAGGCGACGTCCGCATACCCTTCGGAGGTCAGCGCATTCAAGAGGTACTTCGTTCCGAAGATTCCAGCTGCAATATGCCCCCCGTGATCGTCAA
>Ga0181567_10002947_pt1 | contig 12667 bp, 10 predicted proteins | sample 101ome_14_FD_133761 | JGI IMG/M metagenome (GOLD analysis project Ga0181567, IMG submission 133761) | Coastal salt marsh microbial communities from the Groves Creek Marsh, Skidaway Island, Georgia - 101403AT metaG (megahit assembly) | ecosystem: Environmental > Aquatic > Marine > Intertidal...
CCCCCGCCAGAGAAAGAGCCCTATCTACTGCATCCCAATCACTCGACATCAGACCTCGCAGCGCCCGTAAGAAAGGATAGCGCCCCATTGCAACTAGGTCACGTACGGTAAAATTAAAGACCGGTGGACTCGCCTGTGGAACGACCCCCACAAACTGTGCAACCTCCCGACGAGAGAGCGTTTCCGAAGTTTGCCCTCGATAGGATACCGTTCCTTCCCAGAGCTTCATAGCACCTGCAATACAGCGTATTAACGTGCTCTTTCCGCTTCCATTCGGGCCAATTAAGCCGACGAAATCCCCCGCGTGGAGTGAAACATCTACTCCACAGAAGACCGCATTACCCCTGGAATAGCCAGTCGTAGCACAGCGCAGTTCAATCAGTTTTTCCATAACCGTGGAAGGGCCGGGGTCAATTACTACGCTTGGAACGCTTGAGGTAAATCCCATAGGCCAAAAAGAGAAGAACAAAGAAGACTAAGCCCCCCACGTGACCAAGGCTATCTTCTTTCTTTTTGACAGCAAGTAGTCCTTTAAATCTATCGTATCGGTCGCTAGGAGCCATCTTCTCGGCCATCTTTAAAGCCGCAACAGCCTCATTTGTTCGCTCTTCACGAACTAAGATGTTTATGTAATTGTAGTGCGCCTCTACATAGTCCGAACGCATCCTCCGTGCGATATCACACTGTTTCTCAGCAGCCGAATACTTTTCCAACATTTGAAAACACGTTCCCAACCCATTGCGTGCCATAGCTTCATACCGTTCGGCATCTGGCCCCATTGCCGACGCTGACTTGGCAGCTTTTATAAAGTAATTTTGTGCCTGCGCGTAATTCCCCTGAGCGTGGTATATAAGGGCTGCATTATACAAAGGGGCATAGAGAGTCGGCTCTAATCGGATGGCTTCAGTATAAAAGGCCAAAGCTCGTTTTGTATCCCGATCAACGCCTTCTCCAACTTGATGAGAATACCCCTGCTCAAAAAGATATTGGGCCGTATCCTGAGCCCTTGTTATGCTTGCACAATGTACCAAGATTACCAGCGTGAGCGTATATGTTCTCATGCGCATTTCACCTATTCTCGGCTCTATAATGCGATACCGTGAAGCCGCTGCCATCGATACACCCAATTTAAAGCTAGGCCCCATTCAGTCCAGCGCTAGAAGAGTTGCTAAGAGGCATGAAGCTAGTATGACTCCTCCGAAATACCACCACAGCCACTGGGCATGTTGATTCCCTACCGAAAAATTACGTCTCTGATGGCCACGCAACGAAGACGGCCTCCCTCCGCTGGACAACATAGGACGCGACCTGGCCAACGTCACCGTATCTCGCCGGATAAAAGCCCCTATCTCATCGCGCATACGTCGCATACTGCCAGGATCAGCAACTTCACTGTAGTCGGCTAAGTGGGAAAGAGGCACCCATTGGATAGAATCGAGTTCGGGAGCGATAGGATATTCAATCTGCACCTTAACCCGCGCTTGTTCATATCCGAGCAGTCGGACGTAGTAGGTAGCGCTTTCTCGGCTAAAATCAACTAAACAGCAGCGATACTGGCATTGGCCCAAGTAAACCAGTGCCTCTTCAACCTCTCGTAGCAGAGCCATGTCTCGCAGCTGTCGCGCAAGGATAAGTCGGCCGCGCAGCCGGCGAATTGTTGGATCTACCCCACGCCTATTCACGACACTATTCGCCGTCTTTCTTACTGGGGCCCGTGATTATTTTCCACGGATGCTGAGAAATTTCTCGCACCGATTCGGAAGCCGAATGTAAGTTATCCAACGTCGAGTCGATTTGGCTCTCTTTAAGCGTAACCAGTGAGTCGACCCTTCCCAACACGCCGTTAAGTTTTTCTACCGATTCGCGCAGAGCGAATAAAGCGCCGTGAACGTCTTTCCGACTCCCGCGAACTAGCGTGTCGGCCTGTCCCATCACTCCACTCATGCGCGCCATGCTCTCCTGCATCTCTCCGAGTAGCGCAGCTGTTTGGGGGGTGGTCTGTTCAACCAAAATACGACTAACAAGGAGTAAGCTATCCGTGCTATCAGAGACTCGCTCCATTCCACCTGCGACGCGGTGAATGCCGTCTCCAAGTCGTCCCAACCTGTAACCGAGATCCGCCTGGCGAATGCTCTCACCGGCGCCACCCAACTTATGAGCCATGTCCTTTATATTCTCGACCAACTCTTTGACGCCAATATCATCTCGTCCTCGAATGCGACTGCCCGGCTTGAGCGCCTCTTTGCCCGCCTGACTAACATCCAGATCAATAAACGTATCTCCGACTAGACCGCTACTGCGTATTTCAGCAATTACGCCCTCCGGTACGGGATATTTTTTTTCGACTTCTATTGAAACAATGAAATGAGCTTCCCCCACAGCGGGCTGGGGGCGAAAGTCGACTGACTTAACTTTTCCTATGGGAAACCCTCTCAACTTGACCAACGTTGCTTCGGTCAGATTATTGATCGAATTAAATTCGACGGAGAGATCATACTTTGGCGTGTCGTCTCGCTGAAGCAAGAGCAGCCAAATGAAAAAGACGACAGCTCCAACGACAAAAACACCCACGGCCGCATAGCCGCTACGCCGCTCGTGAAGCAATTTACGCTCTTGCATATTCGCTCCTCATATGGGAAGTTTGATGCCCTCCCTGTCCTTTTTCACCCAGGGATGGGCATGCTCAACAACCTCTTCCGAGCCGCCCAAGTAAATGAGTTTACCTTCGACTAAAAGAAAAAAATGATCGGCCTTCCACAAAAATGGAGCCAGCCGGGAGGCCGTAAAGAGCCGTAGATCCGCATCCTCTGTCTGAGCCCCACATAGAATGCTGACCAACTGATAGGTAGCTACTTGATCAAGGCCAACCAACGCATCATCAACCATGAAAATACGGGGATTTGTTACCAGTGCGCGTCCTATCGCAACGCGGACCCGCTCCTCGCGGTTAAGCGAGACTGGACGTATCCCTTTGCGCTGCCTCTCAGGTATACCGACAGCATCAAGCACTTCTGCACAGCGGCTTTCTATATTCAAATCACCGCCATTATTCCCGTGGTACGCTAGGGGAAGACTGACATTGCGTTCGACATCCATATTGTCGACCAATCCGCCATTAGCCATCACCATCCCCATCTCTCGCCGCTGCCTCAACAAAGCCTCACGCCCCATTGAAAAGACCGATATTCCCTCTATTAAGACGTCGCCCCACACCCGTAGCCGATCGGCCTCTTGCAACCCGGGCATGCCGAGTAGAAGACGCGGAAAGAACGATTTACCGCAGCCCGGTGCCCCACCAATAACGACGGTCTCTCCCTGTCGAAACGCACAGCTGACCCCATCGAGGTAGCGCTTCCCCTCCACCTCGAGAACAACGTCCTTTAACTCTACGATGGGCGTCATCATATCCAATAGAACAGAGCGGAGATCAGCGCGCTTGACACAAATACGAAGAACATGGACTGAATCACTCCCGACCGAGCAACCATGGGGACTTCAAAAGCGGCGCGCCGAGCCCTCAGGCCGTGGTAACAGGAAAATAGCGCAATCCCCACGCCAAACAAAACCCCTTTTGTTAGGCTCAGATAGAGATCCAACGTCGAAAGAGATTGAAATATATAGTCGACATAGAGCGAAAAAGGCATCGTAAGTCGGGTGCTGGCAACGAGAAACCCACCAATGAGAGCAATCGCATCAAAGTAAATAATCATGCAAAACAGCGATATTACACATCCCAAAAGACGCGGCACTACTAGATAATGGAAAATACTAATTCCCATACCTTCAAGTGCCTCGACTTCCCCCGTAATGCGGTTTGTCGCCATTTGGGCAGCCATGGCTGTTCCAGAGCGCGTTATTACGACCATCGCTGTGATAAGAGGCCCCAGTTCACGCACAATGCTTATCACGAGGATCTGTCCAATTAACGCATGGGCACCTACCCCCTGAAGCTGGGGCAGGGACTGGACTATGACAGTGAAACCTATGAGAAGAGAAAGCAGGCTGAGAAAAGGCATCGCCTCTAGGCCTGTGAAGTAGACTTGCTGCATCGAAACCCTGAAACTCGCAACAAACCCTTGCCGCCCCAGAAACTGTCCCAGGGCAATGGCCACCTCCACCGTAAATACAAAAAAGGCCCAGGCGCGCGTTAGCGCACTTGTGCAGCGCAGCCCTATGCTGGAAAAGAAGCGGACAATCCAGGCCGTCATCGCCCCCTCAGCAGACAACAGCTCCTCCCCGCGACCTTCCCTTTCAGGAAAGGCCGCATGGGGAGTGTTGGCATATAGAGACGTATCGGAGACATCGCAAGGAAGAGAAGCAGTTCTGCTCTAGCTTTAATTTAGAAAGAGAAGAGCACGCCAACGGAAAGTTCACTGTGTTGAACCGTTTTCTCCTCAACCGACTCATTAGAGATTTGGTCGAGAAGAGCATCTGAGATCTCAGCATCAACGCTGCCTTCAATCTCTTCACGGATCCGTTCCTCTGCTAGGTCGCGCGCGTAATCCTTAAACGAAAAAACGCGATATTGGCGCAGGTCAAAACGCACGGCCATCTTGTCGCTGAGTGCATAACGCAAGCCGCCGCCGTAGCTAAGATAGCGGTTGTTTTGCACGTCTAACCCCCCCGAATCTCCGTCGACCTTGTTGAGCGCCTCTTCGATGGCAGCCTCTTTAAGCTCATCGCTTGAGGTCGGCAGTTGAGGATTCGCAATATCGATAGAGGTAAGCAGCATATTGCCGAGACCGACGCTGGCGAAAGGACGTATATTCGTTCCTGTTGGCACGTTTAACAAGAAACGACCTTCCCAAAAAAGAGCGGTCATATTTTCATCATCGCGAATGGGTCGGGCTACCATGAGAGACGTCTCGCCCCCAATAATACGACTGGACTTACCCCAACGGATACCGGCTCCAAGCGCGTTTTCCAAGTCGGTAGTTTCGTCAAAACCTACGCGGGAAATAAAAGCAGAAACATCAGCCGAGGCATTAGGGGTATATCCCACACCAATAAATAAGACCATACACAAGGCCCAGCGAACCATATTTAGCTCCTTGAAAACAATGAATTTATTCAAGTCGAAGGGTACGCAAATATGGGGCTAAAGGCAACCACTCAACGGTCTCGCGTCGAGTGAGTACAGGACCAATGAAAAAACTCTGATTGGAGCGAGTCTGGCCCCATAGATTAGACCAGAACCAGCCTCTTCAAGTGCTGTGGCAGCCCGTTCTATTCGCTTTAAACGTTGGCCACACTCGCACACCCACCCAAACAGTCAGGGATTCGACGACAAAACCACAATACAGAGCGGCAATCCCCATTGTGGCACCGCTCCACCCCGCCCATGAAAAGACTAGGAGCGCTATGAGAATGGCCCCTACGCGTGCAGGGGCACTAGGTGCGAGTGCTTTGGTACGACGCTGAACCAGCGCGATGCCATTGAGATAAGAACGAATGCAAACGGCCAAAGGAAAAAAAGAGAAAATGATAAGGGGCCACGCACACTGCTCTGCTAGCTCTGCATCAATCCCGACCCAGTTCAGCAATATATAATCACGCATCGGCGTCCAGAAAAAAAGTACCATACACGCAAATGAGCACAGTCCACAAGCTATCGAAAAGACGCGGATCTTTCTCTCTGCAATCTCAGAAGAAAACGCAGCAGGCACGCTGCGCAGTTCGTTTAGCCACCCATAGGGCAGATGAGCAATCACATATACGACGGCTAGAACAGCCAACGCCGAAACACCATCGTCTTGGCGGGACACAAAGAGGTTCACCAGCGGCCTACTGAATCCCTGAATCGCCATCACTAGGGCTAAAGGCCAAAAAAAACCTGCAATGTATCCCCACCCAAGCGAGATATTCGACTGCCGCGGTAGACACCCATCCAAATAGTGATAGTAGCCGACGTAAACCACGAGTAGCGCAACGACCTCGGAGCAATAAACCACGATAATGGGAAGGGCGATAGGATTTACACCGATCCACTCCACCTGCAGAAGCATTCCAACAGCGCCAACTTGGAAGGCCATTCCCAATCCCATTGCCAGGCTTACTATACCCGTGCGACGATATTGAATAAGCACGCCGGAGTACAATCGATTTAAGCCCGTTAGGATCGGCAGCGGAACAAAGGCCCACAAGACGAGCTGCACTTGCTTAGCCATTGTCTGGTCTACGCCGTGCAGATCGCCCACTATCCAATCTCCGACAGGGGAACCAGAGAGTGCGACCAGAGCACACATTAAGCCGGCACCGCAAAGCAATATAAACTGCTGTAAGCGCTTAAGGCTGGGATAGTCACCCGCAAGAACCAGCCCGAGCTGACGAACCTGCGAAAGGGGGCTCAAAAGGAAGTCCGTGATCCCCCATGCCAACCCAAAAACCGCGAGTGTGTGTGTCGCTTGTGGCAACCGGGCGATGCCCCCATTGAGGAATTGGCTACCGGTTCCCAGCGCAATTTGCGTGAGAACAAGCGGAATAAAAAAACGTAGGAGCGCCCAGTAGGTCACGCGCTCTACTCGTCTCCCTCAAAGGGGAAACCCATTACGTCGTCTTCTATGGCTTCGAGCAACGTGCTTATCTCGCGACGGTCCGCCTCATCTAACGCAAGTGCGCCGGGGGGCGTGCGCTCTTCCAGCGAGGTAAATACGCCGCGCCGCTTCAGTATATAACGCATAAAAGGGTGCGTTTCTAAATTGATAAGGGGTAATAAGCGACGGTGTATTTCTCGAGCACGCTCTCTGTCTCCCCCCTGCCATACGTCATAAATTTTCACTAAAACATCGGCCAGCTCACAGGCGGGCATGCAGCCAAGGGCACCCCTATTCAGTTCGTCGGGGAGAAATTTACCCCCAGCCCCTCCGAAGATGCACTTTACTCTATCACCGACCATTGAATGGACTTCGGCAATATGCTTAGGGCCTGGCTGCCGCTCTTCCTTCACATATTCAACCTGCGGTATCTCATCAACAAGTTGGGCAACCTGTTCTCCGCGTAGAGGCGCATACATATCGGCATTTTGCACCATTATTGGACCGTCAAAAACGTCGGCCATTCGCCGATACATGTCCATGGCGATAGAAGCATCCGTCCGCGCAGGCGCCATAGCTATAATCGAGTCGGCTCTTCTCTCCTGCGCAGCCCGTGCAAAAAGCACCACCTGAGAAACCGAAACGCCCGAACAGCCAAAAACAACGGGGAGCCTCCCGCCCACTTCATCCATCACCGTTTCCAAATGTCGAATTCGCTCATCCTCTCCCAAAAAGTAAAACTCTCCCACCATGACCGGCCATACAATCCCATGCTGCCCGCTCCTACAGCAAAAATCAGCCGCTGCCCGCAGGTCCCGCTCAAGCACCTCCCCATCAGCATCATAGGGAGTGGGCAATAGACCAAAAATGCCTTTCATCTCATTAAAACGCGACATAGATCCCTCTTTACCGTTGACATGGCGCACCGTGCGCCGCTAAGATTACGTTTGTGAAGCGCTTAATGCTAGTTTTCGCCCTCATAGTATACTGCCAGACAGCGGCGAGTGCACAGACCATTCGCACCATTTCCGTTGTGGGCTTAGAACGAACCCGCACAAAAACGGTTGAGCGAGAGCTGCTCTTTGAGGTAGGCGATACATTCGACTCAACGCGTATAGCTGAGTCCGCACGCAACTTGAGGCGCCTCCCTTTTCTGGGCCGTATCCAGATCATACCGCATAGCAAAGGGTCTGATCTGCACATAGAAGTACGAATTCAAGACCTCTATGCTCGGGTACTATCGCCCACGATTGCCGGGTCGATAAACCAGCTCGAATACGGATTAACCGCCTTCGATTACAACGTTGGGGGACGAGGAGAACGCCTTCGCATCGCCTTGGCCGACCAATCATACATCGGTAAAAGCGCAGAGATTTCATTTTCGAAACGCCGGCTATTAGGCTCAGACCACTCCGTATTTGCCCGGGCTTATGGCTCCAGTGAAGGTCACGACGTGCAGTGGATATTCAGCAAGTCCTTCCGCACCCTTGAAAGTCGCACTTCCTATGGATTAGGCCTGAGAGATGGCCGTTCACAAAAGAGGCTATTTGGAGCCGGGACCGTGATCGCCCAGTATGAGACATCTCATCGCAGAGCGCGGTTCTGGTATGGAACTTCGCACGGGAAGGAAACGAAAATCCGCCCCAAAATCGAAGTGGGGTATCTAGACCGTAAAGCTCCCGAACAGAACGGAGACACCTATAAACCACGTCTCCGATCAAGCCTGTATACGCTTCTTTCACTGACGCTGTGGCAGCCCCGCTATACCACGGATAGGTTTGTTCAACGGCTGGGCCCCATTGAAGATATCCAAACAGGCTCTTCTCTCAGGTTCCGCTTGGGATATACGCGGGGCCGTTCAGCCGACGCCCCGTCTTACTATAGCTGGGGCTTATATCTTGCCCCCCGATGGCGTATTCAAAACAAGATCTATCTCTTTTCAACCCTTTACCTAAACACTAGACGAACAAATGCTCGGTTTGAGCACAGTATTTTTCTGTTACAACTGCAGGCCTACCGACGCGTCGGCTCCAATCACAGTCTTGCCCTTCGGCTGAGGATAGACGCCCTCCATCGCCCCGAAGGAATTCAACAGTTGGCCCTCGGCCTGGCGACGGGACTGCGCGGCTTCCCCTCGAATAAGTGGGTCGGTAACCGGCGACTGATAGTAAACGGAGAGCTTCGCCCGACTTTTCTCCACACGTCGTGGGCTACACTAGGAGGAACCTTTTTTGGTGATCTTGGCGCAGCTTGGACCGCCCCCGAAAAACCCTCGCTATACAGCGCGATGGGGCTGGGCTTGCGCCTAAACCTCACGCGTATATACAACACGCCTATTTGGCGTCTAGACGTGGCGAGGAATAGCCTGAGAAGTTGGCACTTCTCTCTGGGCATGGGCCAATACTTCTAACTCGACTTTTAGATATAATTAGACTATGCATCTTCAGAGACCTAGCGAGAAATTAAACGCCTTTTTACTATGGGTTTTATCTGTTCAGCTAGCCATGTCAGCTCCCCTGTGGAGCCAACCTCTACCCCTGTCCAATGCTTCGTTTGAGATAGGTGAAAATACCCCTATCGACTGGCATCTCTCTACTCCTGAGAACGGTCGGTGGCTGGGACCAACCGAAGGGTTCTCTCAGCGCGCAGTAACAGCCATAGGAGACGGGACGAATACGAGTTATTGGCATTCTGACCCCATACAATTTTCCCCGAATCAAACCTATGCGATGACGTTTTACAGCCGCAGTCTTGGTTCAGAGCGAGGTTCAGCTATAAGTGGTCCTCGCTTTTGCAATAGAGACTTGGGCCAAATACCTAAAGAATGGAAGCGCTATCGATCTATCTTCACCGCGCCTTCGCAAAGTAATAGTGCACAGTCCTTTCTGCGTTTTGGCCAGTGGAAAATTCAGGGAGAGATCGCCTTTGATGAAGTGCACATCGCACCCGTGCAAGCTGTTTATTCTCGTCATAAAGACATTGTTCTCGGTGACGGTGAATCAATAGACGAGGGCCACTACACGTTCCGAACCCCTTTTCACGGCCCGTCGGGAAACCACAGCCGCACGCTCTCTGCGCACTCTTCTATTTTTAACACGAATAGATGGATATTTGGACCCAATTCCTACGTTGAGTACCACCATCGAGTAGAAGGCTTCCCACAGCGCACCGCCGCCGTTGAGGTTGCAGTAGGACACTACGAATCGGGGCGTCTCCTCATAGAGGTAAGCAAGGACCGAGACCACTATATCCCCCTTGGATATATCGAAAAGACGCAGGGAGCGACCTTCCCCATTCCCCCGATGCTACTTCCCTCGGCCGACCTGTGGATCCGCCTGCGATCCTCCGCTGACCAACCCGCTGCTTTCCAAGTCGTCACCTACGCTTATTCCGCTCGGTTGGACGGCAATCCGCCGGACCTAAGAGGTCGGACCTCTTTCGCTACCCTTGAGCACAGCCCAGAAGCGTTAGACGTGCATCTTATCTCCCTAGGCCAACTCAGACCCGGCCGCTCCGACTCCATTGCTCTCTCTGTCCAATCGAAGCTGAATAAAAGCCTATTGCTCAGACCGAGTCTAACCCTTTCTACCGCAGGGAGAGAAGGGATCTCTCGTGCGGACTCAACGGTCCTCATCCATCCCGGTAAGCAAGTGTTTTCATTGCCCTATACGCTCCAAGAAATAGGATCTCACACCTTAAATATTGGCTGGGATGAATCGCCCTCATACAGGGCTAAGGTAGAATTTCATATACCCGCGCTCTATGCCGCCCAACCGGGCTTTCTTCTGCCTATGCGCATGGCTGATACCGCTCTGTGGCAAATTGACTCGGGCTGGAAAGTAGACCGCAATCGACCTTTACCAACCCGCGAGGCCAAAGGTCTTTTTCTGAGCGCTGCCGGTGGAGAGCGGGAAGCAATACAGCTCGTTCTCTCCCCCAATAAACCTCTCAAGTCACTCACCGTTCACAAAACGGTGCTTACAAATGCGTCTGGAGATACGCTTGGGAGAGAAGCCATTGACGTCCTCCAAGTCGCCTACGTAAAAATCACACAGCCGAGCGATCCCCTTGGAACGGCCGACCTTTGGCCCGACCCCCTATTGCCCCTGAAAGGTCCCATAGACCTACGCGAAGGGATCCATCATCCCTTTTGGATCCGAGTACATATTCCCGAGGAGACGCCCTCTGGTTTATACGAAGGGGCTTTATTAATGCGGCATGATAACGGAGAGGTTTCCGTCCCCCTCACAGTTGAGGTATACGACTTTTCCCTCCCCCACCAGATGAGTTGCAGCACAGCTTTCGGATTTTCCTTTTCCAATGTGATCCGCTACCACAACCTTTCAACATTGGAAGATAAACGACGCGTCCTCGCCCTCTACCTGGAAAACTTCTCAGCGCACCGGATTTCTCCCTATGATCCCGCTCCGCTTGATCCAATACGCGTATCGTGGAAACAAACGGTTCCCGAGTTTGATTGGTCCGCTTGGGATCGGTCCATGAAAAAAGCCGTTGGAGACTATGGCTTCAACTCTTTTCGCTTGCCCGTTCCAGGTCTGGGATCCGGCGATTATACTCGCCAAATCACTCCAAGCCTCAACGGGTTTAGCGAGGGAGATCCACGCTACGAAGAAGCACTCCAACGCTATCTAAGCGAACTGGAGCGCCATTTAGGCGAGATCGGATTATTGGACGAGGCATACGTCTATTTCTTTGACGAACCCAGGCCAGCAGATTACCCCTTTGTCAAGCGTGGGTTTTCTAAACTAGCGCGGCACGCTCCGGCCCTGCGCCGCCTGCTCACAGAGCAGGTCGAGGAAGCACTTGTAGGTGGACCGACCATATGGTGCCCGCTCACCTCACATTTCCAACCACATTACAGCCCAGAAAGACGCGAAAGAGGAGATACCTATTGGTGGTATATCTGCACCCAACCCAAGGCTCCCTTCGCCGGACTTTTCATCGACCGAGCCGGCCTCGAGCTCCGAACCTGGCTGTGGCAGACCTGGCAACGGGGTATCGAGGGGATTCTCATTTGGCAAAGCAACTACTGGCATAGCGGAGCTGCCTATCCCCACGCGGAGCAAAATCCCTATACTGACCCCATGAGTTGGGTAAGTACTTACAGCGCCCCCAAGGGAACTCGGCGTCCCTGGGGAAACGGTGACGGCCGCTTTATATATCCTCCCCAAAGCGCTTTTAACGGCTCAACAACGCCCCTTATTCAAGGCCCTATCGACAGCCAACGGTGGGAAATGCTGCGGGATGGCATCGAAGATTACGAATATTTTTCTATTCTTCGACAGCTGATAAACGGCCGGAAAGATCTCTCCAAAGTAGAGAAAGAACGCTACGAATCGCTTCTTGAAGTTCCGGAAGGTGTTAGCATTTCGCTGCAAGAGTTTAACCGCGATCCAACCCCACTTCGCCAACATCGCCGGGCTCTTGCCCGGGCAATTGAGTCCTTAAAAAGCAACGATACGGAGTAGTGCAGATCTTTTTTATTATTAGAGCGTCTTTGCTGTATACCTGTGACCCATTGGGGGTATATTCATAACAGATGTTCCAATTACAAGAGAGGAAATGTTTATGAAAACGTCTTGGCTAGGAATGTTAAGTGCAGTTATTGCCGTAGCCGTATTCCTGTTTTTCATAGACAGTGGTGCACAAACAGAGGGAAAGACCGCACTCGATCAGGCTCCACCTAATGCAGCTTTGGCGACTTTTGCAGGTGGATGTTTTTGGTGCATAGAAGCCCCCTTTGATAAAGAGCCCGGGGTATATTTTGCCATATCAGGCTATACCGGAGGAACTCAACCCAATCCAACTTATAAAGAAGTGAGCACGGGCCAAACAGACCATATAGAATCCGTACGCATCGTTTACGACCCCGATACAATTACCTACTCAGACCTATTGGGTCTGTTCTGGCAACAGTTTGATCCAACCGATGCCGGGGGCTCCTTTTACGATCGCGGACACCAATACACTTCAGCCATATTTTACGAGAACGAAGCACAGCGCATTCAGGCAGAAGCATCAAAGGACGCTCTCGAACGCTCTGGACGTTTTTCCAAACCGATTGTGACACCGATTCGTCCCGCCATGGCTTTCTATCCAGCTGAGGACTATCA
>Ga0181567_10002951_pt1 | contig 12662 bp, 14 predicted proteins | sample 101ome_14_FD_133761 | JGI IMG/M metagenome (GOLD analysis project Ga0181567, IMG submission 133761) | Coastal salt marsh microbial communities from the Groves Creek Marsh, Skidaway Island, Georgia - 101403AT metaG (megahit assembly) | ecosystem: Environmental > Aquatic > Marine > Intertidal...
TCCTTTGAAATCCTTATGAAAATGAGCTGCAAAATCTTTTGGAAGGTTCTTATCTTCTGGCTGCGATATATCAAGAAATACAACACTAAGCTTGTCTCTCATTTGAGAATTGAGAGAATTATAATACTTCGATAAATCTTGCAGTCTTGGAGTACAAATTTTCGCACAACCCGAGTAACCGAAAAAAACAAGCTCTATCTTACTTTCACCTTCAAGGAGCAGATCAAAATCAATAACTTCATCGACCGATGCTCTTGCAATATCTTTTGAAAAAAATGTTGGTGCAACAACTATAAAAATAGAAAGAAATATTATGAGTAAAGCTAAAATAAATCCGTATAGCTTTTTTGTACGTTTCATTTGTCTGCATATTGCTGCTTAATTTGCAATATCTCATCAAGATTCTCTAAAAGCAATTCAACAAGCTTAGGCTCAAAAGATTTTCCACTCTCACTTTGAATATATTCTAAAGTTTTTTCCACACTCCACGCTGATTTATACACTCTGTCATGAGAGAGTGCATCAAAAACATCTGCTATAGCAGTAATTCGTCCAAAAATATGAATCTCTTCACCACGTAGACCTCTTGGATAGCCTGAACCATCCCATTTCTCATGGTGCTCATACGAAATAAGTGCAGCTGTTTGCAAAAGTTCATGTTTGGATTTATGAAAAATTTCCCAACCATATTCAGTATGGTGTTTCATTGTTTCAAACTCTTCATCGGTAAGTTCCCACGGTTTCAAAAGAATTGAATCAGGAATAATAACCTTTCCAATATCATGCATTGGCGAAGCCATCTTTAATAGATTAACTTCATCTTCACTGCATCCATATGCAATTGCCAAAACTACTGAAAATAAAGAGACTCTACTCACATGTTTACCTGTTTCTTTAGAACGCCATTCTCCAAGTTCACCTAAAGTGTATAAAATCTCTTCTTGCGAGGAAACAATATCGTTTCTAAGCTCAATCTCTGGAGTTATATCCGTTCGTACACTGATATACTCTAAAACTTCACCTTTAGCATTTAAAAGAGGCATCACAGTTGCTTCAACATAGTATGCACTTCCATCTTTTGCTAAGTTTTTTATAGTACCTTCCCAAACTTGCTTATTTTTGATAGTGTCCCAAAGCTCTTTAAAAGTTGATGCTTTCATATCTGGGTGTCTAGTGATGTTGTGACTAACCCCTAACAATTCCTCTCTAGAATACTTACTAATTTCACAAAACTTGTCATTTGCATACGTTATAACCCCATTGAGATCTGTTTTAGAAACTAAAGATCCATTATCAACCGCAAACTTGTACTGCTCAAGCAATAGCCTTGTGTCATCAACTTCATTTTGTAATTTTTTCTTCGCCTGAAAAAGTTCTACATGTGTTTGAACACGGTGAAGCAATTCTGATTCATCAAAAGGTTTTGTCACATAATCAGCACCACCAAATTCAAAACCTTTCTTGATACTGTCTTGTGTAGCATTTGCAGAGAGAAAAATGATTGGAATCTCTTTGGAGAGAGGATCTTCTTTTAATCTTTTTGCAGTTTCATATCCATCAATACCAGGCATATTTATATCTAACAAAATAAGATCTAAGCTACGATTTTGCACTTGCTCAATACCTTTTTCACCACTCGTTGCAAAAAAGATCTGATAAAGGCCTGTTACTTTTAAAACATTAGCAGCAAGTTGAATATTTTTTGCATTGTCATCAATAATTAAAATATTTGCCAAGTCCATCTCTTAAAGTACCTTTATACATTATAGTCAATCATTATAACCAAAATTGAAATTAAAGAGTAATAATATAAAGACACTTATACTCCTCATAGTACTTTTTGTAGCATTCAAAGAAAATATCTCAGGGGGTTTTATCTAATTACAAAGTATCATGTCGCAAAACTTTATATAAGGTAGTCAAAAGATGGATCAAGGAAATTTCAAAGAGTTGAAACTCTCAAAGGAGATGTTGCACAACCTTCAAAGAAATGCTTATCTGAGGATGACACCTGTCCAAGAAGCTGCAATACCTCCTTTACTTCAAAAGAAAGATCTTATCGTACAAGCAAAAACGGGAAGTGGAAAGACAGCTGCTTTTGGAATTGGAATTTTGGAAAATCTAAGAGTACAAAACTTTTACATCCAATCTCTCATAATATGCCCAACACGTGAACTTGCAGATCAAGTTGCAAAAGAGCTACGTACCCTTGCAAAATTCAAGCATAATATCAAAATACTCACATTGTGTGGAGGTGTTAGTTTTGGACCACAGTTAGGCTCACTAAGGCATGGTGCACACATTGTAGTGGGAACTCCTGGACGCTTATTAAAACATCTCAAAAAAGAAACACTCCATCTTAATCGTTTGGAGAGTGTAATTTTAGATGAAGCAGATCGGATCTTAGATATGGGTTTTATTGAAGATCTAGAAGAGATATTTAGATATGTTCCACAAAAGAGACAAACACTTTTATTTTCAGCAACTTTTACAAATGAAATAATTTCAATGAGTGAAAAAATACAATCAGATGCTCTTCATATTCACACAAAAAGTTTAGAACTACCAAATAAAATACATGAAATTTTTTATAGTTGTAAGCATAAACAAGAAACACTCATCTCAGTGCTTGCAAAATTTTCCCCTGAGAAAACGATTGTATTTGTAAATACCAAGCTCCAAGGAAAAGAGCTTAGCGAATATTTAGTCAACAATAAAATAGATGCCTTAGTGATCCATGGGGATTTAGAACAGTATGAAAGAAATGATATTTTAGTCCAATTTGCAAATGGATCATGTCCGGTTTTAGTTGCTACTGATCTTGCAGCTAGAGGCTTAGATATTGATGGTTTAGACCTAGTTATCAATTACGATCTTCCATCTACACAAGATGTTTACACCCACCGAATTGGTAGAACGGGACGAGCTGGAAAAGAAGGGTTTGCAATATCTCTTTATGAAGCAAATGAGAGTATCGAGATTTATAAGAATCAATATCGAGAGTTTCTAAGTTCCCATGAACTGCATACAGACAACTCTTTTGAGATGAAACCTAAAAATATTACACTTGTAATTGAAGGTGGTAAAAAAGAGAAATTACGTGCAGGAGATATTTTAGGAGCGCTCACAGCTGGAAACTTGATCAAATCTCAAGCAATAGGAAAAATAGATATATATGACAAACAATCGTATGTAGCAATTCAAAGAGATTGTATCGATAAGGGATTTGAGATACTTTCACATGGTAGAATAAAAAATAAAAAATTTTCAGTGTGGATATTATAATGCGATATGTCGTAATTTTATTCATATTTTTTATAGCACTAGGGGCGAAGGAAGAGCAAATGAGCTTATATGATTTTCAAATGAAAACCATAGATGGGAAAGATATCTCTTTAAAAAAATATAAGGGAAAAGTTTTACTTATCGTCAATGTTGCAAGTAAATGTGGTCTAACCTATCAATATGAAGGTCTAGAAAAGTTATACAAAAAATATCGTAAGAAAGGTTTTATGATATTAGGATTTCCATCTAATCAATTCTCAAACCAAGAGCCGGGAACAGATCAAGAGATAAAAGCATTTTGTAAAAGCAAATACAATGTAAGTTTTGACATGTTTTCAAAGATTGATGTAAATGGAGATACAGCACATCCACTTTATACGTTTTTGAGAAAACAGAAAGGTGGATTTTTATGGATGGATTCTATAAAATGGAACTTTACCAAGTTTTTGATAGATAAAAACGGAAATGTTGTACAAAGATACTCTCCATCTACAAACCCACATAAGCTTGAAGGAGATATAGAAAAACTCTTATAGTTTTTCTATTGTTTGAAGTTTTTCACCAACTCATAAAGTTCATCTGTAAACTTGATCGAAAACATAAGTTGTTTATTGATCTCATAATGCTCTATAAATTGAATATAAGGGCTATTTGGTGAAAGATTTTTTGTCGAAGTATGGTAATTTTTTTCATCAAGCGTATGGTTTTTCTCTATATTATCCACAATTAAACCAACTTCAATTCCATTTAACTCGTAAATGATCACTTGCTCAAAAGCAAGTGTTAGTTTGTGAATACTATCACGCAATTGGTGAAGACCTTTAATAGTGTTTTGAGCATTCCCATTGATTACTTCAAGCTTTTCATCAATACTCATTTCAGGGTTAATCCCATCAAGATATTTTGCCCCATTATTATGAAGATTGTTGTGATGTTCTACAACCTCATTTTTTAAAATATCTACATACCCATGCGTGTTACATTTAAGACACTTTAATGTTTGTGTTATCCATTTACCTAAAACACACATAGTAGGATCGAGTGCTTTTGTGAATTTTGCACCTGTTCGTAAAGAATTTTCGTAATCTTTTACCCACGCAACATGCTGCCCTTCAACATCATGTAAAAGTTGTAGCTGAGTTTCAGTAAAAGTACTAAATCCCAAAAGTTTTCTAATACTTAAAATAGGGATAACCCTTCCTTTGTTAGAGATTATCCCTTCAATAAGCTTTGAACTTCCAGCAACTGGTTGAGCGTCCTGATACTGAGTCAATTCCTTTATGTTATCACTACTTAGGAGATATTTTTGTGTGTTAATCTCAATTTCTAAGAAATCCATTCTTTGTGTGCCTTATTTAATATAGTTGAAGCAATAATATCAGAGTAAGGCAAATAGAATTATTAATGACATTTTTTCAACACTTTTTTTGAAGTAAAATGTATATTATGGAATGTTTTTTGTTTACACCAATTGTGATATAATTTAAGAGATGAGGAGAATGTTATGAATGTAGAACAGTATTTATTCCAATCACCTTCACCACAGCAAGTTCAGATTGGAAGACCGGATCCAACGGTTTCAAAAGAAACGCAAACAGAATCTCAAGAGAACTTAGAAAGTAGTTCACAGACTACGCAAAAAATAGCAGATTTAGAAACTCAAAAAGTACAAAACCCTCTTTCAAGTAGTCCTGAACACCTCTTAGATCTTTATGTCTAAGCTCGCTTGATCAAAGCGAATCTCTTCTAAAATCCAAGGCCATGGGCCATATCCACTGTCACTATTTATATGCCCAGCTTCTGGTATAACTTTCATGTTTATTTGAAGGGACTTTTGAAGTTCAACAGCTTCTTCAACGCTGATATAAGGATCGTCAGTAGATACAATTAATATTGCATCTTTGGCTTTTGTTGCCGTTGGTAATTGTAAAGGGAAAAATTCTTGTATCTCTTCAACTGCACATTCAAAACTAGGTGGTGCTACAAGGTATAACTTTTCAACTTCTATGATCTCTTCAATGCAATGAAACCAAAGTGTGTTTGCTAGTGAGTGGCATACAACAATATCAGGCTTAAATGTTTCTAAAGTATATAGAAGTTCTTTTTTCCATACCTCAAGATCTGGAAAATCAAAATCAGAAAACTTCAAAAAACTTACAGTTCCATACTCTTTAGCAATTTCACCAGCTAACCAGCTCTGCCAATGAGGAGAATCACTTCCACCCCATCCATGTAAAAGAAGTACTTTTTTTTGCATTTTTATCCTTATTTATAGAAGAGCTTTTAAACTTTTGACTGTAAAAAGTTTAAGTGTTGCACCCTTGAGAGCCTTGAGCTCATTTGAATACCCTCGTTTTGAAAATAAAACAAATATATCAGCTTTAATATTTGCCTCAGAGCAGAGTGATTGAAGCTTCGTAAGATCATTTTTCTTGAGTTTTGCATTTGTATATTTACACAATCCTACTACGGTTTTTCCAGACTCTGTTTGAGCAAGAATATCAATCTCTGTTGTATCATCCCAATAACTTCCAATCTGCTTTATAGGATCATCCTGAAAAGTAGATACTAAAAAAGCTTGAGAAAGTTGAATAAATGGCAATTGGTAAAATTCCTGTTCTCGGTTGCCGAAACTCTCTTGTATCTCTTTGTATTCTCCATCACGAATTCCTTTAAATAACGGTGAAACAAAAGCAAACCAAAAACGTAAAAAAGGGGTAGTAAAAAAAAACTTATCTACACTATTTTTTGCATTGAACTCATCCCATGATGTAAAGATTTTTTTGCTCTTTTCTCTTTGAATGATTGATTTCAAACAAAGCTCATTAATAGCTCGATCGCCAATTTCTTTTGAAATATTTGCGCGTTTAAATGCAGTATGGGCTTTTGAATCTCCAAGTGCTAAACCACTTAACACTGAATGATACAACGGCATTCCGCTTGTAAGTTCACCAATATCATTACGAATGTAACGAAAATCTGGAAGAATTAGTTTTTCAATGAGTTCAAAACTTGGTTTTGAAGTATCAATTTTACTCCAAGACTCACCTCCAAAAATTGCAAATTTTTCTATTGCATCTTCTAGTGAATGTATAGTGTGCTCTTTATAAAATGATCGAAACTGTTCTAAGATTGTGGTAGTATGTGAAATGGGAACACCTTAATTATTATTGTCTAATTATACTCAAATCTATTGTAGAAATTTTAATTTTTTTGTTTCATTCACAAACAGCACACAGTTTTAGTATATACTTTTGAGAGTTTATTTTATTACAAAGGACAAAGAATGAAAAAACTGAGTGTAACTACACTGATTGCAGGTTTAGTGCTTGCTTTTGCAACAATGACATCATCGCTTAGTGCTGAGATGAAGTGTGGCGCTGGAAAATGTGGTGCAGCTATGGAGAAAAAAGCTTGCTGTAATATTCCAGGTTCTTTACAAGCTCCAAATTGTGAAATTTGTAAAGCTGCAGATTGTAAATGTGATACAAATGTAAAATGTACTTGTAAAGACCCAAGTAAATGTACATGTGGTGCAAAAAAGAAAGCCCCTGCTATGAAGTGTGGTGCTGGAAAATGTGGAGGCTCTATGTCAGGATCGTCTAAACCAATGCCAAAAGAAGCTATGAAATGTGGTACAGGAAAGTGTGGTTGATTTCCTAAAATTAAAGAGGGATTTCCTCCCCTCTCTTCACTAACTCTCTAATGTAACATCTTTATATCTGTCTCTTATTTTTACAAACTCATCTAAATTTTCAAGCAATAATCTTACAAGTTTTGGTTCAAAATGTTTTCCACTCTCTTCTTTAAAAAAATCTATAATCTTCTCTAACTCCCAAGCTTTTTTATAACATCTATCACTTCCAAGTGCATCAAAAACATCTGCCACAGCAGTAATGCGACCAAAAATATGAATATTTTCCTCTTTTAAGCCCTGAGGATACCCTGAACCATCCCATTTTTCATGATGTTGATATGCTACAATTGCTGCTGCTTGGAGTATAGATTTATTTGATCTCTTAAGCATATCATATCCAAGTTGTGCATGAGTCTGCATCACTTTCCACTCATCAAGTGATAATTTTCTTGGAGCATTTAAAATTGAATCAGGGATGCCAACTTTACCTATATCATGCATTGGAGAAACCATTTTCAGCATCTCTGCTTCTTTTTGATCTAACCCATAAAATTGAGCAAGGAGTTGGGAATACTTTGCAACTCTTTTAACATGATTTCCAGTTTCTTTGGAACGAGTTTCACCAATTTCACCCATTGCATAAATAACTTCTCTTTGCGTATCTTCTATCGCTTCATTTAGTGCAACTGTTTCGGTAATATCTGTAAAATATGAAAGAATAAAGGATTCCTCTTTTACACCTTTTAACTGGACTTGATATGTCTTTTCATCGCACTCTATCGTAAGTGTCTTCATACCATCATGTTCAATCATCTCTTCACACTCTTTTGAATCCATTTCTAGAAGCTGCTCTGAACATTTAGAAAAATTGATCGCCGCAGTATTTTTAAATAAAACGTTCTTTTGTTTATCTATGATAAGAACTGGTGAAGGATTATGCTTTGGAAGAAAACTGAGGTAGTAATTTTTCTGACTAAACCGCTCGTTTATATGTAAAAGATAATAAATGAAACAAAACTTTTTATATGCTGTAAAGTAAAAGAATATTGAAAAAAAGATAGCATAATAGTTTGTACTATATAAAGAATATATCAGTATCGTAGTTGCTAATGCAAAACGTAGATTTGCATCAATTGGTTTAACGTTAAGAGTGAAGTTTCTAATCATTTAAATTCCTTGAATGTTAGTTCGAGTATAACATACTTGAATTAAATAGATAGAGTAGAAAATTTTATAAAATTTGAAGAACTATCTCTAAAAAAACAAAGGTCTGAGCCTTTGTTATTTGAGCATAGATCCAAGCATCCATAGCTCTTTTTCTAGTAGTGCAACATTATCATCTGCGAATGCTCCTGTGGCTTTGTCTCCAGCCTTTTCAGCTTCATCACTTAACTTACTAAAGAGTTTGTGTAGATACTCAAAATCTGCAATAATATTTTTTAAAACATCTTTAGATTTAAAGGTATCTCTTTTTTCTTCTTTTATTTTTGTTGCTTTAGCAAGTGCTGAAATTGTCAAGTATGGTTTTGCACCAAGTTGAATGATTCTTTCAGCAGCGTCATCATATAGAACTGACATATTTGTATAAATCTCTTCAGTTTTTAAGTGTACAGGAGTAAAATCCATACCTGTAACATTCCAGTGATAATTGTGAATTTTTACATATAATGCATGTGCATCAGCCTGAAGTTGTAAGAGTTGGTTAATTACTTTAGTCATGATAAACCCCTTAATTGATATAAGAAAAGTATAAAATACTCTTTCTTAAATGATAATAATTATCCAGTATTAGTTTGTTTGTTTATACTCTAAGTCAAAGAGTTTAAAATTTAGATATTTTTGTTAGATATAATCGAGAAAAAAGAGGTTTGTGATGCAAAGTTCACGAAGAAGATTTTTGGAAGGTTCTTTTTTACTAAGCATGGTAATGATCACATCAGGCAATAAACTTTTTGCTGCAGTTACCCCACTCCAGACTCTTAGTGTTGTCCAAAAAGATCTTTTCGAAAATAAAATGATAGATCAATCAAATGCCTATGCATACATCGGTTTTATTTTTAGACACTCACGTGTAAACGCTCAAAATAAGCAGTTTTTACGTAATGGATCCAAATGGCTTCACGAAGAGTCTGTAAAACTTTATAATATGGTCTACACGGACTTAAATGCTAAGCAAAGACAAGAGGTTCTAAAAAAAATTTCCAATTCAAGTTGGGGGGATAGCTGGATTCGAATGGTTTTAAAATTTATTTTGGAAGCTACTCTTGGAGACCCTATATATGGAATCAACTCAAATGAAGCAGGTTGGAGATGGCTTAAACATACTCCTGGATTGCCTCGTCCTTCAAAGGTATATCTATGAAAAAAATCTATGATGTATGTATTATCGGAAGTGGTTCAGGAGCTTCACCAATAGCGTACGAATTATCTAATGCTGGTTTTGATGTAATAGTGCTCGAAAAAGGTAAGAAATATACCCAAGAAGATTTTTCAAAAGATGAACTAGCTGTTTCAAGACGGGATATGTTTACACCTGACTTAAAAGATGAATCGCATATTATTAATGACAGATCAGAAGATGGAACTATTCATCGTTATGATGGTGAAGAGTACTCATGGAGTTTTTGGAATGGTTCAATGCTTGGAGGTTCATCAAATCTTATGAGTGGATATTTTCACCGTATGAAACCAAAGGACTTTAAATTACGAACTGCTTTTGGTGAAATTGAAGGTGCAAATGTTGTTGATTGGTGCATAAACTATCAAGAACTTGAGCCTTACTATGAAAAGGTTGAAAGAGTTGTAGGTGTATCTGGTGAAGTGATTTCACACAAGTTTTTAGAACCAAGATCTACTAAAACATTTCCATATGCAAAGCTTCAAGAAAATAAAGTAACCCATTGGTTTGATGAAGCATGTAAACGTTTACAATATAGTTCTTTACCTACACCAAGAGCTATCCTTTCTGAAAATGCTCTGGGTAGGAACAGTTGTTCATATAGTAACTTTTGTGGAAGTTACGGCTGTTCAACAGGTGCAAAAGGGAGTGGACGAGCTGCTTTACTTGAAAAGTGTAATGCTGAAATTGTGACTGAAGCTTTTGTATATAAACTTGATAGTAATGCTACACAAGTGAACAAAGTACACTATTATGATCCCAAAATGAATACGTATGAGGTAGAAGCAAAAATTTTCGTTCTTGCTGCCCAAGCGATAGAATCTTCACGTTTGTTATTAAACTCAAAAAACAGTTTTTTTCCAAATGGACTTGCAAACAATAATAATCAAGTAGGAAAAAATTTAATATTCTCAGCAGGTGGAGGTGGTCAAGGAAGATTCTACAAAGAGGATCTAAGTGCAAAACAATTTACAGACCTGATGCAAGCAGGATTATTTTTCAACAGAAGCTTACAAGATTGGTATGAGTTTGAAAAAGATGCAAAGAGATTTAAAGGTGGGACAATAGATTTTCTTTTTGAACATGCAAACATAATTTCAAAAGCTCTAAGAGAGCTTGATGATGCAGATGGAAATCTTATCTGGGGTAAAGAGTTACAAGAAAAAATTCATAAAAAAATTACTGAGTCGAGAGTTTTACGTTTTGAAGTTTTTAACGATTGGTTACCTACAGATCACTGTTTTGTTAGTATTGATGATTTTAAAAAAGACAAATATGGTATACCAGTTGCTGCGATAAATCTATGGGGACATCCTCATGACTTAGAAGTTGGAACGTATTTAGCAAAAAAAGCAAAAAAAGTTTTAGAAGAGATGGGGGCTAAAGAGATAAGCTTTGAAGTCTCATCTGCTCCACCTCCCAATCTAGTTGCGGGGGGATGCCGATTTGGTACAGATCCTAAAAAAAGTGTATTGGATAAAAACTGTAAAACACATGAGTTGAAAAATCTTTATGTTACCGATGCTTCATTTATGCCAACAGGTGGTAGTGTCCCATATACTTGGACCATATATGCAAACTCTTTTCGTGTTGCTGATGCTATTAAAAAGGATTTGAGTTAATTGCTTCGAGCAAGTGCTGCAAAATCTATAGTTTGGGATTTTTCTTCAGCAATTTTTTTATCTTCTTCAAAATTGCCTGTTGAAAAAGTGTATTCACTTTTTTTTAAAATACATCCCTTAATTCCAGGAACACAAGGTTTTTTGAGAAGTTTACAATAGCCTGCTTGATCATGTTGACACGTCCAACCCATATTCAGATCCTTAGAGATAAATAATTTTTGGATTGTACACTAGAAAAAATTTTCGAACAATTAAAAGAAAATTGTAAAATCAAGAATTCAAAAACAAAACTATTTAAAGTTTTGCAATCGTTTCTTTAAGTTCTTTGAGAGTGAAAGGTTTTTTAAGATAGCTACTTACACCAATCTCTTTTGATTTTTCTAAATGGCTCTCTTCATTATATGCGGAAATAATAATGACATCAACCGATGGGTTATCATTTTTTACGATCTCCGCAAGTTCTAAACCACTCATTTTAGGAAGGTTAATATCAACAACAAGAACATCAGGTTTATGCTCTTTATAAAGTTCTAATGCAGTTTCACCATCTTCAGCACTGTAAACTTTTCCAACAAATTTACTAAATAAGAAACTTACATTTTCTAAAATCTCAGAGTCATCTTCAACATAAAGTAAACTTAGCTCTTTGCTCATAGTTTTCCTTCAAATTCATATTTAACGAATTATAGCAAAAAAAATTCTGGAATTGATTTTGCTCAATTTTTTATGTACAAAAGTTTCTAACACAATGAAGATAAATTTACAAATGGGAGCAAACTATCTTCTCAACTATAAGGAGTCTGTTATGAAAATTTTATCACATGAAGTTGCAATGAACTCAAGCCACGCTGAGTACAGAGCAAAAACTGAATCAAGTATGAGTTTTGAAACTTTTTTTGTAGATGAACCAATAAATGGAGTCGAAAACCTAGAAAATCTTCAAAAAGCTCAAAGAAAAACTGTGAGTTTTAACTCTTATTGCGATGATAGGATGAGAACATTACAAGGGATTATCCAAAACCTACTCTCAATGCTGCAAGATAGAAAATCAAAAGAGCTTGGCATAGCTAACAATGACGAGGTATTTGGATATACAAAAGTTTCATTCAAACAAAGTTATGAAGAGTTTGAACAGCTTGAATTTTCAACAAAAGGGAAAATTCAAACGAATCAAGGGTGTATTGATCTGGACTTAAATTTTTCGATGACAAGAAAGTTTGCTGTTGAAAATTCTATAGATATCTATACAACATTTGACCCGCTCGTAATCAACCTTGATGGAGCACTTCCTAGATTAGAAGAGGAAAGCTTCTCGTTTGATTTGGACAATGACGGCCAATGTGAGCAGATCAGCTTACTAGGAAAAAACAATGGATATTTGGCACTAGACAAAAACAAAGATGGTACGATCAACCAAGGAAGTGAACTTTTTGGAACTATAACTGGAAATGGGTTTGAAGAGTTAGCACAATATGATGAAGATCAAAATTCTTGGATAGATGAAAATGACCCTATATTTGATTCTGTACAAATATGGTTAAAAAATAAAGATACAAAAGAAAAAGAACTTCTTGCAATTGGTGAAGTTGGAATTGGAGCTATTTATCTTCATTCTGAATCAAGTTCTTTTCATTATAAAACAGAGGAAAATAAACTTCTCGGTGAAATGAAAAGCTCAGGTATTTTTCTCAAAGAGGATGGAACAGCAGGAGCTATTTCA
>Ga0181567_10002965_pt1 | contig 12629 bp, 12 predicted proteins | sample 101ome_14_FD_133761 | JGI IMG/M metagenome (GOLD analysis project Ga0181567, IMG submission 133761) | Coastal salt marsh microbial communities from the Groves Creek Marsh, Skidaway Island, Georgia - 101403AT metaG (megahit assembly) | ecosystem: Environmental > Aquatic > Marine > Intertidal...
ATCATAGACTAAATCAACCATCTGCTTCATAATTGATCTGTAATTTGTTTTTTTTAAGTTCTCTGATTGTTGATTTAAGATATCGGAGGCTCTTCTTGTTCTTCCAGAGTAAAAAACAAGTATTGATTGTTCTAAACTTTTAAGTACACTCTCTTCACAATTGATTTTTTTAACTTCTACAGTCTCGTCTGATCTAAACTCATAAAGATTCAAACCTCCAAAAGCTGCAGCATATTGATCCTGCTTACCTATATTTTCTCCACATAGGTTAATTTCAACAAAGCATGCAAGTTTTGCTAAATCATCCTTAGATGTTTCTTGTCCTTGGAATTTTTTAAGCGCATGGATTAATGCCACTGAATAAGAACTTGATGATCCTAAACCAGAACCCTGAGAGGGAATATCTGAGATAGATGTAATTTCAATTCCACCTTTTATTCCAAAATGCCCTAGAGTGTTTCTAACTATAGGATGTTCGATATCAGAGCATATTAACTTGTTTTCTGTCTTAGAGTAACTTAAGCGAATAGAATCATCAAATTTCTTATTCACTGTTAAATACATAAATTTATTTATAGTGGTAGAAATTACTGCGCCATGAGCATCTCTATAGTATGATTGCATATCACTACCTCCGCCAAAAAAACTCATTCTTAATGGTGTTCTAACCAATATCATTCTTTCTTAATTTTTCAGAATAAATTTCACGGCATCCAAAAGATTATCTTTTTGGTATGTTGGCTTGATATCGCTCATAACAGCATAATCCAAACCATTTTTCCTAACTAAGATGCTTTTCAAATGGGTTTTACTTGCTGCAATGATATCTCTTTCGCTATCTCCAATTAGCCATGAATCCGTAAATTCGATATTTAAATCTTTCTTGGCTTCTTCAAGCATGCCAATATCTGGCTTTCTGCAAAAGCAATTTATTTTCAAAACTTCAATTTCACCATCAAATCCTTGCTCAGGATGATGAGGACAAAAATAAATTCTATCTAAATATGCCCCGTCAATCCCCAAAAGAGTTTCCATTTTTCTATGAATTTCATTCAAACCTTCAATGCTCAACTCACCTCGTGCAATAACCGGCTGATTTGTAACTATAACTGCTAAATAACCACTCTGGTTAATTAAAGAAATAGCTTCAGACACTCCCTTCAGTAACTGAAAGTTATTGATATTAGAAAGATGACCTATTTCTCGATTTATCACTCCATCCCTGTCTAGAAATATCGCTCTTCTAGAATTAGCTTTATTAAGTATATTTACTTTTCCACTTTGAATATCTTTCTCAACCTTGCTTAACCTTCTTGGCGTTCCAACATCTTTAATATATTCTGTAGAAATATATCCATAGACTCTATTGCTTTTAATTATATTTGGGAAAATATCTTTAGCTATATCAAATTTTTCTTTTGCAATATTAACATTAAGGAGGGTATTTTTTTGAAAAATATATACAGCTGCATTAACTAAGTTTGATCTCCAATTATTATCATGAGGATAAGGATGAATTTTGATAATTCTCTGTTGATCGTCAATCTCCACTAAATCAGAGTCCATTGGATGATCATTTGGATGGATAAAGATGGAAGCATCAGCATTATTTTTGTCGTGAAAATCAATAAAACTTGAAAAATTTATTTCAAAATATGTATCAGCGTATATAACCACAAACCTTTCATCAAGAGAGTTAAGAGCATCAATCAATGCGCCCCCAGTTCCCCTGGGGGAATCCTCTATTAGATACTCAAACTCTATATCATCATATTCGCTATTTTCACAAAAATCTACAATTAAATTTGACTGATATGAAAGTAAAAGTGTAATTTTTCTAAAGTTATATTTTCTGCAAGAATCAATTATGTAGCCCAATAATGGCTTTTTATTTACATTTACTAGGGGTTTTGGGAGATAACCTGTAATTTCCTTAAGTCTAGTTCCTGACCCACCAGCAAGAATTACAGCTTGATTCACTGTTTCCCCTCTTGAGTAGAAATCTCTAGAACAGCTCTCTTAATTGCATCAATAGAGCTGAGTCTAGGAGACCATCCTAGATCTTTAATTTTTTCAATTGAATAATTAAAGCGAGGTATATCGCCAACCCAGCCTCGATCAGAAGCTTCGTAGTATATTTTTGCATTAGGTGAAACCTGATTAACAACCTCTTCAGCAATATCTTTAACAGTAACCCCATCATCTGAAGGACCGATATTATAGTAGTTCATCCCATTAGTAGTATTCTGATTAATAAACAACATTGCTTCAATTAACTCGTCTACATGAAGATAAGCCTTTTGTTGGAATCCATTGCCAAGAACATTGAGAATTCCTGAGTTCTTTTTTAACTTTCTAATAAAATCTAGAATTACTCCATGTGTAGCTGGAACCCCAACTACGTTTGGAAATCTATAGATACAAACTTTCTCTAAGAATGATTCAAGAGAAGAGCTGATGATCGCCTCTGATGCTAATTTCATTGCACCATAATTAGATATAGGCATCAATGGACCTATATCCTCATATAATTTCTTTTTTTGATATCCATATACAGCGGAACTTGATGCAAAGAAAATTTGTTTACACCTTATTTCTTTCATTATCTTGAGAGTAGAAACTGTTGACAAAAAAGTATCATTTAAATCTACATCAAAATTAGCAACTCCAGCAGGTATATCTGAATTTGCAGCAAGATGCCAAACTTGTTTAACCTCTCTTCCTTTGAGAGTTTCTAATACTAGGGGAATATTATTTATATCATAAGGGAAAAATTCAACTTTATCTGTTTCAATATAATCCAGTGACCCCAAAGAAAGTTTATCAAAAACAATAATATTCTCTTCTTTTTTCTGAAGCTTTCTCACTAACTTACTTCCAATAAATCCAGCTCCACCAATGACTATAATACTCAAAGTCTTCTCCTAGAAATGTTACCAATTTTTTTTTCGAATATGGATTTCAAAAACTCATATAAGACTGAAGGAATTATTGAAATTACACCATAAACAAGGATACTCGCTATACCTTTATTTATGCCAAAAATACCTACACAATGTTTTAACCTGGCTTTAAATATAAAAACTCTATCCCTTCTGGATTTTTTTCTCCTTGCTATAGAGTAGACCAGAAGACTCTCCTGAAGATTATAAAATTTAACGCCATTTTTTAGAAATCTAAGCCATAGCTCAAGATCTTCAGAAAACAAAAAAGACTCATCGTATCCGCCATATTGATCTATGATTCTCTTTCTCATTATTATTGTAGGGTGGGCCACTGCATTGGAAAATAAAAAGTCTTTCTTAATATCTTGATGATTCTCTTTATATTTTCTAATTGCATAAGCAGGGGTATCAAACTTTATAGCAGTCCCTATAACTCCGATATCAGGATTTTTTTCTAAAAAAGCTATTTGTCTAGAAAATTTTTCAGGAGTATTGAAATCATCTGAATCAAATCGGCCAATATATTTAGCATCTGCATACTTTAACCCAATATTCAATGATCTAACAAAACCTAATTTGATCTTATTTTCAATAATCAAAAAATAGTCTTTGTCTTTGGTGTACTTTTTGAGAAAGTCAAGGTTTTTATCATTTGGCTCTATAACAAATATAACTCTGAAATCTCTAAAGATTTGATCATTAAGTGACTTCAAAGCCCTCAATAGCAGATCTTGATCTTCATTATATGTCGTCATAATTAGATCTAGGATCTTAGTTTCCATAATAGTAAATTAAAGTAAATTTAGTTTATTCATAATTTTTTTTACAATTCTTGCTAATCCAATTTTTTTAAGAAAAACAACAATTAACTGCCTCAATTTTGCTCTAAGGTAATAAATTTTAATTCTATATTTAGAGACTTGATTTTGTTTATTTACTTCAAAAAATAAGGCATCGATTTCATTCAGATTAACCCTATTCATCTTATTTTTTTCAATATATCTTATAGAATTCTCAAAGGATAGTAGTTTAAAACTCTTGTAATAGAAATAATTTCTTGGATTGAATAAAAGTTCGTTAAATCCTATTTCAAGTTTATCGAAACTATTCCTTGATTCTTTAAAATTAGGAATCCGATGATCATCCTCCTTGTTATTATATGAAAGAAAATTCAAATTCATTTTGGGGTACACCCCGTAAATAGAAAGAGTTGATTCACCACATAATAAAATTTTTTCAGAGTCAAATTGATTTTTAAAACTTCTTCTAAATTTATCTAGCAAAATGTCAAATTCATGGTTGATATATGGCTTACCATAATTTAGGAAATGAATTGAGTTATTATTAAATAAATATCTAGATAAGCGTATTACCTCCTCCTTAGTGTCAGTTATATGAATTGAATGTTTTCCTAAATCATATAGATCTCTTATTGTTTGCTTAATTTCTATAACTTCCTCATGTTTTTCACATTGGAAAAGATAGACATAAAGAGGATTAAAGTTTTTAAAACACTCCATAACTTTGACTCTTGCTCCAGGAAAATTTTTACTAAGTGTTCCTAGCCAATCTTCATTTTCATATATATGGGTTAATAAATTATGCGCTCCGTCAAGATTTAACTTTATTTTTTTTTTATAAATAATATTAGGTATTTTTCTTTCAACTTTACCTCTATTATTAACTGCTGAAGGCCATAAAAAAGCAATATAAATATTTTCTGAAAATTCGATGTATTTTAGTGCTGCAGAATCTAATATATTTTCACTGACACCAAGATTTGCAAAAAACTTGTAGTCATAAACCTGGTCATGTGTTTCTATTTCTACGCACTCAACATTCTGCTTTAGATAGATGGCACTAGCGACCCTATGCGCCCCATTTCCTAAAAGTTTATTTTTGGATATTGGTATGAGAGTCTTAGTATTATTAAATCCATATTCTTGAAAATTCTGAAAAATTTTGTCAAAAGCAAAGAAGAAATCTTCTATAGAGGTCTTCTCTTTATTCCCAGGCTCCCTATATTTTCCTAAACTAAACGCCTTGATATGTTGCTCATAAAGATACCTTGCATAAATAGGGTTATTATGCCTCTCATCAAGATAGAAAAGTTTAAAAGCCAAATCAAATCTTTTATGAGTAAGAAATTGAATAGGGTTAATAACTTTAGACTCATATACCTCTTTGTTTATATCAATATAAAGTATTGGCTCTATTAATGATTTTAATTCCTCAGCACTATATAGCATCTTTAAACTTTTTTAAATAAGTCTTAACTACTTTAGGAAGAAGCCTTGATAAAAATTTCAAAATATAGCCACGAATATAAATATCGAATGGAAGTGATTTGGTCTTACCAAGTCTTATATTTCTTGGAAGTTTGTTAAAAAAAGCTTTATTCAGGGTCACATTAATATCTATCGGACGCATGTAAACATAGTTCTCTTTTTCCATATATCTACTTAATATTTCTGCAAGTTCAGAATTTTCTGGGAAATGTGTGTTTGAGAATTTTTCTATTTCTAATGAGTTTGCAAGTTTGGTCAATCTTTTTTTATAGATTTCCTTAACTGAAAGTTTTTGAATCTTTGAGTGATAAAGAAGACTGTAAAAATAATCCTCATTATTTGGATGTGGGACATTTTCTTCTGAAAAAACCTTGTTCCTCAACATATTAGATTGCCATAACTTGTCATAATAATTATCGCCAACAAATCTTAAATCGAAATGAACCATCTTGTAGTTTATCGAAGTCGAATAGGCTGCAATGCCCCATCTAGATTTAGTTAATTTCATATTTGACACAAAATCATCCAGGTCATCACACAGAATATCGACATCTTTGTCATTTCCAAAGAAATCATCTGGAAGGAATTCAAAATTTCTCAAAACCAGCCAATTTGCCGTTTCATTAGCATAGTCAATAAAATCTCTAAAACTATTCCATTTAGTAGTTTTAGTTTCATGGTATTGAAAAAACTCTTTAGACATATTTAATCATGTTTTAAAATATTGTTATTGGTATAACTTTAATTGCATTTTTTTGGCGATCTCTTCCCAAGAAAAAAAATCGCTGATCATTTTTCGACCATTTATACCCTTCTCTCTTAAAAATCCCTTTTTCTTGTCGGAAGACGCTAGCTGAATTATTCTATTTAAATTATTTGAAGTAAGTTCATCAAGTACATAACCTGAATTAGAAGAGATTACATATTCCCCTAAATTTGTTTGTTTTGAAATAATTACAGGCAATGCTAAGTTCAACGCTTCTAAAACCCCAGTCGGAAGACCTTCAGACCTGGAGCTAAGAATAAAAATATCAGATTGTGTGATTAGTGAATACTTTTCATGTCCAGTCTTTGTGCCTGTGAAATTTACCACTTCCTCAAGACCATTATTCTTTACAAAATTTTCAAAATATGCCCTATCAGGTCCATCTCCAATCATTGTTAACTTAATTTGAGATTCTTTTTTTGTTAATGAGAGAATTGAATCAAACAAAATATCAAGGCCTTTATAATATTTTTCTATCCTCCCGCAAAATGATATTTTTAATGTATTTGATTCTGAATATTTTTTCTTATACGATTCTGTTAGCATGTAACCATTAGGAATAATCGCAATTTTGGATTTAAGATTTTTGAATGCTATTTCTTCTCCAAGAGATTGAATTGCAAATGCGTTTGAAGCAATCTTTCTTTCGAAGAAAAACCAATAAAAGCTCTTTAAAAAATAATTTTTACTTAAACTAACTGAAGTATAACCTCCATGTGGTGTGTGGACCCATCTAAAGCCTTCTTTCTTTAGTAATCTTGAAACTGCATAAATTTCTGGACGGAACGAAGAGTGAAGGTGAAAAATTGTATCACTGCTATATTTTCTTATAGTCTTATGGATTTTTCTGTCTAGTGAAAACCTATTATTTTTTTTAAAAAACAGAGTCAGTTCATACAATAAATTATCTCTTTGCTCATGATTATTTTTAGTAATCCCCAAAACTGCTACCTTATTGCCTAACTTAACTTGTTCAGATGCTAAAAAATGCACTACTTTATTAATGCCACCCATCAATTCAGGATCGGCAGTTCCAAGAAGAACATGTACAATTTTTAAAGCTCCATTTTTCATATATTAGTCCCTATATATAAAAAAATAGAAATAAAAAAAGGAATGCAGCAAAAATTATAGTCCCGATTATTCTTGACCTAAGAACAGTTGCAATTGCAAACATGAACTGCTCACTACTTATTTTCTTATGAACCAACTGTTCAGCTTTCACGGCAATTTCTCTCTCAATAAATAAAATTTTTATAAGGCTACCGACCATATTAAACGCAAAACCAAGTTGGAGAAAGAAGCCTCTGTTATCAAAATAAATTACTGCTAAAATACTTGGTATAGTCATACTTGAAATAAACATAAACATTGCAATGGAGGCCCTAAGATCTGTTTTTGAACTAATCTGAATTTGTATTAATCTATCATCATTTATTTGGTATTCATTCTTTCCATAAATTTTTTCCGCAAACCACTTAAGAAGTAGAATGATTTTGAAAATCTTTGAGTAAGCGAGAATCTTAAAGAAGACTAATAGAAGGCTTGAAACAATTAGTGTTATGACTATCACATCAATTTCAACTCCAGAATCTATAATAAAACCTAACGCGGGAAGTGTCATAGCAATAAAAACTCTGTTAACTAAATATATGATTGACCCAAGATTAGAGGCGATAGCATTAGACTTATATAGCCCACCGAAGCTTTTTGTTAATAGAGCAAAATCATCAATAAAATAACCAATTGCTATTCCTACACAAATATACAAAAGAAGAAAGACTGTGAAATCAAAACTCATGAAAGAATTATATCCCTTGAAATTTGTTTAAAATCAAGATATATAAATTAAAACATAAGAGGATATAAATTGTCTAAACGACTGAATTTTTTACTACTATCCTTGATCTTAAGTTTCCCGATTTTTATCAACTCTATAAAAATAATTGGCAATGCCGAATTGTTAATTATTTTTTTTATTGGTCTAGTTGCATTTCTCAAAAAAAATGCCAACCCTTTTAAGATATTCGAGCTAAGAGTTTTTTCATTTTTAACTTTTGGATATTTTTTAGCTTTTTTGATACCATTGCTTTGGGCTGATGGACTTAACACGGAATGGAGTCATCTGGGAAGGAAATTACACTTTCTACTTGCCCCCATTATTGCCCTAGCTATCTTTAATGTTGAGGTGAACATTATAAAACTCCTTGCAGCTATTAAAATTGGCTTGATTACTATAGGTGTAATAGTCTTAATTCAGTTTTTTGATGGCTCTTCTCGTCCTTCAGGAATGATTAATGCAAATATTTTTAATGATATTGCAGTAATTATGTTTTTTATGTCTTTAGTTAGAATCTATGATGAGTCTTTAAAAGAAAAAATTTTTACTTTTACTTCTTCAATTTTTGGATTAATAGCAATTATACTTCCAAGCAGCAGAGGGTCTTGGTTGTCATTCTTTATACTTTTATTTATCTTCTTTAGTCTTATGTACTATCCCCGCCTAGAAAAATTTAGAAGTAGAAAAATAATCGCAATTTCTCTTATTCTGGTCTCTTTTTTATTTGTAGTCAATAATGAAATTACTAAAAATAGGATTGAACAAGCAAATTCTGAGATTTCTAATTGGAGCGAGGGTAATGGCAAAAAGACTTCTTTGGGACTAAGACTAGAAATGTGGGTTGCAGGACTTAATGCTGCTATTGATAGTCCATTAATGGGGTATGGTTATAGAAATGCCAATGAAATTTCATCACAGTATGCCAAAAATAATCAAGAATATATTAAAAACTTTACTCACCTTCATAATGAATACATAACTACGTTTGTTTCGTCTGGATTAATTGGCTTAATAGGCTTGATGAGTTTATTAATAGTTCCATTTGTAATTTTCTTTAAGGGTCTAAAAAATAATTTTTACTTATCTGTAATGGGTATATTATTATGTTCAGCATATGCATCATTTGGTTTCAGTCACATAGCCTTTGGTGAAGAGCATATAAATGCATATTTTATTTTCTTCTTAGCATTACTCCTCCCAAGGGTAATTTCAAATAACTATTTAGATAAAAAAGAAAATGTTTAAAGATAATATCTTACTTATATCAGGTGGAACCGGCTCATTTGGTAATTCAGTGCTAGAAAAATTTTTAACTACTGACATCAAGGAAATCAGAATTTTCTCTCGCGATGAATTAAAACAGGATAACTTAAGAAAAAAATACAATAACAGTAAACTGAAGTTTTATCTTGGCGATGTAAGAGACAAAAGTTCTATAGATAAAGCTATGAATGAGGTAGACTTTGTATTTCATGCTGCTGCCCTAAAACAAGTTCCATCATGTGAGTTCTATCCTATGGAAGCAGTAAAAACAAATATCCTGGGTACTGAAAATATTTTAGACTCTGCAATTAACCACAACGTAAAAAAAGTCATTGCTTTAAGTACAGACAAGGCAGTTTATCCCATTAATGCAATGGGTATTAGCAAGTCAATGATGGAAAGAGTTGTTATTGCCCGTTCAAGAAATCTTAAAAATACTAAAGTACTATGTACAAGATATGGCAACGTTATGGCCAGTAGAGGCTCTGTGATTCCTTTATTTATTGAGCAAATCAAAAATAATAAACCAATTACCATTACAGATCCCGCTATGACAAGATTTATTATGAGTTTAGATGAGGCTGTGGAATTAGTAATGTTTGCATTTCAAAATGGTCAAAATGGAGATATCTTTGTTCAAAAATCACCTGCTGCAACTGTGCAGTTAATTGCGGACTCGATTAAATCTATATTTAAAAAACCATCTTATCCTGTAATAACAATTGGAACAAGACATGGTGAAAAACTATATGAAACCCTACTAACAAAAGAAGAAAAGGTTAAAGCCGTTGATATGGGCAATTATTATAGAATTCCTGATGATACTAGAGACTTAAACTACAACCAATTTCTTGAGGAGGGTGAAAAAGTAATAACTGAAGCAGAAGAATACCATTCTCACAATACTTACCAACTGTCTAAGGAAGAACTAAGTCAGCTAATAATGAATTTAAATGAATTAAAATCAGAACTACCTCAAACTTGAATTATCTTCATATTTTCTCATAGCAGACTTGATTTTGTATTTAAGTTTCCTAATTAAACAACTAAACGATATTGATTGAGATTCAATTAGTTGTTTTCTTCTGGAATTATTCCAATTTCTAAAGATTCTAATAATTTTTTTCTTTTTCCAATCCTTTAGAGTTTCCTCATCCCTATCTGTAACAGAACTGATAAAAAAATCATCCAAAAACGCAACTCTTGGGGCTAGCACATAGACATTCATAAGACGTGTATCTCCAGTGTACATATCTATGACTTTATACAAGTTTTCTTTGTGCTTCAGCATCCTTTTAGCCCCTCTTGTGTTAATTGCATAACAAAAAGCACCTCCTCTAACATTAGGAGAAATACCAATCTTAAAATTATTTTTTTCTTTTACTTTAAACATACATGGGTATTTTCTATTGGAGGAATACCCAAGCAAGAAAACCTCCCAATTAGAAGGCAGCTCATCAATTAGCTCCAATGCCTCTAGAAAATCATCGGTCAAAACAGCATCATCTTCTAAAATAATCATTCTTTCAATTTCATTATCGAGCATTTCCTGATATATTTTAAGGTGACTGAGAGTTGCCCCCAATTCACCTTTAGAAAGAGGCTTAACACTATTTATTATTGAATTTTCTTTATTGTAATACTTCTGGATTTCACCTTCTGGGATTGCAGCACCATAGACAGCATCAAAAAAAGTAAACTCTAGGTTTTTATCCGTCAACTCCTCAGAAATTCTTTTTCTTCTGTCTTTATCTTTTGCAAGGTTTATCACTACAATTGGAATCTGATTTTTCATGGGCTCATTTGATAAATTTGTATTGCTTACATAAGTACTTTTCTAATGAGATTTTCCAATCAGGAATAACCAACTCAAAATCTTTGACTATTTTAGATTTATCTAAAACTGAATATGCGGGTCTGTCGATTCTAGCGCCTGAATCTTTAGTAGATATAGGGATTATAGTATTTTTTAAGCCTAGAACATTAAAAGCATAACATGCAAAGTCATACCAGCTACACTCCCCATAATTTGATAAATGATAAATCTGAGTTTTGAAATTTGTAAACTGGAAATCTTTTGTACTAATGATTTCAAATACACACCTTATGAGATCATTAACATAAAGTGGTGTACCAACTTGATCAGAAACAATTCTTAACTTCTCTCCTTTGAGGCCTTTTTCAATCATGCTATTAATAAAATTATTTCGAAATTTAGAATAAATCCATCCACATCTAATTATGATAGAGTTATGTTTCATCTCCTCTATGATTGACAGCTCACCAAGATATTTGGATTTTCCATATACAAAATTTGGATTGGGTTTATCAGATTCAGTGTATGGCTTAATTGATAAACCATCAAAAACATAATCAGTTGAAAAATGCATTAATTTGAAGGATTTTAAAGATGCCAATTTAGCTAAATAACCTACGGCAAATTGATTCACCCTATAAGCTTTTTCTGCATCAATTTCTGCGTTTTCAACTTTAGTATATGCCGAACAATTGATAACAAGATCAAATTCATTCTGTGAGAAAAATTTATCTATTTGCGCTTGTTTTTCCAAATCAAAACTTTCTCTACCAACAAATGTAAATTGATGCATCCTTTTAGTACTTATATTTTTCTCAATAAATAATTTAAAAGACTTTCCTAGTTGCCCATTTTTTCCAATTATTAATATCCTCATAAGGTTCAATCAAGTGACGCTTTATTAATTATGATTTTTTTTCCATCTTTTAATCTAATAAAAGCGTTTGGATATGGATCCTCCAACATTCTTATTTTGTTATAAATATATTCTGAAGACTCCTCAATTAACTCTTCGATAGTTATTTCACTCTCGTCTTCTGTTCTTCGATTAAAAAAAGTTGCTTGATCATGATCCTGGTCAACCGGTTTAATATTCTCAAGAATTATTTTTAAACTCCCCTTTAATCCTAAAGATTTAATTCTCTCAAAAATATCTTCGATGCTTCCTGCCAAGGAGAATTCTTCCTGAAAATAGATTGGGCCAGAATCAATAAGTTTGTCAACTTTAAATAATGTAACAGCTGATTTTTTTTCACCATTAATTATCTGATGCTGAATAGGACTTCCACCCCTGTATTTTGGAAGTTTTGAAGGATGAAGTGCAATGCATTTAAATTTAATATATATTTCCTTTTGAACCATCCAGCTCCATCCATAAAAGAAAATAAACTCAGGATTGAAATTATCAATTTTTTTTAAGGTAAGTTCAGATTTATCAGTAATTAGTTCTATATGGAATTTTTTATTTGCTAAATTATTTTTAAGTTCCTTATAAATATCAATTGCCCAACTTCTGTAACCCACACAAAGAATATTCACTTTATAAATAACCTTATTAGTTCAAAACTTTCTGCATAATTTAGACCGGCCTGTGAACCTCTATATCTTGCAAGACTTTTAATAACTTTATCTGATCTTGGGTGAGGGGCTGGTGGTTGCTCAGTAGAATAACAATTCATAGCCTTAATTTTGTTGACAAAATGTTCCTCAA
>Ga0181567_10002984_pt1 | contig 12584 bp, 12 predicted proteins | sample 101ome_14_FD_133761 | JGI IMG/M metagenome (GOLD analysis project Ga0181567, IMG submission 133761) | Coastal salt marsh microbial communities from the Groves Creek Marsh, Skidaway Island, Georgia - 101403AT metaG (megahit assembly) | ecosystem: Environmental > Aquatic > Marine > Intertidal...
ATTGAAAGCACCGAAGTTTGATGATGCGCCTCGCTTTGGCACGCGACATAGGCATTCAACGATTCCAAACGATGTATCTGGCCACGCTCCCCCAGCGCAGCAAGCGCCCGATACACGGTTGGAGGCGCAATTTTCGGATATGTTTCCTGCAGACGGTCAAGCAACGTATACGCAGAATGCGGGCTCCTACTATCGCGCAAAATGGAAAGGATTTCCGTTTGCATTTGCTTTCCACGCTTACCCATACCGTGCTCCATAGCGACTCAATGCGTTGATAGTTATAATATAACATTACACTTCACAAACAGTTTTTTTAAGGCCTTTGCAACGAACCAAAAACTCAATTTTTTTGAGCAAGAAAAATACTCAAAAATTGACCAGTTCAGCTTTTTTAATGTGTAAATAGTCGGAAACCTGACACCAAAACAAAGCGGAGTAAAAAAACCGAGGGCTTAGAAAACGCTCATTTGAGCGCTTAACATCGATGAAACAGCCAGTATGTTTTATCGCTTTCTTTGTAAAAAATCGCGATACTATTTTTTGGGATTTACCCGCTGAATACAGGAATAATTTTTTTCAGTCGTGGCACTTAGTTGTGCTGAAAATAAACCTTGCGGCGCCAAGTTATACGATAAGGGCACTCAAAGCCGCATTCTGATATGTTTCACAATTCCCAAAAATTTTGCTATTTCCCCCAGGGACAAAGGGCTTCAACCTTTTGGCGGCCCAGTTTGTTCAATGTTTTTATGTTTTCTTCGTAAATCTTCTCAGGCTCTGAAACATGGGCCAGGGCTCTACTCAGGTGAGCTTGCCGCAGAATATGTATGATTGGATAGGGCGCGCGATTGGTAAATTGGCTCAGATCATCCGCGGGCACCCCCTCAAATTGATATTGCGGATGAAAAGAGGCCAATTGCAGATGCTCTATCAGGTCTGCCTGCTCTAATAATTGCTCAAACCAATCCAGTAAATCAAGGTAATCATCAAACATTTCAAAGCCTTGGGTAAATATAAGCAGGCTCGTGGCAATGTCATTTTCGTCAGCGTCAAGCAAGCGCTCTAATTCGGTCACATAGAACTGTTTTAAATCTGTGTCGCTGGTGGCATCGCAAATGGCATAATGCACTTGATCTTGGGCAATGACGCCAGACGAAAACGGGCATAAATTTAAACCCACAACCATTTGATCAAGCCATTGACGGGTGTTTTTAACTATAACTTGATGCGCTACAGTGGCGGTTTTCGGGTCAAACTTATTAATACCAAGGCTCCTTTAATGTTGCCGAACTAACGCGTGTTATGCCTCTATCTTATGATCATGTCCCTGTGGAAGGGATCGTTTAATTTACAGCAAAACTGCCCGTCAGTTGCGCGTCTTTCGCTTCAATTTAGAGCAACCTAACTATCCGAGCCAATCCAAGCAACGATCATAAGCTCTGCGCCGTTCAATGACTGCAAAAAAGCTGCTTCAACCTGAACCGCGCTGCGCCCAACGTCGATCGCACTGCGTTTAAAGCGCAGGTATGATGCGGTTTCATGATTTCAACCATGAGAGCATGCGCCAAGTGAACAAGCACAATATCTGACAAATTGAAAGATTGGCTCGATAGCGTTCCTAGACCAAGCAGATTACCTAAACGCGAGATCCCCCGTGCTGTATTTAAAAAACCATGGGCTCACATTTTCGGGCATTAAAAGCGCTTTATGCTCAAAGGCGCATGCGGGGATTGCACGCATTTCTGTGCTTCCCCGTGAAATGATCCTATTCGCTGTGCCGCTGTTCGGGTCGCAAGGCCTTGGCGTAAATTCAATCAACCGTGAAGAGTGCCTGTTTGAAATATAAGCGTGTTTTATAAGTTTTTACTTACATAAATGGTAAATATTTTTCATTTTAAACCGCTTGCATAAATTTTGTGTAAGCAATTCTATATATATGAATCGTTTCTCACCGGAGCACATCATTCAATGTCACTTTATCTAACTGCCGCATTCTTGGCCATATTCGCGTTGAATGTCGCCTTAGGGTCGATAGGTGGCCCAGTTTTCTTATCCGATGTCGGAGAGATGATGGTTCTGTTAGCCGCGTCAGCGGTTTTCGTCGTTGCAATTCTGAATAAAGAATCCAGCCGGAAAAATAAAGAAGACGGCTGATAATCCAAACAAGGGAGGGTTTGTTTTGACCAAAGACTTTAAAGCACTGAAATCGGCCGAGCGCCGTAATTTCTTAAAATTGGCCGGTTCTGGCAGTTTCACGGCCGCAATGGTTGCCGGCGGGGCGGGTATGCTCTGGTCAACGGAGGCAAGTGCCCAAACGGCCAAAGAAGAAAAAGAGCGGGAAGCCACCGCCGATCACATCATGACTATCGCCACCGCCTATATTTTGGGCGCATCACGCAGCTATCCGATTATGCAATTGGATCTCAAAGAAAATATCCAAAACGCGACCAATGGCAAAGTCTACGTCAAACTGGCCGCTGGTGGCCAGCTGGGTGCCGGTGGCGCGCTGGTTCAAAAAGTTCAAAGCGGCACGGTCCAAGCCGCGCAGCACTCGCTTTCAAATTTTGCGCCTTTTGCTCCGACGGTTGATTTGATCAATATGCCCTATCTTTGTGGGTCAAATCAGCGTTTCACGAATCTTGTGGGCTCTGCGTTCTGGAAAAGCAATGTTGAGCCAAAGGTCGAGGCAAATGGCTTTAAGCCGCTATATTACGTGAACATCGATCCGCGGGTCGTTGCGGTGCGCAAAGGCGGCAATGCGGTTCTCACGCCCTCTGATCTGAGCGGTGTGAAATTCCGCGTTCCCGGCTCTAAAATGCTTCAGCAATATTACCGTATGGTTGGCGCAAACCCAACACCGGTTGCTTGGGGTGAAACGCCTTCTGCGATCAAACAAGGGGTTGCGGATGCGCTGGATCCTTCTGTGGGCGCGCTTTACGTGTTTGGGTTCAAGGATATCTTAAGCCATGTAACCTTCACGCAGGCGGTTCCAGATGCGCAAGTCTATTCTTGCAACTTGGAATGGTTCAACGCCTTGCCAAGCGATGTGCAAGAGGGCGTGTTATGGGGATCAGATATGACGCGTCACCAGAACCTTTCAAAAGTTCCATCAGCGCGGGAATTTGCCATGTCTGAGCTGATCAAATCAGGCGTCACATTCCACAACCTCAGCGCTGATCAGTTGGCGGAATGGGAGGCCGCTGGCGGCTATCAGCGCCCAGAATGGGATGAATTCAAAGTCGAGCTCGCAGGCTCAATGGATAACTTTGCAAAGCTTGAAGAAGCTGCAGGTATTCAGGGCAAATATTACGTGCACGACGCCTAGTTCCTCTGAGGGGCGCTCCTTCGGGAGCGCCCTGAAATCTTCTGCCACGTAGCTTGGACGCTGGCCACGCTTGAACTGCGCATATGCAACGGACTCTTTCAACAGGATAAAAATGCAATTCTTTCGAAATATCGATGAAAATGCCGAGCGCTGGGCGCTTTTGACCTTATACGTGATGCTGGTTCTGACGATGGCAATTGAAGTCTTGCGGCGTGAAATCTTCGCCTATTCTTCAATCTGGGGCGAAGAGATCGTGCGCTACAGTTTCATTTATTTGGCGTGGATCGGCGCCGCCGTTGCTGTCAAAGAACGGGGTCATATCCGTATTGATGTTATCCTCCATTATCTCGGCAATCGCGGCAAAGCGTTGATTTATATTTTTGGGGATGTGGTGATGATTTTGGTCGCTTTTATTGCGCTTTATTGGTCATTTGAAACGGTCCATGTGTCCTGGAAATTCGGCTCGGTCAGCCATGGCCTACGGATATCGATGGTCTGGTTCCTGATGGCGGTTCCAACAGGTTTTAGTCTGGTAATCTGGCGCCTTATTCAATCTTTATTGCGCGATATGCGCAGCCTTCGCAGCGGCACGCCCGTTTATGAAGGCGATACGTTATTCGATTAAGAGGGCCGCGCCATGCTGTTTACCGGAATGCAAGAACAGATTGTGGAATTGGGCTGGGATTTTTATCTGCCCGTTATGCTGTTTGTCTGTTTGATTGCTTTGGCAGTGCCCGTCTGGGCCGCCATTGGGTCTGCAGCAATCTTGATGCTGGTTTTGTCAGGAGATTTACCGCTTAACCTTATTGGCGAAAGCCTCTTTACTGGCATTGATGCGTTCGCTCTGACGGCGGTGCCTTTGTTCATTCTGACAGGGGATGTGCTGGTGCGCACCGGGCTAAGCCGGAAATTCTTGGATGTTGCCGATGCCTTGACGCAATTTGCAAAAGGTGGGTTCGGCTCGGCCACGGTGCTGGTATGCGGTATGTTTGCGGCCATTTCAGGCTCAGACGCTGCTGGCGCCGCAGCTGTGGGCCGGATGACGATCGCCCGATTGGTTGAAAGCGGTTATCCACGCCCTTATGCCTGCGCGCTGGTCGCTGCGGGGGCTTGCACGGGGATTTTGATCCCTCCATCTATCGCCTATATAATTATCGGGCTTGTTCTGGGGATATCTGCCTCCACCTTATTTCTTGCGGCTTTGATACCAGGTTTGACTATCCTGTTTTCTATCTTGGCCACCAATCTGGTGGTGAACCGCATCTACAGATATGAGGGCGGGGGAAATCTGTCGGCCCGAGCCTATTTTTTAAATTTGAGAAGATCCTTGGGGTCGGGTTGGTATGCGTTTATCGTGCCCGGCATCATTTTTTACGGTATTTTTTCAGGGCGCCTGACACCCACCGAAGCTGGGGCTACCGCGGTTGTGGTGACTATCGCAATGGGCTTCATCCTGCGCAGTTTAACGCTTGCCGATTTTCCAGCAATGTTGATCGGGTCGGCCAAGGTAAATGGCGTAATTTTACCCATTATTGCGTTCTCGGCACCCTTGGCCGAAGCGCTGGCTATCATGGGGGTTCCCCAAGGGTTTGTGTATTCTGTTACCTCGCTCACCGAAAATCCGGCTTTGCTCATTTTATTAATGATCGCAATATTGGTGGCAGCAGGCTGCGTGATGGAAACCACGCCAAACATCGTGATTCTTGCGCCTATTTTGAAGCCCTTGGCCGATGATATAGGCATGAATGAAATCCAGTTCTGCATTATGATGATCACAGCGCTTGGGGTTGGCTTCATCACGCCGCCACTTGGGCTGAACCTATTTGTTGTTTCTGGAATTACCGGCGAGTCAATTCTCAGAATTGCAAGCCGCGCGGTGCCGTTTGTATTTTTTATGCTGCTTGTTGTGTTACTCATCGCCTACTTGCCCGCGATCTCCACAACGCTGCTTCCTGATATTTATAAGTAGGTTGAATGCAAAGCCTGATATCTCAAAAATATCTAAGACAAAGCTTGCCGCGGGATGAACCCGCTACAAAGCGCACAGCTTGTGTCAACTCTTTGGCGGGCCGCACCGCGCCTTTTCAGCATCCGTGTTTTGCGGAGGCGATTGAACAGCCATATAAGAATTTATCGCTTTTTGTGGCCAATACTCGTAATTTCAACATCACAAACAGCAACCAAAACATCTTGAGGGTGCCTTGCAAAAGACAAATTTAAATACGCTTGAAGTCACGGTTCAGCGCGGCACCCATGACGCCCCGCAGGATGAAATATTTCAAGTCCCCGCCAATGAAAATCAAACAATCCTGGATGTTGTCTCGTGGATCCAACATTACGCGGATCCAAGTTTGACCTATCGCTTTGCCTGCCGCGTGGGCATGTGTGGCAGCTGCGCCATGATGGTGAATGGAGAGCCACGATGGGCGTGTCGAACGCATGTCAAGAAAGTGCTTGATAAAAATAAAATGCATATTGCGCCGCTTCGAAACCTGCCCGTGATTAAAGATCTTGCGGTTGATATGGATCCGTTTTTTGACAAATGGATACAGGCCGAAGGCAAGCATCATCCAACGCAAACTCGAAATGATCCCATTGCGCCTGTACAGCCTGAAACGGCCGCACGTGTTGAGGCAAATGCGGGCATAGAATGTATAAATTGTTCAATTTGTTATGCCGCCTGCGATACGGTGGCTGGAAATCCTGATTATCTGGGACCGGCCGCCTTGCAGCGGGCTTGGACTGTATTCAATGATGCTAAGAATGAAAGCAAACAGGTGATTTTAGACGCGGTCTCTGGCGCATCGGGCTGTCACAACTGCCATTCGATGGGCAGTTGCACGCATTATTGCCCAAATGACCTTGATCCAATGTCTGCAATTAGTGGTTTAAAGCGAGAAACGGCCAAGGCTTTTTTCAAAGGGCGCACAAATGCTTGATCTAAAGCTCTACATAGCGCAACGGATCAGCGCGATGATCATGGGCCCATTGGTTTTGGGGCATCTGGCCGTGATGATTTACGCCATTCAAGGAGGCCTGAGCAGCGCAGAAATCCTATCGCGGACGCAAGGCTCAATATTCTGGTTTATTTTTTATGGAACATTCGTGATTGCCGTCTCTGTTCACGCTGCCATAGGCATGCGCGTCATTATGCATGAGTGGTTGGGGCTAAAGGGCGCAGCTTTACCACTGTTAACATGGTCGCTTTGCTTAATTTTGTTATTTATGGGGGCGCGCGCCGTAATGGCCGTGACATTGCTATGAAGGCGCCTGCGCGGGCGCATCCGCTCTGGCTGGCCTTCATGCTGCATCGGCTCTCTGGTTTGGCACTGGCCTTGTTTTTACCGGCGCATTTCTGGCTATTATCGTTGGCACTCACGCAGCCGCAGCGGTTGGATTCGTTTTTGCAGTTTGCGGAAAATCCAATCGTAAAAATTGCTGAATTTGGTCTGGTATTGCTTTTATCGATACACATTTTTGGCGGTTTGCGCCTTTTAGCACTCGAATTTCTGCCTTGGAGCCACAGCCAGAAAACGCTTGCCGCCAGTGCGGTGGGCCTGTCGCTGTTCATTTCCGCCATATTCTTATTACAGGCCATATAAACATGCCCCTGAAACCCAATATAGACCGCCATGACACGGATATTTTGATCTTAGGAACTGGCGGAGCAGGTCTGTTTGCTGCGCTGCACGCGCAACAATCGGCACCGCACGGAACCAAGATCACGATCGCCGTAAAAGGGTTGATTGGGAAATGCGGCTGTACCCGAATGGTTCAAGGCGGATATAATGTTGCGCTTGGCTATGGCGATACGGTTGAGCGCCATTTTATGGATACGATCAATGGCGGCAAATGGCTGCCCAATCAAGACATGGCGTGGCGCTTATGCGAGCAGGCCGTCGTCCGGGTTCGCGAATTGGAAAACGAGATCGGCTGCTTTTTTGATCGCAATTTAGATGGCACGCTTCATCACAAGGCCTTTGCAGGACAAACGGCGGATCGCACCGTGCATAAGGGCGATTTGACGGGAATCGAGATTATCAACCGTTTGATGGAACAAGTTTTATCGCGCCCGATAGAACGGCTGCAGGAACATCGCGCCATCGGGTTGATCCCCACGCCTGATGGATCGGCTTTGGCGGGCGTTTTAATGATTGACATGCGCACGGGTGGCTTTCGGTTTGTGCGCGCGAAAACGGTATTGATGGCCACTGGTGGCGGTCCGACAATGTACAAATATCACACCCCATCGGGGGATAAAACGATGGATGGTTTGGCCATGGCGTTGCGCGCTGGTCTGCCGTTGCGCGATATGGAAATGGTGCAATTTCACCCCACTGGATTATTAGCGGGCACGCATACGCGTATGACTGGAACCGTGCTGGAAGAAGGTTTGCGGGGCGCGGGTGGCCAATTGCTGACGCATGCAGGTCAGCGGTTCATGTTCGATTATGACGATCGAGGAGAGCGGGCAACGCGCGATGTGGTCAGTCGCGGCATTTACGCCGAAATCCGCAAAAACAACAACCCAGACCAAGAAGGCGTGTTCATTTCGATGGCCCATCTGGGACCAGATAATGTGCGCAAGAAATTTAAGGGCATGGTCAACCGCTGTGCAGATAGCGGGTTTGATCTGGCCGCTGGAAAAGTCGAAGTTGTGCCCACCGCGCATTATTTCATGGGGGGGGTTGTGGTGGATGTTGACACCCGCACCGCGCTGGAAGGCCTGTATGTGGCTGGCGAAGATGCAGGGGGTGCGCATGGCTCTAATCGGTTGGGCGGGAATGGCGTGGCCAACTCTACGGTTTATGGCGGGATCGCGGGCGATATTATGGGCCAAGATATCCAGAAAATGGGAGCCCTGCGCCCAGCCGATGAAGATATTCTGGCCGCTGAGATCGAACGAGCACGCCATCCGCTTACCAATGCCCCCGCGCCGGTCCAGCCTTTACGCCAAAAACTGCAGGAAGCAATGTGGGAAGATGTCGGCGTGATGCGGACAGAAGCGGGGATGACCCGCGGGCTGAAACGCATTGCCGAAATTTCAGACGAATTAATGGGTGTTGGCGTGGCCCCTGACAATCTAGCCTTTAACCTAACATGGCATGATTGGCTGAACATGCGTTCCCTATGTGACGTCTCCGAAGCCATTGCCAAAGCCGGGCTTGCGCGCGAAAACTCTCGCGGGGCGCATTTCCGCGAAGATTTCCCCGAACCCGGCGAAATGGACGCGTCCTATTTTACCATCGCAAATATAAAAGACGGTGCAATTAAGGTGACCCGCGCCCCCGTTGAATTCTCCATCGTTCGCCCAGGTGAGACCATCCTGCCTGACGGCGAACCCGAAACATTGGTAGCATCACAATGATAGCCATCGACCTGATCCAAAAAACAGCTCGCATATTGATGGACAAAGCCGCCATCGAAATCCCCGAGGATTACCTTGAGGGATTGCAAGAAGCGGCCAAAACCGAAGATGGCGATTTGTCATCTTTTGTTCTGAAAGCCATGCTTGAAAATTACGAGGCCGCCAAAGAAGATCGCCGCGCAATGTGCGGCGATACCGGTGTGCCGCGCTGGTTCGTCAAAATGGGCAATGAGGCGCGGGTAGAGGGCGGGATGACGGCGCTTGAAACGGCGTTGCGCCGTGCCACTGCTGACGCCACCAATGGGGTGCCATTGCGCCCGAACCGCGTGCATCCGCTTTGGCGTACCGACCATAATAACAATGTCGGGATCGGTGCCCCCGAAATTGAATATGGGTTTGAACCGTCTGGAAACTGGGTTGACTTGATCACAGTGCATAAGGGGGGGCTTTTTGGCACTGATTATCGTATGCTTTTCCCCTCGGATGGGATTGAAGGTATTAAGCGCTTCTACCTTGATTGCCTTGTCGCGTTCGGCAAGCGTGGCCTTGCCTGTCAGCCGGCAATTATAGGCATCGGATTGGGTGGCTCGAAGGATACCTGTATGGCGCTGGGAAAACGCGCTTCGGTGCTGCGCGCGGTCGGCAGCCGCAACTCTGACCCGAAAATTGCCGCATTGGAAGACGAGTTCAAAGAATTGGGAAATTCTATCGGCATGGGCGCGATGGGATTTGTTGGTAAGAATATGGTTATCGATTGCAATATCGAGGTAGGCTATTGCCATACAGGGGGTATGCAAATGTCTGTGCACGCGTTTTGTCTAAGCTCTCGCCGGGCGGTGGCGCGCCTCTTTCCCGATGGGCGCGTTGAATACCGCACCGATCCCGATTGGTTCACCCCCTATCAGCGACGAGAGACTGTGGAGTGGGAACCTTCAAAGGAGGCTGCCGAATGAAGCCGCGGGAGATTGTTTTAAGCACCACCCCAAGCGCCGCTGAAATTGCAGAATTGCGCCTTGGCGATATCGTTTACCTAGACGGGTTGATGTATACGGCCCGCGAGGGCGTATATACGCGCGCTTTGGATCAGCAAGCCAATATTCCACTGGAATTGCCCTCGAAAAGCGCTGCGAATTTTCATTGCTCGCCTGCGGCGCGGATCAATCCAGATGGCTCCTTCGATCTGGGGGCTGTGACCGCAACGGCGAGCTTTCGCTTTGCCAAATGGTTGCCAGAATGGATGGCAAAGACCGGTGCCAAATTGATCATTGGCAAAGGCGGCATGTCATCAAAAGATTATAAGGACTATTTTGTGCCCAATGGAGCCATCTATTTATCAACCGTGGGCTACGGCACAGGCGCCTTGTTGGGGCGCGGCGTTGAACGGGTTGAGGCGGTGCATTGGACCGAGGAATTGGGGCTGGCACAGGCGATGTGGGTGATTAAGTGCAAAAGAATGGGGCCATTCATCGTTGCATCGGATTTGGATGGAAACTGCCTCTTTGAGCGAGAAAATGAAAAAATCAGCCAAAACCTAGACCGCGTCTATCAAGGGACGAAACCTGCCGTCTTAAAGCGCTTCGGGGAAACCGACGACCGGAACGATGAGCTGATCGGATAACCGAGATGGCGATCGGCACTTATAGGTTTCAAACCTGCAATCAATGGAAGATCCCGTTTTTAAATGCTGGGTCTAAATTTGACCTGAGAACCCAGAGATCTGCATGTTAGGCCTCGGCCAAAACCGGCTGCATCTGGCCAGACCAGTATGGTTTCACGCGCCATTTGCCAGTATTCTCTGAACCACGCTTATATGACGGGCGATATTGTCAGACATACGTAAAGTAACCCGCGCAGCTTAGAGCCTAGAAGGCCCCTTTGTTAGCCTGAGAGTGGCCGCATGTCTCAAATTGAAAAAAGGCCGTTCGAATTCTACGCTTAACTTTGCGCATGCGCTTCAATTTCGAGGCGGCCGATTGCGACGGCCTCTTGGATTGCGGTGTTTAAGGCGTCAAGCATTTGTGATTTTGGGTTGTCACTGCGATAGATCAGGATCAATTGTCTGCTTGGGGAATCTTCCCCCAAAGCGATCCGTTTAACGGGCAGTGGATTGGGGCTTTGAACGCATCTTTTGGGAACGATTGAAACGCCGAGATTTGCCGCCACCATGCTGGCGATCGATTCAAGGCTTTCAAGCTCCATCGTTTCCTCAACTTGAATTTTATACCGCTGCAACCATTCTTCGATAAGCCGCCCCACAACGGCGTTGCGGCTGAACCGTATAAACGGGTTCTTTACCAAAAGCTCTATTGGATCATCCGTCTGGGTGTTGTGCGAGGCCAGCAAATGCATGGCCTCGGTGGCAATGAATTTTGAACCAATCGATCTGGGTAAAAACTCTGGTCGCGATATGATTGCCGCGTCTAATCTGCCTCTCTCAATTTCAGCGATAAGATTTAAAGTAAGCCCCGGATTCACGCGAACATGCACGTCATTGAAGCGTTTTTTAAGCAAATTCACGGTCAGCGGTGTCAATCCTGTCAATGTTGTTGGCAGCGCACCAAGGACAATTTCTCCTGATAAACCGGTATCTCCCAAGACTGAGGGCACGATATCTTCATACGCAAGAACGACCTTTCTGGCTTTCTTTACAATTTCTCGTCCAATTGGCGTTAATTCGGGGGTACGTTTTGACCGGTCAAATAAAGTAACCGCCCACTCATCTTCCAAAGCTTTCATTTGTTGGCTGACAGCCGCGTGGGTAATGAACACATCATCTGCGGCGGCGCTGAAAGTGTGGTTATTATCAATCGCGATAAGCGTTTTCAGCATTCTAATGGTCATAAACGAACCTATATCTTGATATTTTATATTACTGAACCTACTCAATTATATTTAAAATGTTAAGTTGAACTTAACCTTTTTCGATGGGCAGAGTTTAAAACCTGTATCATCGATCGGGGTTACATCTATTCCTCTGCCGATCTTTATAAATACCCGATTGCGCCATCATATTGGGTTTGCGATGGCTGGTCTGAAATTTTAATGCGTGCAGTATTCTGACCTGAAGACGGATTTTATTCGTTAATGTACCCGAATAGATCTTTTTGGGTTTGCGAGTAACAAACCGGATCAACGCGCTTCTTTAAACAAAAATATCCACCAAATTTATGTTTAACGCCGGATTTGCAACCGCCGTTATGTTAATAAAAACTTTCAAAAAATGTAAATCTGTTTTGCTTTTATGTAATTTTGCTTTCAGCTATCTATGAATAAGCGCGCTCTTGATAAGCCGCTTCACTCAAAACACGAGATCCGAAAGAACGCAAATGGCTGATTTCAAAGGTATGTTGCAACAGTCAAACCTTATTGGTGGCGCATGGTGCAATGCGGATAGCGGGGCGACGCTTGACGTTTGCAATCCCGCAAATGGCATCAAACTTGGCACTATTCCCAATTGCGGTGCGGTGGAAACAGAGCGCGCGATCGCGGCTGCGTCTACGGCCTTCACCGACTGGTCATCCAGCGATTTAAATTTTCGGGTTAACTTGCTTCATAAACTGCACGATGCCCTGATGGACAATCAAAATCCGCTTGCGCATTTACTGACCGCAGAGCAGGGCAAACCCTTAGCCGAGGCGATGGGCGAAATAGCGATTGGAGCAGCTTATATCCGGTGGTTCGCAGAAGAAGTGCGCCGCGCCAAAGGCGAGATAATTCCCGCGCCCTTCCAAGATCAGCAGCTTTTGGTGACCCGCCACCCTGTGGGCGTAATCGGAGCGATAACGCCTTGGAATTTTCCATCCTCGATGCTGGCTCGCAAACTTGGCCCTGCCTTGGCTGCGGGCTGTACGATCGTGGCCAAACCGGCAAGCGCCACCCCCTATTCCGGTTTGG
>Ga0181567_10003008_pt1 | contig 12529 bp, 7 predicted proteins | sample 101ome_14_FD_133761 | JGI IMG/M metagenome (GOLD analysis project Ga0181567, IMG submission 133761) | Coastal salt marsh microbial communities from the Groves Creek Marsh, Skidaway Island, Georgia - 101403AT metaG (megahit assembly) | ecosystem: Environmental > Aquatic > Marine > Intertidal zone...
CAATGTTGTGCTGGGCGCGGGGGCAACGGGCAGCGCGCTCGCAAAGCACCCGGATGTTGCAAAGGTCTCGCTGACAGGTTCGGTCGCTACAGGTAAACGCGTCGCTGCGATGGCTGCTGAGACGCTTAAGAAGGTCACGCTCGAGCTCGGTGGAAAATCGCCCATCGTGATCTTTGATGATTGCGACTTCGATAGCGCCGTCAACGCCGCATTGGCGGGAAACTTCTATTCAACCGGGCAGGTTTGCTCCAACGGCACCCGCGTGTTTGTTCATGAGGCGATCTACGATGCCTTTGTTAGCGAGGTGGTAGCGCGGTCGAACGCCATTGTTGTGGGTGATCCCTTTGATCCGGCGACCCAGATGGGGCCGCTCGTATCACAGCAGCAATTGGAAAAAGTCGCGGGTTATCTGTCTGAGGTTCGACATTCGGATGACGTGAGTCTCCTGTGTGGCGGCGACATCGATTTCGATTCCGCGTTGTCCGGTGGCTATTACGTCTCGCCCGCAGTTGTGGTTACAGACAATGAAGCGCATGCGGTCGTTACCGATGAGGTCTTCGGCCCAGTGATGTCGGTTCTGAAATTCTCTGACGAAGCGGATGTGGTTGGTCGCGCTAATTCAACGAAACTTGGGCTGGCAGCCGCCGTATTTAGCCAGAATTTCTCGTTAGCGCATCGAGTAGCCAACACTCTGCAGGCCGGTATTGTCTGGATCAACGAATACAACATCACCCCCGCCGAAATTCCATTTGGGGGTTACAAGGAGTCGGGGATCGGTCGGGAAAACGGACTCCAGACCATTGAGCACTTCACTCAAACAAAAACGATCTATGCCAACCTCGGTAAGGTCGAAAAAACGTATTGAAACGCATGAAGCTCGGAGGCGTGTGGCAAGCGATGGGTAGAGGCTAAAGCCATCATGAATCAATTAAATTCCTCGGCTGTCTCCTGGGTGTGTCAACGAGCACGAGCACTCACCGACTTACGTCGGTGTGAGGGGTATGCCAGACTCAGCCGACGCGTACTAATGAGCATGGGGGTGCTGATGGCTCAAGTCACTGTTGCGGATCCCATTGGTCCAAATGAAGGGGCCGCATGGAAGACAACGCCCAAAACGCTCTTTGTTGTGCTCGATGGCATTCCGGCGGACGTTATTGAGCGAGTGAATACGCCGGGCATCGATGCTGTCGCAGCGAATGGGTCGTATCAGCGCGCTTATGTTGGAGGCGAACTCAACAGACCTACGGAGAGCCCGACAGTGTCGGCGGTGGGCTACATGAGCCTGCTGACCGGGACCTGGTCTAACAAGCACAACGTCCGAGCCAACTATGACCTCGCACCCAACTATGCCTTCTGGGATATCTTCCGGGTGGCCAAGCACCAGGCTAACACAGTGACCACCGGTCTTTTTTCAACCTGGACGGATAATAGAACCATCTTGATGGGCGACGGCCGGCCGGAGGCCGGAGGTTATAAGTTTGACTTCGTGGCTGATGGATTTGAGAAAGATCCGGCCTTCGCGCCTGAGCTCGATGATATCGAACGGATACAGGCAATCGACCGCCACGTCACGACGTTAGCGGCGAAGACGATTGGGGAGATTGCCCCCGACCTCTCGTGGGTCTACCTGCAGCACACGGACGATATCGGTCATCGCGATGGCGATGGGCCGGCGATGGATCTCGCGGTGCGCTGGGTCGATGCGCGGGTATCAGAGCTCTGGTCGACCGTAGAGACGCGCGCACAAAGGCATAAAAACGAGGACTGGCTGGTGGTGATAACCACGGACCACGGTCGCACCCTGTCGGATGGCAAGGGGCACGGTGGGCAGTCCGACAGGGAGCGCACCATCTGGATCGCAAGCAACAGTCCGCGTATGGTTTCGCCGCGGGAACGTGCGGCTGCCATCGTAGATATTTATCCATCGATTGTGGAGCACATGCGATTTCAGTTACCCGACGAGGTTGCTGCGCAGCTGGAAGGGCAATCGCTGTTATCAGAGTGAGGAGCTAAGGGTGTCCGAGGCGTTTGATTACATCATTGTGGGCGGCGGATCTGCCGGCTGTGTCCTGGCGAATCGTCTGTCTCAGGACCCTACTACCACGGTGTTGCTGCTAGAAGCTGGGGGCAATGGCCGTAGTCTTTTTGTTGATATGCCAACGGCATTTGCCATACCCATGGCATCAAAAGTCTTTAACTGGGGTTACTTTAGCGAGCCCGAACCTTCGTTGGACGGTCGGCCCATGGATGCGGCGCGAGGACGCGGGTTAGGTGGATCCTCGGCCATCAATGGCATGGTGTACGTACGGGGCCATGCGCGTGATTTCGATGAGTGGGAGTCGCTGGGCGCAGCCGGTTGGAACTACCAGAACTGTTTGCCTTATTTTCAGCGGGCCGAATCGTGGATGCACGGTGGCGATGTCTACCGTGGTGGCGATGGCCCTGTGGGTACCTCTAACGGGAATAACCGCAAAAATCCTCTGTATCAGGCCTTTATCGACGCGGGTGAACAAGCCGGTTATGGCGTTACAGAGGACTACAACGGTTTCAGGCAAGAAGGGTTTGGGCCCATGCACATGACTGTCAAGGGCGGTATTCGGTCCTCCACACGCAGATCGTATCTTGAGCCCGTTCGACATCGCAGCAATCTCACGGTCATCACCGACGCTGAGGTTGACCGAATCGAGCTAGAGCAGGGTGTTGCTAAGCGCGTTATCTATAAAAAAGCCGGCGCTATCCGAGTCGCATCCACCCGCCGTGAAGTGGTGTTGAGCGCGGGCAGTATTGGCTCACCGAGTGTCCTCCAGCGATCGGGCATCGGACCTGCCAACGTGCTCAGCGACGCAGGTGTTGACCTGATTCACGAACTGCCCGGTGTCGGCGAAAATCTCACCGATCATTTGGAGGTCTATTTTCAGTACCGGTGCACTCAGCCTATAACGATCAATGGACATCTGAATCCATTGGCCAAGCTCAAGATCGGCGTACAGTGGGCCCTCTCTAAAACGGGCTTGGGCGCGACCAACCATTTCGAGTCCTGTGGCTTTATCCGCACCCGAGCGGGCCTTGAGTGGCCCGATATTCAATACCACTTCTTGCCGGGGGCGATTCGTTACGACGGGAATGCCGCGTTTAAAGGGCATGGTTTCCAGGTCCACGTGGGTCCCAACAAGCCCGAGAGTCGGGGTCACGTTCGCATACGAAGCGATGACCCTGCAGACGCACCAAAAATAGTCTTCAACTACCTCGCGACCGAAAAAGATCGCGAGGACTGGCGCATCTGTCTTCGACTGACGCGTGAAATTCTTTGTCAGCCGGCGCTCGATGGGTTCAGAGGTGATGAAATTCAGCCCGCCGTAGATCTCTCGGATGACCCTGCGGTGGATGCCTGGGTCAGAGCCAACGTGGAAACCGCCTACCATCCCTCATGTAGCTGTCGGATGGGTGCAGACGAGGATGCCATGGCAGTGGTCGACCCCCAGTGTCGGGTCCGAGGGGTGCCGGGGCTTCGGGTTGTTGATTCCTCGATATTCCCCAGTATCCCGAACGGCAACCTCAACGCCCCCACCATTATGCTCGCGGAGCGTGCGGCCGCGTTGATCCGAGGCGAGACCATGGAAACCTCTGATGCCGCCACCTGGATTGCCCCGGATTGGGAGACATCGCAGCGCCTTGGTGAGCCGGTTAGGCCCTTGAACGCTGATCTGTTGAGGTCCGCACCATGATAACGTTGCTGTCGATAGCGATGGTGGTTGCGTTACTGTCTGCCGCCTTTGTCGTTCTGCGCTGGCCCACCTACGAGTGCATGGGCGACACGCCATTGCCGACGCTGTCCTTTCTCGCCATTCTTTTTACTTCGGGCCTCGACGTCGGGCTCATCATGTTTCCTCTGATCGATTTCGAAACCTATGCAACGGGTGTTGATTACAGCTTCGCCAGCCCGTTGGTTATTGAATTCGGTTTTTGGGGGGGGCTGGTTTGGGGGTTTTACTTCCTGACGACACTCTACTTTTGCGCCATTGAGCCCCGGCTCAAACTGTTTGAGCTGACGCCAATACGGTGGGTGCATAATCTTGTGGTGATTGCGACCTGCGCGTTCACGGCCTACCTTTTCCTCGCCTACCTACCGAGTTATATCGAGGGCATTGGTGCGCTAGCGACCTATCTTTTGGTGGGTTCAGTGATTGTCCTTGCCGTTGTCTCAAGCACAAGGCTCGCGGTTCTCAGGGTGCTCAGCTTGAGCTCCACAGGCTTGTTTTTTGTGCTGATCGCATTCGCCTGGGTGGTATCTGGCGTTGGCATCGGCGGGCTTTTCAATGAGATAAGTGGTCTGAGCGAATACCTGGCAAATCTCGATCGCTTCGTTCTGCCAATCAACGATTATCACGGCTTCTACCTGAGTTGGTGGTTCGCCTGGTCGATTATGATCGGTCAATTCGTGGCTCGGTTTGTCAACGGTATGGCCGCCTGGAAGCTATTCATCGCGATATTAATTGTGCCGTCTATCCCGATCGCGCTCTGGTTATCGGTTCTGTACGGCTATTTTGCCGGCGGTATTCCGGTCAGTGATTCCATCACGTTGCTCATGATTGTCGTCGGCGTTCTTTTTGTCATCAACAGCTTGGATTCGCTGACGCGGCTCTACTCTCAAAACCTCGGATTGACGGTGGAGGCGCTAGGCCGGCCCCGTTACGTTGTGACGCACGCTGGGCTGCTCGGCAGTCTGGTTGTCTTGTATCAATTCACACCGCTGAAAATAGAGTGGATTGGCATGATCGTGATTGGCCTATACGTCGCCATTTACGGCCTTATCTTTACGAGAAGGAACGACCTGATGGGCGACGCTCCCGCTACCGCCAAGACTCCCAACACGCCTCGCACCTAAAACACTCAATGTAATCGCGCACCTTGGCGTTTTAGTTCAGCTTGTAACGCCGATAGGGATAAGTCCTCGAAACCTTCGTTCCTCTTCACGGACAGAGCGGCAGCCGTGCCGGCTGCCTGACCCGTAACGGCGCAACACATCATGTTGCGGGTTGCCGCGTGACTGACGCGATCGCCGCCCGTAATACGTCCGGCGCAAATGAGGTTCTCGACCTGTTTCGGGATCAGCGTTCGGTAGGGGAGGTGAAAGTACCGACCGGTTGTCGGCAGGATGAGGATGCCATAGCCATCAATAAACTCCGGGAAAATACCCACAGAGTCGTCGAATCGTCCCTGCTCACGGACGTCGTTCTCGGTCATGTTATAGGCAGCGTCAATCTTCCGTGTATCCCTGATGCCCAACGTCATTCCGAAGTTTCTCAATTTCGCGTTTTCACAGCCGGGCTGGAAGGCTTGTAGCGCTTTCACCGCCATCATGGCCTGTTTACGACCCTCCATCTCGCCGCGCGTGAGGTCGGCGGGATCGGTCCCGTCATAACCCAGGAGGTGGACGAGATTCATGTAGGTCAGGTCGCCCGTATCGTAGAGTGCACCCCAGGTCCCCGAAATGGTGTCGAGGTTGGGTGGAATCAGTCCCTCCGCCCGCGCACGCTCAAACGGCTTGCGGAGGAAGGGTGAGAACATCTCATCCTCCTTGCCTGTTGTCTCGATGGTCCATTGCCCATAGGCCCAATCGGCGTAGGTGTGGGGCGCCGCTTTGACGTGCTCAATGAACTTTGTCTTGTCGACTCCCGATAGTGAAAACATGACCGAGGCACCGATCATGTCCTCCTTCGCCTGCTTGACTGTCGGCGCGCCTGCCCTGTGTGCAACGTCTGCATCTCCTGTGGCATCGATGACACGCTCAGCGAGGATGGCCTCGCGTCCCGCTTTACTCTCTACAATGGCGCCCGTAATTCGGTTGCCGTCCATGATGGGGGCGACGAATAAGCGATGGAGCATGGGTGTGATCCCAGCCTCCAAGACCAGGTCGTCTGCAACCGCTTTGAACGCCTCCCCATCGATGGCATGGCTCTTGGATTGCGGTTCCGCCACGGACGCACCGGCAGCTTTTGCGCGAGCTTCGAACTCAACGCCAATCCCTTCGCTATCAATGGTTTGATCGTGCCGGTACCAGGCAAAACCCTCTACGCCAACCGCTGTAATGTTGCCGCCGAAACACCCAAAGCGCTCAAGTAAGGTAACGCTTACACCTGTTCTTGCGGCCGCGATGGCGGCGGCAAGTCCGGCAGGTCCGCTACCAATGACCAGGACATCAGTGGAGTGAATAACATCCAGCTCTCTGGCAGGTTCGATTACTTTCATTTTGGCTCCGAGCACTCTTATCGCGAGCTTCTTATTTTTAAGCGGTTTTTGTTTGATGTTCTTTTAGTTTGGAGGTATACCACGATGAGCACTTTAAGTAATGCTGTCGATATTCTGTAACAATGAGCCGTTTAACTTCGGCGTGGGGGTCAGATAGGCAGTCGGTTTAGGTGCAGCACCCCCGGGAAAAACGCAGTACAACAACGAAAACGATGCGAAGTCATTGAGGGAGTAAACTATGAAAAGTCTTAACTCATCCCAAAAGACCTCATTTTTCAGACGGCCTTTAGCGCTGGCAGTTTCGACTGCCTGCGGGTTGGTTGGTGCAACAACGATTGCCATGCCAACACAGGCGCAGGTTGAAATTGAAGAGGTTTTGGTCACCGCGACACGGCGTTCTGAGAGTGTTCAAGACATTCCAATGAGCGTCAGTGTATTGGGTGAAACACAGCTGGAGGACCTCAATATCACCGATATGGAGGATTACATCATGATGCTGCCAAACGTCAGCTTCGTGACGTTGGGCCCCAGCAGTGGTGATATCTATATTCGAGGTATCTCGAGTGGTGGTGAAAGCAGCCTCGGCGCTAACCCATCGGTAGCGGTATACCTTGATGAACAGCCGGTTACGGCAGTGGGTCAGTATCTGAACCCGCACGTTTATGACGTAAACCGTATCGAAGTGTTGGCGGGCCCTCAAGGTACGACCTATGGTGCGAACGCCCAGTCTGGCGCTATCCGAATCATCACAAACCAGCCCAGTACGGAAGGGTTCGAGGGTGGTATTAGCTTTGGTATGGAGCAGCCTAAGAGCGGTGACATCAGTCACCTCACTGAAGGTTTCGTAAACATCCCACTGAGTGACAGCATGGCGCTGCGTCTTGTTGGTTATAACAAGGTCCAAGGCGGCTTTATTGATAACGTTCCAGGTACGCATACCTTCGGCCGTGGTTACATCCGCGCAGGATTGGATCCTGCGAGCCCGCTGAATGATGTTGCGGCTGATATCACGGTTGATAACAGCGAAGTTGCTGAAAAGAACTTCAACGATGCGACGACGCGCGGCGCTCGTGCCGCATTGGCTGTAGACCTCAATGACAGTTGGACACTGACTGCTGCTCTCATGATGCAGGATGTCGAATCCAATGGCGTCTGGGATCACGACCCAACCGTTGGTGATCTTAAGGTCATGCGCCTTATGCCCGACTGGAACGATGATGAGTGGACGCAAACCTCATTGAAGCTCGAGGGTGAAGTATTTGGGGGCACGTTGACCGCGACTTACGGCGATCTTGAACGTGATACAGAAACCTATGCCGACTACTCGCTCTACAGCGATTATTACGTGTCATACGGTTACGTAGAGCCTTACTACAACTGCTATGTGTCCTACACTGGCTTCTGTGGTGACCCCAGAGAGCAGTACACCAACACGACCGAAATCGATCGAACCACTTACGAGATTCGTTACGTGTCTGATCAGGAGGCGCGTCTGCGCTACATGGTTGGCTATTACGGTGTTGAGGTCGATACGGCGTCAGACAGTGATTGGCACGTCATGGGCCTGAATGGCACGCCGTTAGCGGTGGATGCTCCCGATATCTATTGGACAACAGACTTTGTCCGTGCTTATGACGAAACAGCCTACTTTGGTGAGGTATCGTTTGATGTGACGGAAGCGTTAACGTTCGCAGCGAGTGCGAGAAAGTTTGACTACGAAGGTGGTCTGAATGGGTTCTCTGGCACCGTGTGGTGGCCCTGTGGTGGTTGGGGTCCTCAAGGTGATCGTCCCGCCAGTAACTACGGCGAAGACTGTGCGCCGGTGCCTCGTGTCACCGAAGCGAATGACTCGGTATACCGCCTAACAGCTGAGTGGCAAGTGAACGACGATGTCATGGCGTATGCGACATGGGGTGAAGGTTACCGACCTGGTGGTTTGAACCGTTTCTGTGCAACGCGCTTGCAGGATGGCCTGGGTAACCAAGGGGCCTCGAACATTGGTTGTGAATTCTTGCCAGACTTCCTGACAGCCCAAGAGCTTGGCTTTAAGGCCTCTCTGATGGATGGCAAGTTGCGTTTGAATGCGGCGGCGTTCTGGCAGAAGTGGGATGACTTCCAGTTCTCAAGACTGGATACCTCCATCTCGCCCATCACGCTGACGTACAACGTCGGTAACGCCGAGAGTAACGGTTTCGAGTTCGATTTCACTGCGATGCTGGCGGCCAACTGGTCGTTAAGTGGTGCGGCGAGCTTCGTTGATTCGAACTTGACCTCTGACTACGCGCGAAACGGTGTGGACGTAGATGCTGCGTCGGGTACTGCGTTACCGCGCGTACCTGAGACTAAGTGGAATCTATCGACGCGATACGGCTTCGGTGATGATCTCTTTGTACAAGCGGCTTACATGTACACAGGCGATTCGTACAACACCCTGTTTGATGGTGGAACAATCTCCACTCAGCGACGGACTCAGAAAGCCTACACGGTGGTTAACACCGCAGTGGGTATGGAGCGGGAAAACTGGTCAGCACAGGTTTATGTCAACAACCTGACTGATGAGCGTGGCTCTGTCTGGATTAACGCCGTGACCTGGGACCAGCGTGTCACCATCAACCAGCCAAGAAGCTTGGGAGTATCGTTCACTCGATCGTTCTAAGCTTGTTTCGTGAAGTTAAAAGGGGCACCTTTAAGGTGCCCCTTTTTTATGAGGGGCATCGTAACCGCTCCCGTTAGATACCTTGTGATGTGAAAGCAGAGTGACCATGCCATCCGCCGAAGACCTATATGAACAAATCAAAGTTGCCCTACAAAACGGCGATTCGGGAACGGCCTGTCAGTTAGCCAAAGACGCCAGAGACATGGCTCCCGGTGATTCACGATTTGTCTTGATGCACGGTGTTGCGCTCCGACGTAACGGTCAACATAAAGCGGCGGAGCCGCTACTGCGTCAAATCTTGGTTGAGGCTGAAGGCCTGGTGCTCGCGCACCATGAACTGGGTCTTGCTCTGAAAGGACAGGGCAGGTTGTCAGAAGCCATTATGTCTCTTGAGACCGCTGTACGGTTGCAGCCGAGTTTGAAGACGGCATGGCGGGATCTCTATGAGCTACGAGCGTCCCAGGGGGATGACGTAGCCGCGGCGGATGCTTACCGCCGATCGTTAGGAAGCCAGCAGGGGCTGGATCCGCTACTGACCAAAGTACTTGATTTAATGCAGGCGGGCCGATTGGGTGCCGCCGAGGGCATTTGCCGTGAGTATCTCAAGCGTCGCCCCCACGATGTCGACGCGATTCGACTGCTGGCAGAGGTGGGTATTTCGATTGGCTCGATTGGCGAGGCAGTGCTGCTCCTCGAACGGTGCCTGGAGTTGGCGCCGGAGTTTCACGTGGCGCGAGCCAATTACGTGACAGCGCTCTCGCGCCATCAGCGTTTTGACGAGGCGCTGGCTGAGAACGAACAGCTGAGAAAAGCACAGCCCAACAATCTGGCACACCAAGTCCAATTCGCCACCACACTCTCGATGGCCGGGCGATTCGAGCCGGCGCACGGTGAGTTTGTCAAAGTTCTGGAGCAGGCCCCGGACAACGAACGCATTCTGACCAGCTACGGCCATTCGCTGCGCTACGGTGGTAAAGGGGAAGAGGCGATTGCGATCTACTTGCGCGCCATCGAGTCAGAGCCGTCAGCGGGGGAGGCCTACTGGAGCTTGGCGAACCTGAAGACGTTTCGGTTTGACGATATCCAGCTGACAAGCATGCAGTCCCAACTCGCCGCACTGACTCAGCCGAGTGAGGACAAGACCCATCTAGCCTTTGCGGTGGGGAAGGCATTGGAAGACCGCGAGGCCTACGACTCGTCTTTTGCCGCCTATGCCGAGGGCAACGCTATCAAGCGCCAGACGAGTGGCTACGACGCCGACAAGACCAGCGCACGAGTCGATCGACTGATTGCGCAATGCGGTGCCGAACTCTGGGACGGTGACGGCCACTCATCCGATGAGCCGATCTTCATTATCGGTTTGCCCAGAGCAGGCTCGACACTACTGGAGCAGATCTTGGCGAGTCACTCGCAGGTTGAGGCCACGGCCGAACTACCCTTTATTGGCCGAATCATCGGCGAGATGGTCGCCGAAAGAGATCGCGGTGATGAACCGCTCTACCCACGTATCCTGAATGAGCTCACGGTTGAAGAGCGTGTGGCCCGGGGCCAGCAGTATCTCGATCTGGCGGCTGGTTACCGTACAGGTAAGGCGCGGTTTATCGACAAACTACCCAACAACTGGGAGCATGTGGCGCTCATTAAAACCATCCTGCCCAATGCCACGATTATCGATGCGCGGCGCCATCCCATGGCGGCGTGTTTCGCCAACTTCAAGCAGTTGTTTGCCCGGGGTCAGGAGTTCACCTATTCGCTGGACGATATTGGCCGTTACTACGCCGATTATCTGCGGCTAATGAACCACTGGCACAGCGTCTTTCCTGGCGGTTTGATCACCGTCCAGTATGAGGAGGTCGTTGAGGGTCTCGACACTCAGGTGCGCCAGTTGCTCTCTCATACCAAGCTAGATTTCGAGGAGGCCTGTCTGCGCTACTACGAGAAAGATCGCGCGGTACGTACAGCGAGTTCAGAGCAGGTTCGGCAACCGATTTATCGCGACGCCCTGAATCTCTGGGAGCGTTATCAGGAACATCTAGATCCACTGGCGTCGTTGTTAGAAGAGCGGGGCGTGCCGCGTTAATTCAAAACGAGCTCGGCAGCTTGCTCCGCGCTTCTCAGTCTCTGATTATGCGCCCAGGAGAGCGCCAGCTTAGCCCCGCCGACGGCGTCCTCGACGTTTTTCTCCGCCGCCACCGGCTTCTACCTCTGCTAACGCCGCCCAAGGCGTGCCGAGTGCGGCGATCATCGCTTCGGTATCCATGGCCCTTCTTGGAGTACTGTCGAGTGCGCTCACCATCGCTGCAATGTGCTCAGGCGTTGTGCCGCAGCAACCCCCAATAATCGTAGCGCCCGCGTCACGGGCATACAGCGCGTATTGCGCCATCAGCTCCGGGCTACCGTGGAAATGAATCGCGCCGTCGACATACTGCGGGATACCGCAGTTGCCCTTGGCAACCACCGGTATCTCGATACCCGCAGCAATCAGTCCCTGAGTCGAATCCATCAGCTCAGCGGGCCCGACGCCACAGTTGGAACCTGCCATATCCAGGCCAATCTCCGCTGCAAACTGGGCGTAATCTGCCGGTGTGACCCCCATCATCGAGCGCCTGGCCGTGTCGAAGGTCAGTGTGGCGCAGACGGGCAAACCCGTTGCGCGCGCCGCTTCTGCCGCGGCGGCCACCTCCTCAAGCGAGGACATGGTCTCGATCCAGATGGCTTCAGCGCCGCCCTCAGCCAACGCGCTCGCTTGTTCTGCAAAATAGGCCACCGTGTCGGCATGAGTCAGGGTGCCCATGGGCTCAAATAACTCACCCGTTGGCCCGATTGAGCCTGCCACCACCGCTTTGCGACCGGTATCTTCAAAGTGCTGGCGGGTCGCTTCTCGGGCTAGCTGCGCTGCAGCAGCATTGAGTTCTGTGACGCGATTCTCGGCCTTGTGCAGTTTCAGTCTGGGTGCATTGGCACCAAAGCTGTTGGTCAAAATAATGTCGGCGCCGGCTTCTAAAAAGGCGCCATGCAGCCACAGCACTTCTTCCGGTTTTTCCACACACCAGAGATCCGGCGGATAGCCCGCCTCCAGACCGCGGCCAAAAAAATTCGAGCCGGTAGCGCCGTCTGCGACGCACCAGCCTTTCTCGGCGATCAGGTCAGTGATGGGATTCGACATGTGCAGGCGTCCTTGTCGGTGTCATTTCGGGCGAGGCGCGTATGATAAAGCGAAAACCGCGATCAGCGATCGTGAGTGTGCAAAAACACAGAGGTTTCAGTTGGGTAAGCAGACCGCCATCCACGAGCAGGTACTCAATACCGAATCGACTGACGAGCTGATGGATCTCTATGAGGATTGGGCGGCTGTTTACGACAGAGACGTCAATGACACCTGGGGGTATAGCGGCCCCGACCGCACTTTGTTCTGGCTGCGCCGCTACCTCGAACCCGAGGGCGCTCTGGTGCTGGATGCCGGGTGCGGGACCGGTTTGGTGGGAGTGGCACTTTCACAGGGTGGCTACAAGCACATTAACGGGATCGATTACTCAAAGGCGATGCTCGCTGAAGCAGCCAAGAAAAACGTCTATCAGCAGTTGCAGCAAATGAATATGAATGTCGCGTTGCCGATTGACGCAG
>Ga0181567_10003009_pt1 | contig 12523 bp, 11 predicted proteins | sample 101ome_14_FD_133761 | JGI IMG/M metagenome (GOLD analysis project Ga0181567, IMG submission 133761) | Coastal salt marsh microbial communities from the Groves Creek Marsh, Skidaway Island, Georgia - 101403AT metaG (megahit assembly) | ecosystem: Environmental > Aquatic > Marine > Intertidal...
ATATTAGTAATGTATTAAATTATTAATATAATGTATTAGTAATGATTAATTTAATGAATTTATATATTAGTAATATTATTAATGATTATTTTATTGATTATAAATATTGGTAATACTATTAATATATTAATGTAATTGTGTAAAAGTATATAAAAGTATGAGAACATTTACTATATCGTGAAAATGTCAACATATACATTATCCGTTACGAATAAAAAACTATACGAATTCTATAATAATAACAAGCATCTTAGCTTTGAAGCTGTGAATCTTATATTTTATGATATACTTGTTAAATTAACAGATAATATGACGGACACTATGAATTCTACTTTAAATAGTGAGATATTATCAAATATTCAAAAACAGGATATACTTATTAATGAACTAAAAGGTAATTTGTATAATATGAACGAGAACATTAACCAAATTAAACGAGAAACCGCTATTTTTTCTGAATTGAAAAATGATATTTTAAACATTAATAACACAATGTCTCTTAGATTTGTTGATTTTAAAAATGAATATATTTCAGGTGTTAAGTCTATATTGATTGAGAACAATGATAAGAATTATATTATTGATAGTATTCAGAAAACTAATGAAATATTTATAGACAAAACACGACTTTTATTGAATGAAAATATATCTTCGTTAATTGAGAACAATAGTAAGTCACTTGTAGATAAAACCAAGATTTTGTTAATTGATAATCAAGATAAATATTTATCACAGGTAGATAATACTTTAAAGACTTTTCAACAGTCTATTTCTGATGAAATCAATAAACTTAATAATAGTACTGATGATAATGCTGTGAAAGATTTCATTTCTACATTTGATACAAAATGTGCTAATATGTTTCAAACCGCACAACAACCCGTATATAATATATTACAAACGACTGAAGAACGTATTCAAAATAATATCCAAACTATCCGGGATGCTACATTAACATCTCAAAGCAAGAATGAAAATACTATGGATGAATTATCTAATTATTTAAGAAAATTCAATAATTCTTCATTTAAAGGTGCCATTGGAGAATGTGAATTGGAGAACCTACTTAATCAAATGTATCCTTCAGCAGAGGTTATTAATTCTTCAAATAATAAAGCTTGTGGTGATTTCTTGTTGAAACGAGATAATAAACCTAACATCATGATAGAAAACAAACTCTATGACTCGAACGTTAAGCACGAAGAAATTGAAAAATTTATCAGGGACGTTCAAGAAATTAAAACTCATGCTATTTTTCTTTCTCAAAATAGCGGTATTACACGTAAAAGAAACTTTCAAGTTGATATTCATAAAGGCTGTATTTTAATTTATATTCACAACGTCAAGTATTCTCGTGAAAAAATACAGCTTGCGGTCGATATTATTGAGAACCTTGCTGAAAAAATGCAAGAATTTGATTCGGACGAAGAGCATGAGAACATTATAAGTAAATCACAACTTGACGAAATAAATCTTGAATATATTGCGTTTAATAAACAAAAAGAAGAAATTATCCTTTCATCTAAGGATTATCATAAAAAGTTACTATCGCAAATTGATAACCTTAAAATTAACGCATTAAATAAATATCTATCAACAAGGTATGCTAGTACTGAAAAATTTGGATATACATGTCAATACTGTAATATATTCAGTGCTCCTACAAAAAAATCATTGTCCGCTCATGTAAGGGCATGTAAAACACATCACGTAATACAGGTGGATACAAATGAAGCATAACAATTATTGTATATCATTTGACTAATTTATTTTATTATGTTGAGAACATTGACATAAATCATCAAAAAAGACCATTTTTGATGATTTTTATTATAACATTATCGAATAGTGCATCAAATTACTCACAATTTATAGGATATTATGCTTACGATATAATTCTTTTATTTCACTAACACCTCCTTCTGTCGAATCAAACAACATTAAATCATCTTTACCCATATTACTTAAAAGATTGTTGTAACTGATATGTTCTGGAATACGGCTTCTATGTTGTATCGGTAAATCTACTCCACTATCACCGTGATATGATTTATAATCGTTTCCTATAATAGCAAATCCATATTCTTGATCGCTATTAGAACCTACAAATAGAATATCACCAGGCTGAATTTTATCCTTATTTTTATTGATAAATTTTTGTATTTTTTCCCTTTCTTGTTTTACTGTATATCTCGAACTAATCATACCATCTTTTTCATAATTTGGGAAAATTTTATCTGCAACATACATAAACTTAGCATCATACATTTTTGGTGACGGTGGTTTTGGTGACGGTGGTTTTGGTGAAAAGTTTTTCAATTTTTTATTTTTACGTGTGCCATTTGGTGCACGTTTTCTTGTAACCTTAGCTGTTTTTTTAACACAGTTCCCCGATTTTGGTGGGTCTTGACGAAAACCGTTCGGACAACGCATATATATATAATGTATTTTTTGTAAAATCACTAAATATTTTTACTAACAATTTGATACAACACCCCTATCCGAAATCTTTGTATGTTTTTTCGTTTTAGGTGTCTCGGTTGAAAACGGTCTACATTTTTGAAAAGGTATATAAAGATTTATTTATTGTTATTATTAGTTACAATACTACATTTATGTTTTATTCACTATTTTTTATTGTATTGCTTCATAATTTCATTTTATGTATTTCTGTATTACCTGAACTACATCAAATTGTGTATGTAAATTCGAATGATTATATTATTGTAAATCCGAAACGGATTCAATTCAACCATGGTTTATCATCCACCTATTTTTTGAACTTCCACTCTAAACCCGTCGGGTCTTTTTATCAATTATCTCATGTTTTTTCAAGATATGGTTATGTTCCATACCAAGGCAAACAAATTACTAATTCTACCGTCATTACTGGGAGTAAGGGTCGTTTTGTGTATAAATTAAAAAATGTAAATAATTACCAATTCAATAATGGAGTTATTGATAGTGTCAATATTGTTATTCATTTCATTGATAATAACAAAACCCCAGGTGTTTTATCTGGTAACATCGTTTTTTTACCCAAATCGGGCATTTTTGTATCGAGCGATTTTTTATTGAACCATGATGGATGGAAAATTATGTATAATCACCCAATACGCACACCCGTCCAAGACCCAACCTATTGTAATTGGAACCATAATGATATATCCTTGTTTATTACTGGAACAGATAATTACATAAATATAGATAAATCAAACACGCACGATAAGTCGTTATGGTATTTTAGATCACCTGCTAAATATAATACCGATTTATCATTAGCATATCTCGGATGGATTGATTTTTCACTTGTTGTTCTTTCCGGTGACTTTTCAAAAAGAAATAATTTGGAATTGTTTCCTATACTCAAAATTGCTTGCAATAACGTATTCGATTCTATTGGATATTATTCAACAATGATTTTCAACAATAGTACTAATAATATTCATTTTCATATCAAATTAGACGAGAACTTATGGAGTACACCATATAAAAATGAACGAAAGATATCAAAACAAAACTTTATTAGATGTCTCAGTGATGTGAACTCCTTTGAAATATTAGGTGATTGGACTCCAGGTATTGAAACTATCGGTTTGGACTCTGTTCGAATTTACAAAGTATAAAATACATATTGAATACATGAACTCAATATGTAAAGGAACTAAGAAAATGGCATGATAGCAGACAATATATCAACTATTTGTTCGTCTCCTTTGAATAGTTGTAATTCTTTCATTTGATTTGGGTGGAAGAAGTCGACACATTCATGAACGTTCAATTGTAAATTGGGTAAATCGTTGATTCGACCGACGAAAAAATGACAGGTATGATGTTTATCAGTGACCGCAACAAAGGTTATTAGTTTCATATCTATATCAATAGATAGATTCAACTCTTCTTTCCATTCACGCTTAAGGCATTCTTCGAGCGTTTCTCCTTGTTCTAATTTACCACCAGGAAACTCCCATATGTTTGGATAGGGTCCTTTAGAATGACGTTTGCCTAACAATATTTGGTTGTTTTCATTATACATAATTCCACATGCTACATGTTTCATAATGCTTAATAACAATAATAACATGCGTTTAAATGATTTCTAAATGATTATTTTCTTCCCTTTCTTGTTTTGCTTTTTCTCGTTTTACCCTTTTTCTTACTGTTTTTACCCTTCGTCTTTCGTGTTTTCCTTTTTTTTCCACCGACTACTTCTTCAACACAACGACCTTCTGCTAAGTTTTTTTCTATCCAATCACCTGTTATTTCATTTCGTGTATATGGACTTATAGGAGTTCTACCTTGTTCTATTGTAGATTTAATATAATTTCTTAACGTTTCACGACCATAACATATAGTATTCTCTCCTGGTAATTTCACTGTATCTTCTCTATCTATTTTATCTAGCATTATTGGATCTTTCACTTCTCCATCATCATCTTTACATTCCTTATATTCTTCTTCTGATATACACTTTGGTCTCACTGGTGTTGGTTCACCTGGTCTGTTGTTTTCATCAAAATTGTAAGCACCCCAAAACATTTCACGCTTATTTGTTTCCTTACTGACCTTCCAATCGTTGAGGGATTGATTAAAATTTTCAGCGGTATGAAACATTCCTTCCATATTTGTTACATTTCTGACATCCCATTTATTCAATGGTTGATTAAAAACGGAAGCACCATAAAACATCTCACCCATATTAGTTACATTTCTGACATCCCATTTATTCAATGGTTGATTAAATTTTTTAGCAAAAGTAAACATATTTTCCATATTTTTTACATTACTGACTATCCATTTATCCAAGGGTTGATTAAATTTTTTAGCATTAAAAAACATATTTCCCATATCTGTTACATTACTGACATCCCAATTGTTGAGGGATTGATTAAAATTTTCAGCATCATAAAACATACTTCTCATATCTGTTACCTTACTGACATTCCATTTATCCAAGGGTTGATTAAATTTGGAAGCATAAAAAAACATACTTCTCATACTTCTTACATTACTGACATTCCATTTATCCAAGGGTTGATTAAAATTTCTAGCTTCCTCAAACATTCCCTCCATATTGGTTACATTACTTACATCCCAATCGTTCAAAGGTTCATTAAACGTGGAAGCTACCTCAAATAAATTACTCATATTTGTTACCTTACTGACATCCCATTTTGATATATTACGCAAATCTTCTGGTAATTCAGTTTGATTTGTTAAATAAATTTTGACTAAATTACGAATATTGTCGTCTGTTATAATCGTCATTATATATTATAATAACTTTTTTTTGTTTTTCTAAGCACATAAAAATAAGAAAAATGGAGGTAAGGCATTTTTTTATTATATTTTTCATTTTTCTTTTTAGTCGGTGTAATTAGTAGTTATATTATTTTAGACTGTCATAGATGCTGTTAAAATTATTTCATCCGTTTGTTCTCTTACATAATCTAAAGCATCTCTATTTTGTTTCACAGCAGCTAAACATATTTCAGGTGTTTGTTTTTTCACATACTTTAAAGCAAATCCATCTCTTTCTACGGCAGCTAAACATAATTCTGGTGTCTGTTTCAGCACGTATTGCAAAGCATATTCAAATTGTTTCACAGCAGCTAAACATATTTCAGGTGTTTGTTCTTTCACATAAAGTAAAGCACTACCATCTTCTTCCACAGCAGCTAAGCAAATTTCGGGTGTTTGTTCTTTTACAAACGCCAGATACTGACCGTTTTGTTTCACGAGCTCCAAATTCATTTCCGTAGACATTTTGGTATAAATAACACTTGTTATGCATCAAATTTACCTGCTATTCTTTTATTAAAAGTAAATCAATTTTATTGTTTAGCAAGATTAGTATGGATATATATATATATATATTAGTAGATGGTTAGCAAAAAACATACCAAGAAACATTATCAAAAAGGTGGAGAAAATGAAAATACCACGCCACAAACGGAACCCACTGTAGAACAACAAAAAAAAGCTACTATAGATTGTAGCAAAATAAATGAAACGGAGTTAGTGAAAATGAAAGACAATTTTTCTGTACTTGTCCCGGTTGTCAATAAATTAGATATCATTAACGACGATATTTCAGAACTAAAGCAATGCAAAATCGGTCAGGGAACTTTTAACTGTGTTTATAGCACGTTATTATCAATTGATAAGTGTACTAATAATAGTCCGGTTGCGGTAAGAATCGCTCAATTAAATTCTGACGATTTTTATGATGATAATGAAAAGTTTTTTACAGACAACCTTCATGGAATACAGTACGGACGATTAAACACTACCTATCTTGATACTTTGCAATATATGATCTCTCTGTCAAAATCTAAAATACATCCAAGAATATATGATATTAAAATTATTAAGGATAACGAGTCATACCGGTTAGTTATTGTCATGGACAAATATCAACTGAATTTAGGTCAATTCTTAAATAAGTATAAATCTATCTTAATACAAGAAGCAAATTGTAAAATATTAAGCTTGTTAATATCACAGACAGTAACCCTTTATCAAAATATGGCATTATTTATGTTAACATGCTTTGATGTAAAACCTGAAAATATGGTTATTAATTATACTATTGATGAAAATAATCAGAAAATAGAAAAAATAGACTTAAAAATAATCGATGTTGATAGCGACTGGTGTAAACAAAAATTATGTACCGACACAATACAACCTATGTCTTACATTGAGTCTTATAAATTTATAATGTTATCTCTCTTATCTTATCATTTATTTGATAGATATAAGTTTAACTATTTGTCTCCTTATTTTAAAGCGTTTGAATCGGATTTAATTAAAAAACCTAATACAACATTTATAAAAACTCTTAAAAACTATATACAAGAAATTACCAATTGTGAAACGGATTATGGTAACTTCGGAAAGGGTACTTTTAATACTACATCGGAACATTATTTTAAAGATCTTACTATGCCAGATGATACAGATATATTCCTCAAACGTATATTATTAGTAAACAATGAAGGACTAACTCTCGATCATATTATAGTTAATCAACTTGACCGACTTCAACCAGCATCAAGAGTAAAGATATCGTGTAAAAAGAAAGACCAACTCTTATCAGAACCACCGTCAACAACTAAACCAGAAATTAATCCACCACAAACAGCCGGAAAAAAACGGTCAACTAAAAAAAATAAAAAATCATTACATAGAAAATCCATAAAAAAATAGAGCGTACCTCTCTACCCTATCTTTTTTTTTGTAAAATATTTTATTCACATCAATTGTAAAATATTTTATATGCCAAATTGACTGCTCGCAACGCGGTCTGCGATTCTCTTAGACCGACGCACCGGTTCTACCACTATTATTTCTTTTTGTTTTGTTGGTTTGGTTTTGGAAAGTAAAAGTAAACCCATAGCTGCGTTTAAACGTTCTTCTTCTTCGCAGTTCTTTTCCATCATCTTCTTTTCTTGGAGTTTTCTTATCTTCATTTCTTTTTGTAATTCCATGATTTTTGAACGATATTCATTTTCAATTTTTTTCATCTGTGTTTTCGCTTTTACTAAGTGGCGGTTTTATTTTTCTTATAATATTTTTTCCACTGGTATATATTGCCTCCGCTACAATTCCTAGAATAACTACACCTACTATACATATCACAATAACTAACGGAACGGGCATGTGGTGATATAATTTACATCATATAATATAATCGTTATTTCAATTTTTTTATAGATGGTGTCGAAGATACTGTCGAACATGTGGAGTAGGTTTTTTTCTATGTACTCTCGCATGTAGTGCATGAGGTATTTTAACTGCGTATTGACCGTGTATCCAACGTCGTATATATTCAGCATGCACTCCTGCGGGTGGTTCATGGTGTATTTTAACTTCTGCGGATTGACCGCGTTGCCATTGTCGACGCCTATATTCTGCGTGCACTCTCAAAGCAGCGTTTGTCTCCACTACCATTCCTAAAATAATTACGATAACTAATGCGACATGCATATTGTTAATGTCTTATTATAAAACTTATATTCATATAATAACTTATTTGTTATTCAATTTTGTGGTTCGAATATTTTTTTAGATGTTAACAAAGCTTGTATTTGTTATATTTTACATTACTATAACCTATATCTATCAATTCTGACCCCTTATCAAAGTTCAACATGTTAAATCCATTCAATGCTTTGCTATCAACGTAATAATATGTTATTTCACCATATGGTTTGTTACATTCATGATTTAATCGTGTAAAAGGGTTATTGAAGTTCTTTTTGACAATTTGGAATGTTCTCACTACCATCTCTTTGATACTATCAACCGAATTATCATTCTCTACCATCAAACCATACGGACTTATATAGGTAATATTCAAATAATCAGATGAATGTACGACATCTAATAACTCATTACTCAATGTCCCTCCATCCACATACATATAATTTTTGTATTTCACAGGCGGAAACGCGATGGGTATAGCCGATGTTGACATCAACAATAACACTTTATCTTCAATTGAATGATTATCATTATACTTATAGATATCCAGATTACCTGTATTCAAATTGACAGTACCTATCAACGTATCAACAATCGGTTCGGATTTCAAATTAGTTATTATTGATGTTAACGTTTTATGTAATGGTTTTGTATTTAACAACGAAACACCTGTATCTGGCAAAATTTCATATATATCCTTGTTACGAATAGTAGAATACATCCCTTCTGCTTCTTTGATACCCTCATCAATATCGGCAAAATGCGACAAAAATCCAGAATTTAATCCACCTGCCGAAATACCTGTATATCTATCATAATTGACTTGATAACTCTCTCGAATTTTCTTCAATATACCGAGTTCCACTGCTCCAAATGCTCCTCCACCACTGAATGATAGTTGGTTAATCGCACTTAACGACTTCAAAAACGTCACAAACAAGGTTCCAACAAATAAAAAATACATTTTTATATATGATTATATTTTTTTCATGAAATTTCGTAAGTTATACTTCTGTATTCGATTCATTTTCATCTGAAAATGGTATTATTATTAACGTGTCTTTTAAATGTTCTGTATATTCTTCTGACGACTCATCACTTTCAATAAAAGGGATTATTGATGTAGGTTCTCTATATTCATATAAATAATCATCATCATCTGATATATTTATTTCTATGTCAGTTAGTGTTTCTTCTTTTTTCATTATATTTAAAATTTCTTTCGTTTCAATCATTGGTTCAATCATTGTTTCTACTATTCTTTCTACTATTGTTTCTGCCATTCTTTCTGCCATTGTTTCGGTCATTGTTTCTACTATTATTTCTACTAACAATTCATCACAAATATGTCTTTTTGTAATTAAATCATTATCATCTATAAACATTGTTTCATCATATATCTTGTTGTTTCTTAGGTTAATTTTTCTATCTATATCATATTTTGATTTAAATACCTTATCTATTATTTTTTCTCTACATTCAATTAAATCTTGTGTACCGTTATTTAATTCTATATCCGGATATTTTATATTTTTCAACTTTTTAATGACTGCTATACTTAATGGATAAATAGTTAATATAATTATTATCAAACTTACTATTATTATTATTATTTGCAATTCTATACTTAAATCTAAAAATCGTAAAAAAATATTGTTACTTTTAATTTCCTCATAAATAGTTGGAGTAATTGTGGGGTTACTGTTTGGTTGTCCTGTCGGCTGACCTGTAGGTTGTCCTGATGGTTGACCTGTAGGTTGTCCGGATGGTTGACTTGATGGTTGACTTGATGGTTGACTTGATGGTTGACTTGATGGTTGTCCTGACGGTTTTTCAGTTGGTTGTCCGGATGGTTGTCCCGACGGTTTTTCAGTTGGTTGACCTGATGGTTGACCTGATGGTTGACCTGATGGTTGACCTGATGGTTGACCGGACGGTTCTCCTGTAGGTTGTGAACTTGGATATCCTGTAGGTTGCGAACTTGGATATCCTGTAGGTTGTGAGCTGGGTTGTCCTGTTGGATGTCCGGTGGGGTTTCCTGTTGGGATACTTGTTGGTTGACTAGTTGGTTCCGTTGTAGGTTGTCCTGATGGTTGAGTTGATGGTTGAGATGATGGCTGACCGGTCGGATTTACAGTAGGTTTTCCCGTTGGTGTACTTGGACTAGATGTAGGTTCTATCGTAGGTTTTCCCGTAGGTTGTCCGGTTGGTTGTGTTGTGGGTATTCCAGTAGGTTGTGATGATGGTTGTGATGATGGGTTTAACGATGGTTGTGATGATGGTTGACCTGATGGATGACCTGATGGTTGACCTGATGGATGACCTGATGGTTGTCCCGACGGCTGACCTGATGGTTGACTTGATGGCTGACCTGATGGTTGTCCCGACGGTTGACTTGATGGCTGATTTGTTGGTTGTCCCGACGGCTGACCTGAAGGTTTTACGGTTGGCTGACCTGATGGCTGACTTGATGGTTGACTTGATGGCTGACCTGACGGCTGACTTGATGGTTGACTTGATGGCTGACCTGAAGGTTTTCCGGTTGGTTGTCCTGATGGTTGACCTGATGGCTGACCTGAAGGCTGACTTGATGGTTGTCCCGACGGCTGATTTGTTGGCTGACTTGTTGGTTGACTTGATGGCTGACTTGACGGCTGATTTGTTGGTTGACCCGACGGTTGACCTGAAGGTTTTCCGGTTGGTTGGCCTGATGGCTGACCGGAAGGCTGACCTGAAGGCTGACTTGACGGTTGACTTGATGGCTGATTTGTTGGCTGACTGGATGGTTGTCCTGACGGCTGACTTGACGGCTGACTAGTTGGTTGTCCCGACGGTTGACCTGAAGGCTGACTTGTTGGTTGACCGGATGGCTGACCGGATGGCTGACTTGACGGCTGACTATTTGGTTGTCCCGACGGTTGACCTGATGGCTGACTTGATGGTTGTCCGGATGGCTGACTCGTTGGATGACTTGTTGGTTGACTTGATGGCTGACCTGAAGGCTGACTTGTTGGTTGACCGGATGGCTGACCGGATGGGTGACTTGACGGCTGACCTGAAGGCTGACTTGTTGGTTGACCGGATGGCTGACCGGATGGCTGACTTGACGGCTGACTTGACGGTTGACTTGATGGCTGATTTGTTGGCTGACAGGATGGTTGTCCGGATGGCTGACTCGTTGGATGACTTGTTGGTTGACTTGAAGGCTGACTTGATGGCTGACTTGATGGCTGACTTGATGGTTGTCCGGATGGCCGATTTGTTGGCTGACTTGACGGTTGGCTTGATGGCTGACCTGAAGGCTGACCTGATGGTTGTCCGGATGGCTGACTCGATGGATGACTTGTTGGTTGACTTGATGGCTGACCTGAAGGCTGACTTGTTGGTTGACCGGATGGCTGTCCGGATGGCTGACTTGACGGCTGACTTGACGGTTGACTTGATGGCTGATTTGTTGGTTGACTTGATGGTTGTCTGGATGGCTGACTCGTTGGATAACTTGTTGGTTGACCTGATGGTTGACCTGACGGTTTTCCTGTTGGTTGACCCGACGGTTGACCGGATGGCTGACTTGTTGGCTGACATGATGGTTTACCTGATGGCTGACTTGTTGGTTGACTTGATGGTTGTCTGGATGGCTGACTCGTTGGATAACTTGTTGGTTGACCGGATGGTTGACCTGATGGTTTTCCGGTTGGTTGATTTGTTGGTTGACCGGTTGGCTGATTGGTTGGCTGATTGGTTGGTTGTTCTGAAGGCTGACTAGATGGCTGACCGGATGGATGACTAGACGGTTGTCCTGAAGGTTTTCCAGTAGGTTGACTGGATGGTTGTCCGGATGGTTTTATAGTTGGTTGTCCGGATGGTTGTCCTGACGGAATTCCAGTTGGCTGACTGGTTGGACGACTGGTTGGCTGACCGGATGGTTGACTTGATGGTTTATCTGTAGGTTGCCCTGACGGTTGACCCGATGGTTGTCTTGAAGGCTGACTGGATGGCTGACTGGATGGATGACTAGACGGTTGTCCGGATGGTCGTCCGGTTGGTTGTCCCGATGGTATTCCGGTTGGTTGTCCGGTTGGTTGTCCGGTTGGTTGTCCCGATGGTATTCCGGTCGGTTGTCCGGATGGTTTTCCGGTTGGCTGTCCTGATGGTTGTCCGGATGGTTTTCCTGTTGGTTGTCCGGTTGGTTGTCCCGATGGTATTCCAGTCGGTTGTTCGGTTGGTTGTCCGGATGGTTTTCCAGTCGGTTGTGTGGATGGTTGTCCTGATGGTATTCCTGTCGGTTGTCCGGATGGTTGTCCGGATGGTTTTCCAGACGGTTGTCCTGATGGTTGTCCGGTCGGTTGTGAAGATGGTTGTCCGGAAGGTTGTTCGGTTGGTTGTCCGGATGGTTGTCCGGTCGGTTGTGCGGATGGTTGTCCTGATGGTATTCCTGTCGGTTGTCCGGATGGTTGTCCGGATGGTTTTCCAGACGGTTGTCCTGATGGTTGTCCGGTCGGTTGTGAAGATGGTTGTCCGGAAGGTTTTCCGG
>Ga0181567_10003013_pt1 | contig 12517 bp, 16 predicted proteins | sample 101ome_14_FD_133761 | JGI IMG/M metagenome (GOLD analysis project Ga0181567, IMG submission 133761) | Coastal salt marsh microbial communities from the Groves Creek Marsh, Skidaway Island, Georgia - 101403AT metaG (megahit assembly) | ecosystem: Environmental > Aquatic > Marine > Intertidal...
GCCTTTCTGGCGGCCTCTTCCTCGGCAGCCTTTCTGGCGGCCTCTTCCTCGGCAGCCTTTCTGGCGGCCTCTTCCTCAGCAGCCTTTCTGGCGGCCTCTTCCTCAGCAGCCTTAATCTGGGTATCATTAGTTACAGCGGGGGCGCTAAAGCGACGACCTTTCATACGGAATCCAAACATATTTATATCATAACATCACAAAAAAAATACCAACAGTTTTGCTACACATCAAAAAATACGTCAAAAATAATAAATATCTTATTTATTATGTTCATAAAATCATCCTAACCACCGCGCAATCGAAGGACCAAATGAAGGGTCGACTCTTTCTGAATATTGTAATCGCTCAAACTACGTCCATCTTCCAACTGCTTACCTGCAAAAATAAGCCGCTGTTGGTCAGGCGGAATACCTTCCTTATCCTGAATCTTTTGCTTTACATTATCAATGGAATCAGAAGGTTCTACTTCCAAGGTAATCGTTTTACCAGTCAATGTCTTTACAAAGATCTGCATGTGTATACTCAATAAAGAGTAAACTATTTATATAATTTCAAAAAGGTATTAAACATACCCTAACATAAATAATTACCCGGATTTAGCTCAGGGGTAGAGCATTTGACTGTAGTAGTAAACTAAGATTTCCGCAGAAATCAAATGGTCGCTGGTTCGATTCCAGCAATCCGGAATAAAAAATCATACAAAGATTACATTTTTTTATGATTCCTTTTACGCACCATTTACACAGCAACTAAATGAAATCCAGAACACTTTCCATAGAAATGCGCTCTTGAACAAGAACATTCAACAGGAACTACTTGTTTGGACCTACTACATATCATGCGATTATACCAAGAATTAAAATAGTTGCGCAAATTCATTTTAGAAAATATATCGTTCTACTACAAATGAGGAGTTCAACGTTTTATATAACAACCGGATTAGGCGCATTATTCTATTCAATTTTCGCAGCAGCTCAATATTACGCAGTATCAGGGACTCAGTTATTGTCAGCAAAAGAGTCAAAAGAAAGGCTCTATCATAAAAAGATCCAGCATATAATCGATGTGCGGACAAATGCGGAATGGTCAATGGGACACCACCCAAAAGCACTTCACATTCCCATACAAACCATGGAAGAATCCAAACTACCCAAAGATAAACACGAAGGTATTTTAGTCTATTGCAACACCGGACAACGAGCCCGCGCCGCGGCCGAAAAAATCAAGTCCTATGGATATAAAAATGTGTATTATATTCAAGGTGCATATACCACAATCCAATAAAGTGTAATTCTCCCTAATAAATAATGTATAATGACACTATACATGAACCAAACAATGAATCCCGAATTATTCGCCAAGTTATTATTACAAACCATAGATCTAACAATGCTAAGCATTTCGTTGTATTTCTTGGGAAAAACTTTGTTATATTATACAAAGAATGGCAAAGGCACACAACTTACCAATAGAAACATTGAACCACATTTTATCTTATGTCGATGATATTTATGTAAGAGCCTATTTTAAGCAACCTCCCAACAAACTAAACAAAAATAAATACAAACTGATAGAAACAGTGACCCGCGTCCGTAGCAATATTCAATTAGCAGAACCATTTGGATTTGTCCGATATAACATTCCCAATAAAATATATGGCGAACATCCCTACTTTCGTGAAGTAAGTGGTCTGCTGCAAGATTGTGTAGATATTCGTATCCAAATAAGGCAAACCAAAGTGGTGTATCGTATCCAATTATACAAATTAAAGGAAGTAGACAAAGTAGATAATCGTCCAAAATTAATGGCTGACTATTTACATCTGGATTATGAAAAATATTAAGGTAATGTATAATGGAAACCAAACAGAACCCTGAAGAATGTACGAATACGTGTAAATGTAAACACTGCGTAAAGAAACCATCCTACATGGACAAATGGAGATTTACCTTATACACAGTGATATTTGCCTTGCTAATATTCAATCCATTTACGTATCAGTTAACTCAGAAACTAATCGAGTCCTTAACCGGAATATTGCTAATCAACAAACATCGTTGTATCAACAAAATACTATTTGGAATCCATTTAGTGATATTCACTTTAATAACGCGGTATAGCATGGACTTTGACATTTAATGATACCCCCGCCACCGCCAACAAACATATTATTGTTGTATTCCCTATACAACAATAACCTGCTGCTATTTATGATTTAATTTACTTCTTGAAATTACGCATAAGAGTTATCAAGCCAATGAAAAATAAAATGGAGTGAACGCCAAATATAACTTGGTTTACAAGTAACCATTTTGCCACATCACTATCTTCATTATTCTGTACAAATACGACCATATCGCTATGTAGATAAAAGTTCAATAAAAACGCAATGGAAAGCAAAACAAGAGCAATAAAGATCAATATAAGATTGTAAAACTGTATTTTATCCCGATAATAACGACTGTATCCAAGAGCACCGAAAGAAAGGGTGGTAAACAGTCCCACATTACGTAAAGCAGTATGGAAATACATTAAGGTAGCCTTTTTATCTTCAAACTGTTCAATATTATTCATATATAGTAATAAAACAAAATAAACTAAACAGAATCAATAGACCGCCAAGATTCCAAAGTGGCAATCGAATCTGTTTCTCGATTTCTTTTAGGAGTATACCAACAACAATATCTGACCCAAAACGAACGTTTATATCCCCCGCGTTCATTGACCTCCATAACGGACAATAAACGTTGTCTACTATCAGACCACCATTCCATAATATAAACTACATGTAATAAGGAATAATGTTTAAATAAACAATAAAACAATAAAACAATAAAACAATAAAACAATAAAACAATAAAACAATAAAATAATTAAAACGAACCCAAAGAAACAGTATATAAGGAAATGAAATACTTGGTGACGGTATTATGTTCTAATAGACTAGAATTACTAAAACTGAGTGTAGAATGTGCCGAAAAACAATTAGGTTCAATAGACTATGACATATACATTGTAGTAAACACCCAAAATGAGTTATTTTACAGGGAACTAATAGATTATTATCACAATAACAAACCGCAGAAAGTAAAGAAGATAGTGCGAACAGAATCAAATGGAAAACCAGGCAAAGGGCACAACTCGTGTATAGAACTATTCAAGGAAAGCATATACGACTATTTGGTGTTGGTAGACGGAGATGATTTTCTTTATCCGCATGCGTTGTATCGCATAGACCAATTACAACAAGCCCAACAATTTGATTTGCTAACGCTATTTGGAAACAGTCAGATGAATAAAATAGAAAAAGTAGAGGAAAACGAAGGCGACGAACACGAATATACAGTAAAAATGGACTATACATTTGGTGAAGTGCGTGGAATAACGAATATATCGAAGGATTATAATAATATAGTAGCAACCCCCAATAGAACCATTGCAATCAATCAGAAAGTAATCAAAGAATATGAAAAATTATACCATGAAGACATGATCATGTATGACGACTATTATACCTTTTTACTGATCTACAACGAGTTCAATAAAAATAATTTTGAAAAAAGTTCCCCGTTAAACATACTATTAATAAACGACCATTACATGTATTTATATAACAAGTTCAACGATGGGGGTGTAACCAAGCGCGCTGGAATAAAGAACGACATAGAACGCTGTGAAAAACTAAAAGAAGAGATGGATATTAATCCGCTACAATGCGAAAAATTAAAAATAATTCCTTATGAGAGACTAATAAAGGAAGACGAAACCGAGCAAACAAGATGTGCCAAAGAGTTTTACAAAAGAATGATGGAACAAACACGATACATCAAAGGAGCCATAACAAATGACCCTCCTAGTTTACCGCGCATTGCGTTTATAGACAATGGAGATTGGGATTACACTACAATTCAAAAGAAACCCATAGGAGGAACCCAGAGCGCAATGTTATATTTATCAACCCATATATCATCGAATGCGATTGTGATGGTATTCACCAATAGTGACGAATTAAAAAAGACAGGAATCCCCCAACAAGTGAAAGAAAATTTATATTATTCTCCATTGTCCTTAGCTACGTTAGATACATTCAATCCCGACTATGTAGTGTGTCAAGGGATGATAGACGACGAGTTATACGAGTATGTAAATACGAACAAAAAGAAGTTAATTATATGGACTCAACATGATATAAATGTTACCTTCATAAAGAAGATCTACCCCCAAGGCGTATTAAAATGGAACGTCCATAAATATTTGTTTGTAAGCAAATGGCAACGGGATAGATACATTCAGAAATTTCATATTCCCAAAAGCAAATGCGCAGTTATTCAAAATGGAATTTCAGATAAAATCCAACTGCCATTAGTTCTTCCCTCCAAAAAGAAAGAATTAATTTATATAAGTTCGCCGTATCGAGGATTACTCATTGCATACCCATTATTCAAAGCAATGAAACAATATTTACCGGATATAACATTCAAGGTATTTTCTTGTTTTAACCGAGACTTTAACAATGATTATAACACAAAGGAATTTGCCCCCCATACCTTAGAAACACTGGAAAGTATTATGACAAATGAATACAACAGATATTATCGTTCGCTTTACACGCAATTAATACAACAAGAAGGAGTGGAATTTTATGGTTCAGTGCCTCAAGATGTGTTGTTTGAACATATGAAGACAGCAATGGTGTTATTTTACCCCAACACATATGCGGAAACGTGTTGTACTTCTATCTTGGAATGTATGGCCCATCGTTGCTCAGTAGTTACATCGGAACTGGGCGCATTACCCGAAACGTGTAGTGGATATGCTCGTTTATTTAATCCCTTAATTGATGTATTGGATGATAATTATTCCACAGATAATGCAGTCATCAATCCAATCAAGGTAGAAGAAATATCTAAAAAATATATGGAAAAGCTTGTAGAAAACACAATAGAAGTGCTAACCAACTATGAAACCGTAAATAATCAACGAAGATTGGACGAACAAGAAGAATATATAAAAGCAAAATGTACTTGGAAAACAAAAGCAAATGAGTTCATGAATATAATGAAAATTGAATAATATTTTACCAACCAACCAAACCATCCAAACCATGTCAAGTCTACTATTTCAACTCCCTCCACTAGAAGAAGCAACGATTATCAAGCGTCCATCTCAATATTGCAAGACGCCGTATATGGCCGACGCAATATTGACCAAGGACTGTAGCGAGCAAGTGATGGCACACGCTCCTTCACTAGGTTGTTGCGGTCTTGCGGATAAAGACGCCAACGTGCTATTACAAGAAAATCCAAATAAAAAAGCCAAAAGTAGTCATAGCATTCAATTGTCTATTCACAAGGAACGTCATCAGGACCAAGACCATGAAACAGTGATTGGCATTCATCCTCAATTGGCAGAAACGATAGTAAACAAATGTTTACAACAAAACCGTATTGATCAACTCTCTGACCTAACCCATTATGAAACGCAAAAGACCTATAATGAATCTCGGTTTGATTTTTACGGAAATGATGTCAACAACCGGTCCTTTTACTTGGAAGTGAAAACGGTCCCATTGGCGGACTATGTGGATGAACCCAAACAGCGCAAATCAAAAAAGAAGCAAGACCCGCAACCAACCAATACAAAAGGGTACACAGAAAAGATTGCATACTTCCCTGATGGATACCGAAAAAACCCCAAAGATACAGTAAGTCCTCGTGCATTGAAACACGTTAAAGAACTACAACATGTAGTAGAAAACACACTATCCAGAGGTATATTGTGTTTTGTGGTGCAACGCGACGATGCCAACATCTTTCAGACGTCTAACATAGATCCTATTTATCAAAAGGCAGTGTATGAGGCCCACGAAGCAGGAGTAGAAATCATGGCATTACAAGTGCGATATACCAAAGAAGGTGAATGTCATTTCGTAGGGCAATTACCAGTGCGTCTACAAAACCCAGAAACAAAGGAAGAGCAATTGGTTTTGTAAAATTGAAGAGGATTTGCTGGGATACTCGAATACAATACAATACTAAACCAAACCAAACCAAACCAATGTTGCCATCCACTCTTGAAAACTTGATTCACTACATGCCTGTCGACCCTGAAATTTTGGAGGATTATCAGGCGGTGGACCGAAGTATATTGAAAAAATACAAAGATAGTAACGACAATTCCGGACATTACTATCTGGCAGGACAGATTCGTATGACTTACAAAGACGAAATTACCGTGGATAAGATCGAAGAAGCATTGAGCATAGGCGAAAGCAAACTAAGTCAATGCTACAACGCCCAAGAACTAGTAGAAGCACAAATGTGTATTCAGGATGGATATGAACTGAAAAAGCTGGTTTCCTTATGGCATCAAGCAAAAACCGTAACGTTTTAAATTCTTATAAAATATCAAAAATAAATAAAAATAAAACCAAGATATTGTCTTCACTAATCCTTTGGTAATTCCTGGTTTTTTTATCTTAGTTATGATCCCACAGTTATCCTTCCGATTCGTGATGTTCAAATATCCACTATAAAATTAGGTACCGAAATGGATGGTCCTTCATAAATGTCCAAAATATGGGAGACAATAGGGCTTCGTTGAACGTCCAATGCGCTCATCTCAACCAGCGAAATAAGTTGTTTTTTTTCATCATCAAGCGGGTGTTGCTTACATTTATACAGAATATCACCCAGTCCATTATTTTGTAGTCGATCTGTTTGTTTCAAGTCACCAGTAATGATCAGTTTACATTTGTCTCCAATACGTGTAGTTAACATAAACATTTGATTAGGTGTGCTGTTTTGCATTTCATCGGCAATAATAAAACAGTGTTTAAAAGTGCGCCCCCGCATAAATGCCAAAGGAGAAATTTCAATAACTCCATTATGTAGCATATCATCCAATTCTTTTTGATGATAAAATTCTAGAAACGTATCAAAAATGGGTCGCGTCCATGGATCCATCTTCTTGGTCAATGTGCCAGGTAGAAATCCAATTTCCTCTTCTTCTACAGGAACAATGGGACGTGTCAATACAATTTTGCGAATATCCCCGCGTTTCAATGACTGTATAGCAGATAAACAAGCAAACAATGTTTTTCCACATCCAGCAGGTCCAATGCCAAAGACAATAGAAGTGCTTTCATTATTCAGTGCATTTACATAAACTTTTTGCTGGGTTGTTTTAGGTTTGTATACAGGAGCCAATGGTTTCGACTTGCGATTATTAGAAAATCCATCGAATATTTCCTGAGCAACTGTTTTTTTGGAACGCATAACCAAGGACGTAGAATGGAACCCACGAACAGCCCCTCGTAAGAAAGCATAACTTGTCATACTACTCATTAATAAGGAGGGTATAAAATAAAAAAAGGAAAAATAACGCATTACTTTTATACAATATAATAAAAGTAATCTTCTAAATGAATTGATAACAAAGAAAATAATGGAGATACAAGGATTCGAACCAAGGTCTTTCGTGTGCTATACGAGTGCTCTTCCGTTGAGCTATATCCCCAAATCGACAGCTACAGGATTCGAACCTGTGCGGGCAAAACCCAGAAGATTTCTAGTCTTCCTCCTTAACCACTCGGACAAACTGTCTTACAAATATAGATGGTCTTCTGATAAGAAGTCAGAAATGTAATGAACTACATCTATATTCATTTTATTAATCAAAATTTGTTTTATATTGTTTAATCCTTGAATAGTTCTTTCAGTAATGTCAATATAGATAGTATCAATAATATCGTTAGTAATATAGTGTTGCATACCTCGCGACTTGTCTACACAAAGCGTGTAAATAACATTATTTACAGGAGAAGAATCCACAGCTATGTTCGCAAAAGTGCCTTGAATCAAATAATCATCAGAATCACATTGAATACAAATAGGTTTACCATAATATCGGGTATAATCAACATATTTAATTGGAGACCACATAAAAGTAAATTATAAAACATAACATTATAATAAGTAATCAATTTTTTAGAAATCATCGGTATAATAGTCTTCTTCATCGTCATAATCAACGGCATCAGGATCAGGTACACCGAATTCATCATCACTAGGAATAGGTGTATAACTATTTAATACTCCTGGGTTCAAGAAATCATAAAGATCCGTGCTGGTAAAACTCTCATTGTCTGATAGTTCGTCATTATGATGGTGAATATCCCATGCGCTGGGTATTGAACTTGCAGGAGGAGGGCAAGGAAGACTGGGTCTAACTGGTAATTGGTAAGAATGATAACAAGTGATGGGTGGTATGGGTTCTGTATCCAAGGTTCCCTGTTTAGAAAGGATAACCCAACCATTTGTAGAATGATTTGTTTCAGAAGAGGTGGCGTTTATCCAGTCAGTGGATGGTGAACTATAGTCTTCTTCAAAAGGGGAAGTAGTAGGGCTAGGAGGACGGTTATCATAAGATGGAACTGTATCAGAACAATAATTAGTTCGCTCGTGTTTTCGTAAGCGTTTTTGACAATATTTAATAGAATGTCCTGTTTCTTTACAATATCCACACACAGTGGATAAAATAAGGGGACATGTAATGGGACTGTTGGGGTCAGGAGTTTCACGTATCCAATGATTGGAATACACGGATTTGTCTTTGCCGGCTTTGAAACAAACGTCGCAATAAGGTTCCTTGTATTGGTTCTTTTTATAGGGACGACGATTATTCTTGCGGGGATAATAGGAAGTAGTGGACGCCATAGGTGGTGTGCGAAAAAAAAGGAAAGTGTATACCTATATGTATTATACAAACAAGTAATTATTTCTTTATTTCCATTTCAGTAATTTATTCGTTGGGAATGTATGATTATAGAATATCCTTGTATTTTCCATTCCCATGTTTCTAGCACGCGTTTTGTATAGGTAACGTTATTAGTATAATGGTCAGGATTAGTGGTCAATTCCTGGTATCTTACATGTCCAATTGAAGAAAAATTACGACGCTTAGATTTATTTGGTAAAGGAATCTTAACAGAGGAAAGATAAATGGGTACGTTCATATTTTATATAGCATACAAGATAAAATATGAAAAAACCAAAAGAAACAAATCAATTTTCTATTGTTATTATTATTATTATTATTATTATTATTATTTATTTATATGTTCACTGAATATTATGTTTAACAATGTGTTCAACAAGAGGAGGAGGAACCGCATTCCCAATTTGTGTGACTTTCTGTTTCCAATTTCCCTCTACAATATAATCAGCAGGAAATCCTTGAATTTGTTTCAATTCATCAGGCAACAATACACGCAAGTAGCATCCTGACGCATTTTTCAAGGGAACAAAGAAGCGAGGTTGATGATCATAACTACAAATAATTGTTTTGGTGGGTTGTCGAATATCAACGATTTCACAATGGATAGGACTAATGCGCTTTCCAAACGAGAACAAGTTATCAAATTCCTTATCCTTATAAGTAAGACCCGAACCTGATGCATTATTCTTCATAACCAAATACGGATGGGCGCCATTATTCGGTTCATATTCTTGGGTATCTTCCATATTCGTCAAAATACACTCGTCAGGAATTTCGGAAAACAAGGAGTCATCTACCTTGAGTGTATTGGACATGTCATACTTAACAATCTGTTTCAAGTTAGGATTAGAAAGCAAAGGTTCAGGAAAGGAAGGTTCTTTTGTTGCCCATGCACGCTTTTTTTTAGGATTTTGCTTTGTGCCAAGAATAATGAGGCGTTCTCTTTTTTGAGGAACTCCAAAATCATCTGCTTTCATCACCTGATATTGAACATTATATCCAAGTGCCTCAAATTCGCGAACAATAACATCAATATATTTTTCTCCGCTGGTTGTTTTTCTAGAAAGAAGTCCTTTTACGTTTTCGCCAATAATCATAGAAGGTTCAACAATCTTGGCACTACGTAAGAACTCTCGAAACAATGTGTTGCGTGGGTCGTCGTCCAACTTTTTACCGGCTGCACTAAATCCTTGACAAGGGAACCCTGCAAATATAATGTCGACCTTATTTTTATAGTTTTCAAATACAGAATCTGGAATGTTGGTAATATCCAATGTTCCATTGTGTTCAATTCGCTCTGCGTCAGGAAAGTTTTTATCGTGAGAATCACAAAACAATGGATTCAATTCATTGTAAGCAATCACTTTACATCCGGCATTTTTTAGACCAAGGGTGTCACCTCCAAGTCCAGAAAAGAGACTGATTGCGGTGTATTTGGGTTTAGGCATCTAATACTATATATAGCGTTGATTTTATATTATAGTTTATCCATAGGGATTAATGCCATTGTTGTTGAGAATGTCCACAAGAAAGGTTATTTTCACAGGGTCAAAACCAACACCAGATTCAGGCATTCCATATAACATAATGTAGTAATTATAAACAGCAGCCAGTTTAACAGTTTGTGTAATCCCCATACTACTTGTGCTGGTAGGATTGGCAATATTGGTTACATTCACTTGGCTAATAAGATCTTGGACGCGTTTTTCCAAAGTTGCTTTATCAACCCGTAATAATGCATTTTCACCATAAATAGTATATGAATTGACCGCACCTACCAAGGTTTCTTCTGCAATCTTGTATAACAATGCTAAATCGGTATTTGTTGTGATTGCTTGTTGATCTCTTACCGCCTTTAATAGCAACGCATACTGGTCGTAGTTATTGGGAATTTGTTCATACGTTTTATTAGCCATATTAGAACCATACATGGTTTCAATCACCTTCAATACATTAATAAAGGTGTTATCAATATTAAATGCCTCTTGTTGACTAATAGCACCAGTCCCTGAACCCAATGTAATAGGATCAATAAGGGACCTAGTATACGACAAGGTCATTTTATTAGAAAAAAAGGATTTACTAGCGGATGGCATAGTTATATTATAGTAAGATGTTCTCATACACTAGGATACGCAATCAATAATAAATGCTTGTCAGGTGATATACTCTTGTTGTTCATTGTTAGGGTAGTAAGTTCTTTATCGATAGTATACGAATGAGACCTCAACAATTGATATAAATAAGGAATATCTTGGTCGGTTAAAATATGTTTATCTTCGGAATGAACTAAAACCGTTGTGCAACCACTTCGCCCATTTTTAAAAGGAGATACACTGGGAAATGATTTATGTGTTGTCATCGAAACAAGGGTGCCAGTAATAGTCCCTTCAATAACAATGAGTTTCTGATATTCATTATTAACAATCGTGGGTTGTAAGTAAAAAAAAAGCATTGGATATAACAGATGGATATATATTTTAGAATATGAAAAAAAGAAATATAAAGACGACTTCTTATATAAGTATAGGTCGATGACCTATATGCTCCTGTAGTGTAGTGGTTATCACTCGAGACTTTGAATCTCGAAACTTGGGTTCGAATCCCAACAGGAGCTATGTAATGTAGTTCCTGTGTAAACCTAGTGATCTCCATTACAAAAAAAATAAAAAAAATAAAAAAAAACAAAAAAAACAAAAAAAATAAAAAACCCTTTTTAAGTTAAAGGGTAAAAATAAATCAAATAAAAATAAAATTCAATCATTTTTGAAAGTAAAAAACAAATGGTGAGTTGGCCGAGTGGTCTAAGGCGGTGGACTTAAGACCCACTATCTTCGGATGCGAGGGTTCGAACCCCTCACTTACCAAAGGAAAAACCAAAATAAAAAGTAAAAAGTAAAAATAGCTTGGTTAGCTCAGTTGGTTAGAGCATCTGACTGTTAATCAGGAGGTCATAGGTTCGAACCCTATACCGAGCGTTATATAAAAATACATATATACATCAGGAGTATATATATGTATTGAAATTAGTTTCTATGGGAAATTCATATTTAAAATAAATAGATACAGAATCCACAGTAAACTGTTATGTTAAATGAGTTAAAATGAACACTCTTTATTTTATAGTATAAATGGGACCAAAAAGAGATCGGCCAACACAAGCACCTACACAAGCACCTACACAAGCACCTACATATTTACCAACAAGTAATCCAACCCAACCAACAGGGCAACCAACCACTACCCCTTCTGGGCAACCTTCAGTACAACCCACCACCACACCAACCGGACAACCATCCACAATACCAACAGGGCAACCATCAGTACAACCCACCACCACACCAACCGGACAACCTTCTGTACAACCCACAACCACACCAACAGGACAACCTTCTGTACAACCCACAACCACACCAACAGGACAACCTTCAGGGCAACCTTCTGTACAACCATCCACAATACCAACAGGGCAACCATCCACAATACCAACAGGGCAACCATCCACAATACCAACAGGGCAACCATCCACAATACCAACAGGGCAACCATCAGTACAACCCACCACCACACCAACCGGACAACCTTCTGTACAACCCACCACCACACCAACCGGACAACCATCAGTACAACCCACCACCACACCAACCGGACAACCATCCACAATACCAACCGGACAACCATCCACAATACCAACCGGACAACCATCCACAATACCAACCGGACAACCATCCACAATACC
>Ga0181567_10003018_pt1 | contig 12512 bp, 2 predicted proteins | sample 101ome_14_FD_133761 | JGI IMG/M metagenome (GOLD analysis project Ga0181567, IMG submission 133761) | Coastal salt marsh microbial communities from the Groves Creek Marsh, Skidaway Island, Georgia - 101403AT metaG (megahit assembly) | ecosystem: Environmental > Aquatic > Marine > Intertidal zone...
ATACCAGACTATACAGCTACCACTCAAGAGTATATAATCGTTTTTAATGGAGATGATATTGCGAATGGCAAGATAAATAGTCATACTGGTAGACTTAAGTTGAGTACAGGAGATATCGCTACGGATTATCAGGAATACAATTACGCCTCAACGACTGCTGCTGCAACTTATAGTGCTATAACTGGACACTTAAGCAATTTGACTGGAGTATATAATGCACTTCCAGGCGTTATATCATCTATAGTTTTTACGTATGGGTCTCTGAATATCACTGGAACAAATCAAGGCTTTTTTAGCTTGACAACATCAAGTGTGAATGAATTCAGATTGTTCTTAGAAAATGTAGAAGGAGAATACTTTAATTTTTACAAGGTTTCTGAATATCAACCAGACAATGGGTCTTTTTCGGTTATTGGAAGCAAGCAAGTTGAAGATGACTTATTTGTATTCTTGGCAGGAGATGATTTAAATACTGATGGAACTTCTAAAGTTTCTCAGATAGGGAATATATACCCAAACCCAACTGGGGTAGGTTATTTATATACTCCACTTCTTACAACTAAGAGACTTACGTTTCATCCAGAAAGAAATGTAGAGGTAGAGTCTGAAGTTGTAAATGATATTATTAATCTTTACTGGACTGATGACTTCAATGTAATACGATACATTGGAATCCCAATTGCAAACAGAAGAGCTACAAATGGACTTATAGGCTCTAATTTATATAGCTACGATAATGTTGACGATCAAACGTCTTTAGTCTTATTTGATACATCTTCTTATATAGACGAGGTTGAGGTTGTTCATGGAGGTGGGGCTATTACTTCAGGTAATAAAAGATATACAGGAAGGTTTGTAACAGGAGATTTTCAGTACAGTGATTATTTATATCCAACCGGCATTGTAAATATATACGATGCTAATCCCGATACTCCATATTTAATATCAGGAGACGCAGATGGTACTATTACTACTAAGTTCGTCAAGATGAGCGTAAAGAATATGCCTTTGGGTGTTTATGATTATTTTGACTTAATTGTATTAGAATATGGATCTACTGGATACTCAGCAAAGTTTGTAGAAAGATTTAGTATTGAAAATGATCAAACGGAATTAGATGTTGTACATACTAGCCTTGGTCAAAGAATGGAAGATGTTTCTGGTGCTGAATTGTACGCTATAAGTAATAAGTACACAAAAGCAAAGAGTATAACATTAAACGATCAAAGACTAACAATAAGTAATTTAGAGTCTTATGTGGGTTACGACTTGTCTGATTGGGCCTCAGAGATAACACACTCTCTGGAGACACAAACAATAACAGGAGTAGGCTACTCAGAATCTATTGACGTACCAGAATTAGATTACAAATTTGGGGAATACCTAGATCCAAATAATACATTAAATTTCACGTCCTACATGATGAACGATACCTATCGTTTTGGTATACAGGTTCAGTGGAGTGATACAGGTGGATGGTCTAGACCTTTTTGGGTAGATGATATTAGGTTTGATACTAGTGCAACAAATATTATAGGCAATAGAAGAACTGCAAATAATATAGATTCTAATTTAACAGACTTAGGTGGCGAAAATGTAAACATATACTATGTCAAGTTTGATAATATAGATTTAAATGATACAGTAGATGGCATCCGTATTGGCGATTTAATTAAGTCGTTTAGATTTGTTAGGGCTAAGAGAATACCAGAAGTATTGGCTACTGGTTTATTTTTGCCGGGAGCTGCCTTAAATACGGCAACAAATGACGTTTATCCATTTACTCCTCAGCTAAGACCTGGTCCTAACGATTTGGACAGAGATGTATTCCCAAATAAAAGAGATATATATACTTGGGTTAATATTACCGATCCAGCATACAACTCATTTTCTCCAGGAGGCGGGCTTAGCATTGTCTCTCCCTTTTTAAATACAGATAGATCTGATATTTTATTCTTTCATTCGCCAGATATAAAGTTTAATCAATTTGAATACGCTAATCAGTCAAGTGATACGATTAAAATACTAGGCGTTCCAAGTATAACTGCCCATTACACAGGTATTGCTAATCCATTTACACCACCAGACCCAAATGGTGCTTTAAAATCATCAGAGTATATAGAGCTAGATGGTTACGTTTCCTCCTCGACTGTTTCGTATATTGATTCAAATATATCAGATCACGAAAAACTTGAGCTAGGTGATAGTACTAGTTTTGGGGCTACAAATGTTTTTAATTATGACGAAAAGCCAACAACCTCTCCTCGTGGGCCAGAAGATGGTTTTTATCCGAGAACAGAGGCATTCAATGTTGCTTCTTCTATCTATGGAAGCTTTGGTACATCTCCAAGAATAAGTGAGCAGCATGGGTTGTATTATGGTCAGGTATTTAGAGATTTAGGCGGGCACAAAAAATACCCATCTAATAAAAGCGAAACCGTATACGAAAATACAGGTCATATCAGAGTACTAGAACCAGGGGAGTCTGGAGTTATATCTGAGTCTGTTTATGGTGGTGATGTATTTAATCAGAAAACAGTATATCACATGAGAATGAAGTCATTCCAACCCAATAACGCACAGGGAGAGGGTTATGGTATTGCTTTTTATTCTCAAAACGTAACAAATACTCAGATGTTCCAAGCGCTTGAACACGATTTGACTCACAACGGTCCTGGATATGTATACCCTCAAAGTCTTGATAAGGATTTTGAAGGAGAATTTATAGATGGCACAAATGTACCATTGGTAGGAACTTATGGCGTTTCTGCTCTGCCTAACAACAGCATGGGCTCTGGTTTGTTTTATTTCTTACAACAGTGGCCAGAGGTGTCTAATCAAAACGAGTATAGCTCGTCTTACACTTATGCTGATGGCTCTATATTAGAAAAAGGATATGATGCTGAAAGAGACAATAAAGCAGAATTCCCTACAAGGATAGCTTATAGTTCAAGAAAGCTAGTTGGAAGTGAAAACAATGCATATAGAAATTTCCAACCTGCAAACATATTTGACTTAGATCTTTCCAATGGAGAAATAACGTCTCATTTAATGCTTAACGACAATGTATACACAGTACAGCCTGAAAGTGTTCAGAGGCAATATTTTAGAGATGGAACAGTATTAAACGCAACAGACTCAACAGATATCATTGTTGGTGCTGGAGGAATATTAACTGTGCCTGGTGTCGAGTTGACTTCTATTGGTACAAATCTTAAAACATCAATCGTAAAGGGTAAGAATCAAAATGGTAAAGAGATTCTTTACTGGTATAATCCTAGACTTCAAAAAATGATGCGTTTAGCTGGTAATGGAGTAGATGTTTTAAGCGATAGGGGTTTATCTTCTTATTTTAGGAATAATGGGAAGTACAATAAAAACACATTATACCCATTGTCGGGCTTTGGAGTTCATGGGGTATGGAATGATAAATACGCAGAATTAATATATACGTTTAAATATAACGATGGCACTTCAGATCAAGCATTCACGGTTGCATATGATGAGGCAAAAAGTGGATTTGTGTCTTTCCATTCTTATACTCCAGATATATACATGCCTTACGACAATACTTTCTTTACCCCTAATCCGTCAGTACCCGATACTATTTATCTTCACGATGAAGGAACTGATGGAACTTATTATGGCTCTTTACAAATTGGCAATATTACATTTGTAATGAACTATGAGCCAAATATTATAAAGCAATTTGAAGCTATGCAAATCAATAGCGATCAATTGCCATTTGAAACTGATTTTTATACTGAGGATCATGAGTCTTATTTGGACGAGACAGAGTTTATAGATAGAGAGGGTCTATGGTATAGTCCTATAAAAAATGATAAATTAAGTGCTCCTTTAAGTACGAATGCAGAAGATACAACAAGACTGTTTGGCAAGTGGCTAAAGATTAAATTTAGCATGGAAACAGCTTCTGGGACTCAGAAACTAGTTAACGGAATTGTTAAGTTCCGCATAAGTCCTAGATTGTATACTCAGTAGAATTCACTATATTTGTAATATATGACCGGATTGGAATTAATGTTAGCCGCTCAGGCAGTGCAGGGAGTTGCACAGGCTGGGGTTGGTGCTTATCAGATGATTAGGTCACAAAGAGAGTTAAACAGATTAAGAAGGCAAAGGATGCCATCTGTACTTGAAGCTCGTGATCCTTTTGTTGAAAATATTAGAATGGCTCGTCAACAATACGAGCGTGGACTTGACCCTGCAACGCAGAGAATCATGCGTGAACAGGCGGCAAGGTCTCAAGCAGGTCAATTTAGACGTGCTGGTGAGCTAGGTCAGTCTGGTGCTGCCTTGTCTGCTATAGCTGGAATGAATCAATATCAGTCTGCGCTTCAATTGGGTCAAATGGACGTAGAGGCTCGTCAAAGAGGCATGCGTGCATTAACTAGTGCCAATCTTAGATATGGTTCTTTATTGACAGAAGATGCAAGAGCTAGAAGGCAATATAGAATGGCTCTAGAGCAGCAATTAGGATATGCTAAGTCAGAAGGAAGACAAAATATTATGGGTGCATTATCTGGTGCTACTACTACAGCTACCAATATGGCTCAATTTGACAACAATTTAGAGGCTGCCAAAATTGGTAGAAAAAATAATAATGGCTGATTTTACTTTAGGAGAAGCAATAGGTCTCAGAGGCCGATTTACACAAGCTGAAAACTTGGCTGCTTATCAAGGTCGTACCTTGGCACGTGCTGCACAAGAGGCCGCTGCAAGAAGAAAGGCTGATGAGGAGCTATATGCAGATATGGAAAAAAACATTAGAGCTCCTAAAGACTTACAAAGACTTTATAAAAAACCAGCTCAAGAGTTTACTACTGATTTTTTAGTTCAATTAAGAAAGTTAAAATCAGAAGGCAGGTTATCAGAAAAAGGATATGACCTTGTAGATCAATATAGAGAGTTAATGTCAGAGGTTGAGTCTGGATCTGATCAAATGAAAGGTTTCTATAAAGACTTCAAAGATCAAAGCACATACGTATCTAAAGCACAGGATGATTTTAAGAAATTAGCTGATCAGTCTGAAACCATATTACAGTTAGGCGACAAGGGTAAAGATAAAAATATACCCGGTTATGATTTTAATAATTACACCTTCGGAGAGGTTCCTGGTCAGTCATCTTTAGCTACTTTCCAAGAAAGAATAAATATAGAAGATGAGTTAAGAGATAGAATGAGAGAGTTGACAGAGGTAATTATACCCCCAACTGGATTAACAGTTGATGGTCAAGAAATGTTAGAATATGGCTCTCAGACTTTTTTCACTAAAAAACAGGCACAAAATTGGGCAAATGCAAATCCTGGGAAAGAAGTCCCAACTACAGTTGAAGATCAAGTTGATGCATTAATGCAGGATCAAGACTTTATATTTCAATTTGCAGATAGTAGAGGATATACATTTGAAGATCAAGATAGAATAAAAAGTGACCTCATGAAAATGGCAAAAGGTTACGCAGGCGAGGAGATAAAGTACAAGAATAAAACAAGAGATATGAATATATATCTCAATACAGAAGAAAAGCCTACATTTTCTGATATTAAATTGAATGGCGTAATAAATAGTGTATCATCTAAAAGAGAAATATTTTCAATGGGTGGTGCAAATTTAAGTGGATATGATATTAATACTGATGTGCTAAATTATACCCCTAACTCTGTAAATGATCAAGGCGTAAAAGTTACTGGCTCTATGAAAGATGCTAATTTAACAAGCATGGTAATAATGCCAACAGTTACTAAAAGCGGTGTTGAACAGCCAATTTTTAAAGGTACTGGAGAAATGAAAAATATAGACTTTTCGAAAGTAAATGATTTTAAATTATACACTGTATTTTCTTCTCCTGGTGGAAGAAGAGTGTATATACCATATTCTGAGATATATCTACAATTAGAAACTTCAAAGCTAGGAAATAATCAATTGGCTAGGTTTAATAAACAATTACAAAAACAGAAAAAATTTGAGGAGCAAATTAGGCAAGCTCATAAGATAAACAATAAGAACAAAAACTTTGAGCTGTATCAGAAAATAAATGCATATTTGAAATCTCGTGATTTGGACTCACAAGAAAAATTAAACAATTATTTAGAATCGTTAGTAAAGTAAAATGGATAATAAATCAATATATAATAACCTGTTTCAATCAGACGAAAGATTTAGAAGTAACTTCCCTGAGCAAAGTGACTTTGATACCTATGTATCTCAAGAAGGAAAGCTAGATGAGGTTAAAGATTTATATAACTATCAAGAACCGGACACTGAAGATCCGGTAAAAAAAAAAGAAGAAAGACGTTCTCCATTTCGTTCTCTCTTTCGCTTTTTTGGGGGTAGGGGTAAAAGTAGAGGTAAAAATGGAGAGGTAATTACAACTCCATTTAACAGGGTTAGATTAGACCCTTCACAATCAAGCTCTTCACGTGGCACTAAAGTTAAGGAGCAGGATGGAAGACGAATTAGAGTTGAGGTTCCACCGATAAAGTCCCCACGAGATAAAGCGATAGCAACACTAAATAATTTCAAAGAAAAGGAAGATGCCTTTGCCTCTTTGCGAAGTGAGCTTGCTATATATGACCTTCCATTTAAATCCTTGACATCTCCTGTATCAACATTTGTTGATTTAGATCCAGAGGGAGATTATAGACAAAATCCTGCAATAATAAAAGCCAGAGACGAAAGAAATCAGATTATGGTTGAATCAGAAGGTTCTGCTGATGCCTTAATTGATTTATACTTTGGGTCTCCTTTTATAAGTCAAACAGAAACGAATGAAGAAGGGGAGATAGAGATTGTATCTCAAAAGATAAGCGAGAGTGGTAAAAAGTTAATAGATGATTTGAGTACAGAAAAGCCAGATTTAGTGTCTACTAATCTTGGTTACGATAAAAACTTCTTAAGAGTCGTTGACACTGAAAAAGTTCGTCAATTAGCAGGTTGGGTATACGGAGATGCATTTTCTAATAATGACCCAGATATGGAAAGTGATCCTAGATTTAAGATTATATCTGAAAAGCTATATCAAATTGCACAGGATGGCATTAACCAACAAAACTCAGAGATAGAAATATCTAAAGCATTAAGGAAGAATTTCCCAGATGACAAAAGAATACAGAAAGATGGGTATAAGGCAGTAGAGAATATAGCCAGAGACTTGACTACTGATTTATGGAAGTCTACCAAGGAATTGGAGATAGAAGCAAATGATGCAATTTCTCTTCAGCTAAACGAGTATCAAAAAATAGAAAAAGATGCTATTGCTGATATTACAGGTAGAATAAACCAAATAAAAGAAGTATATGATTACGATGAGGTAACAGGTCAATTTTTGCCCTTACCAGATCAAGTAGATGCTCTTCAGGCAGAACTTGCACAGCTTAACGAGTATAGAGATCAAGTGCATGATCAACTTGCAGAATCTAAAAAAATGTACATTCAGAGAATGAACGATCTATCTTTAGATTATAGAAAGCAGATAGTTGATGTAAGAAAAAGCATTATAGATGAATATACCCTTGATAATGCTACTTTGAATAGAGCAATGAAGGAGGCTTATGAATCTTTGAACTCAAAGATGACAGCTATGGAGGTTGCGGCCTACATGAAAAATCCTTTGTACAATATCGCTCAAGCATGGATGCAGGGAAGCGGTTCTTTGTTTAGAGGAGCTGCTGATATATTAGATATTTATTTCTCTCCTTTTGGCTCAGCTGGAACAGGAGTGTCCACCTCTATGAGGAACTTTGGCGAGGATTTGTTAAAATATGATTTTAAATATTTTAATCCTACATATGAGATGGCTGGTTCTGATCCTATGATGTTGACCAAGAAGGCTGTTTATGATTTCGCCAGAATGGGTCCTACATTATTGCCTACAATAGGTTTAGCTATTTCTGGAGCTCCTACATGGGCTACAGCTTCTGTAGGTCTTTTTACAGATACTGCTATGGAGTCTGATGAGGTACGTAAACAAGTATACGAGCAGACTGGAGATAGGATTAAGGCTGAACAAGCGGCAGAAGATAAGGTAAGTGATAACTTTGACTTGGCTCTTACTTATTTTGCAGACGCTAAGTTATTAACTCCAGGAGGATTTGGTAAGATAACGAATATGGCAAATGCACTTTTTGTGAATAGTGTTCGTACTGGAGCTAATTACGTTGAAGAGCTATTTCAGGAGGGAATGCAAGAGTCATCTACTAGGGGCATACTTGACAGATATATACATAATAAAGAATCTGATTATTCTTTCTTAGACCAAATGCAAGATCCTGAATTGATGAAGTCTGTAGCCGGTATGACTTTAATTAGTCAAGGTATATCTGGTAGCTTTGATACTTACAGGCAGTTAAATCAACAAAAGATTGTTAATAGAGTAAACTCCTTATTAGACAATAAGGGTATGGCAAACCTATTAAATAGAGCCAATAAGGTCAGTGAGAATGCTATTGGAGGATTCTATGAGATGCAATATATGATGGGCAATCTCACTAAGGATCAATTAGGTGATATTAAGAAGGCTGTAAAGAGAGAAGCACAATTTGCTAAGGCATCTAATATTATTGCTCCTAATGAGAGCGAGGAGAAGCAGTCTGCTGTAATATCTCTTTTGAAAGAAAAGGATCAATTAGAGAATCAAATTGATGAAATTGAAAATCAATCAGCTAAAGATGCCCTAAAGAAAAAAGTAAAAGAGGTAGATAAGCAAATCGAAAAGGTCTCAGAATCTAAATCTCTAGAAGGATTTACCGTAATAAAGAATAAAGAAACAGGGACTATAATAGCTGCTGTAAAGGATGAGGAATTCAAGGAGATGTTAGCAAGCAATCCAGATGCCCATGTATTATTAGATGGCGTTATGGTTGATGTTCTAGAAGTTAAAACAGGTGACCAAACCATTAATGATATGGTTGAGCATACTTCTTTAATAAGAAAGGACAATGTAGAGCTTTCAAAACGCATACAATCTTTAGCTGATAGAAATAAGGTTGAAGCACGTAAAAGAGAACTTCAGAAGAAGAACGGAGAAACTCCTACGCTTACTGATGAAGAATTCAATAAGAAGTTTACAGAAGAGTTCAAAGCAATATTAAGAGAGCGTGATGAGAGAGTAGCAAATATGAAGAAGGATGGTGCTAAGGTACAGGAGGAAATAGATAGATATAAAAAACAAAACGAAGATTCGTCTATTTCTGGAGTTGAGTTTGATCCAATATTCAATGTTGATGAGAATACCAACTTCGACGATATAAAGTTAACATTTAACAACTCTAAGATATCTACGATAGTGGATCAGGTAAAGGAAAGTATTCCTATGCTACGTCAACTGTATGGAAACGCTAAGATAACTTTTGTCAAGAGTAATCAGGAGATGGCATCTCTTGGATATGAAAACTCAGAAGGATTATTTGACCCAGACACCAATACTATGTTTATAAACTTAGAAGGTGCTACTGAGTATACAGTATTTCACGAATTAACTCACGCAGCATTAATTAAAGCCTTCGGAGAAGATACTGCCGTTTTATTTACTGATTTTATGAATGAAGTAGATAAGGCATTAGGTGTTGAAGATTCTAAGAGACTTAAGGCATTTATATCTAATTACTCACAGGATATGAGACCCGAAGAATATCTAGCTCAGCTAGGTGCTTTCTTGGGTATTGAACAAAACAAATTAAAGCCAACTGTAGCTACACGAATAAAATCTTTAATCTATGATACATTAATGCGTCTTGGACTAAAGGACTTTGCTTCTAAGTTTAACAATAGTTACAATCAAAAAAGGCTATTTGATATGTTCAACTCTATGGGTAGAGCATATAAGACAAAGGATTTTTCTGAGTTCCTTAAAAAGGCAGATGATGTGTTTAAGGCTCGTTCTGAGAATAATGCACACTTGAGAAATAAAAGCTCAAAGGTAAATAGAGCTTCCGTTGAGTTTTCTGAGGGCGTACTTTCTGAATTGTCTAAAGAGTTTGGAATTGCTCAAGAACAGAGTGCTGAGCATGGCATTAGATACGACAAAGAAAATAATACAATCATTGCAAATGAAAGTGGTGTAATATCTACAGATCAATACTTCTCTGTTATATCGGATGTGTTGTTACATAACTATATCAAGAATAATGTAAATGAGTTTTTAGATTTAGCTGATCAGATTGATAGGGCAAACTATAAGAAACTAAGAGGACTATACGAAAAGGATATGGATGTAAATGAGCTTTCGAAGAGAGCTCAAAGGTCTTTCTATTCTTTCATGTCGAATGGGACTCAGATTAAAAACATGAATCAATTATGGGACGCTATCAGTAATTACTATGTAGGTACATCAGTAAACAAAACTGCCGGCTTATATACCTTAGGTGCTAGATACTTTAATAAGAAGACAGAAAGCAGCATAGGAGTAACACCATTATCTGATGAAAAGTTAAAAGACTTAACTAAGATAGCAAAAGGAACATCCATATATAATGTAATTGATTTACATAAAAACGGATACAGCTTCTATACAATATCAAATAGAGTAAGACAGTCTATTAATAGAAGTAGAATAGTAGACATTGCTATTGACAACTTTAGAATGGGAGGTAAGTTCCCAGAGTACGAAGTTATAGAAGACTATATAGACAAACCAAGTATAAATATCGTAAACAATACAATCAATATACCATACGATATGACTGAAGATGAAAATCTAAGGTTGATGTATAATGTATTGTTATTAGATATGCAAAGAAATAATCCTTCTTTGTTTATGACGCTACTAGATAAGATGTCTTCTATTTCTGGATACGAAGAGATGTTGAATGACTATAAGGCACAATACCTTGATGATGTAGCTAATAGAGAGGAGCCAGACGAGAAGACAGCAATGTTAATATTTGACAAGATGATTGATGCCTTCATGATGAAGACAGATAATTTATTAGATGATATAACAGATGAGGGTGTAAGTAGAATAGAAAACGAGATATTTAACGAGTACACTGAGCCATTTGAGATACCAATGGTGCAAAAAAATGAGGCTATAGATTACATCATTTACAAAATGATGGATCCCAATGCTCCTGTATTCTCAGATTTAAGATTCAAAAATGTAAGGGATTATCATAGGGATAATGAATTAGCTTTTGCGGAGATAGTTGAAATGGTAGAGAATAATATGGCTACTATTGATATTAATATTAAAGAGAAAACAGACTTTGTTTCTATGGATCTTGACGAAACGGTCATGACCAAGGATGATGTTGTAGATTTTCTAGATATTAAAGTAGACAATGTTGAAGAGCTAAAAGAAAAGATTGGTGCATTAATTGAAGGTGGAGAGACTTCTTTTGTTTCAAAAGCTCAGGAGATAGTTGATAAGTATTCTACAGATGAATCATATGATCCCATATTTAATGTTCCGGCAGAAAGACTAGGTGAAATACTTAGAACGCCTAGTATGCTTGAGTTAGATTCTTTAGTGTATGAAAATCCAGAGATACTATACGATCGTGTTTTCTTCCAAGAGGTATTTAACAATGACCCAGAAAAGATGTCTCAGTACGATGAGATGTTTGAAAATTTAAAGGAATTAGAATACGAAATATATAACGTCATGACTGCAAAAAGATTCTTTGAAAAGCACGCACGAATTGACGGAAATAATATTGACATAGTAGGTGTATTTGACGAGACAAGAACATTTTCTAGAGATAATTTTGCTGAGGAGTTTCAATTTGAATATGGAAAATTAGTTGCTGAATTAACGGATCCTCAAAGCTTTCAAAAACCAGCAAGTGTTATCATACTAAATTTAAAGAATCAAATAATCAAGGACTTATCGTTAATGCCCGATATAGATCCTGGATTCGTAACTATAGATAAAGAAACTGCTTCTGGATTGGAGATGACATATAGAATTCCCGGATCTGGAAATGTCATAGATGTTATTGGTATAAAGATGACTTATGATGAGGCAAGAGAAAACTTAAATATAGAGTTTGAGAGTGAAAGGTATGGCATGGGAGATACCCCTAGTAATGAGAAACGATTGTTTGTACCATCTACCGTAGCGGCTACTGCATTGTCGGCTATGTCTATGGCTCCTGTAAAAAGTATATCTTTTACAGCAATAGAGTCTTCAAATAAGAAGTATAAATCAGATCCTAAGGCGTTTAGACAGAAATTGTATGAAATGATAGGCACTAGAATAGCAGGCAGCTTCTACTACGGAGAAGAAGCTCCATCTATGGATCCTTCTGAAAAAGACTACTTTGCCATAGCTATTCCTCCTTTCATGAATATTGGAAGATATCAAATGGAGTTTGAGCCTACTGTTGTCCCTTCTAAGAGAGTACGTGAAAGTAGAAAGAAAGCTCACAAGAATATTGTAGACTTTGTAGATGCTGAAAAAGCAAAAGGAACCCCGGCCTCAGAAATATATAATAAGGCATATCAAATGTTCGGAGACGAATATGTTAGAACAAGTAAGTATGGTGCTGAGTAT
>Ga0181567_10003047_pt1 | contig 12453 bp, 10 predicted proteins | sample 101ome_14_FD_133761 | JGI IMG/M metagenome (GOLD analysis project Ga0181567, IMG submission 133761) | Coastal salt marsh microbial communities from the Groves Creek Marsh, Skidaway Island, Georgia - 101403AT metaG (megahit assembly) | ecosystem: Environmental > Aquatic > Marine > Intertidal...
ATATAGAGATCATGAAATTTATGAAATCCCACCTAATGGACAAGGCATGGTCGCTTTGATAGCTTTGAACATATTAGAGAATTATAATATTGCAAAATTGGAACCATTATCATCAAGTTATTTACACTTATTAATTGAGTCATTAAGAATCGGATTTAGAGATGGTAGAAAATTTATTTCTGATATGCAATTCAATGAGATACCTTTAGATTATCTATTAGGAGATGAATATGCACTTTTAAATAAAAATCAAATTAATGAAAATAAAGCAACTATAGATAAAATAAATGGTAGTCCTATTAAAACATCAGATACTGTGTATTTATCTGTAGTTGACAATGATGGAAATGCATGCTCATTTATTAATTCAAACTATATGGGATTTGGAACAGGAATTATACCAAAAGGATGTGGGTTCACATTACAGAATAGAGGTCATAATTTTTCACTGAATGAAAATCATTTCAATAAATTAGAACCAGGTAAACGTCCTTATCATACTATAATTCCTTCAATGATAACTAAAGAAGTGGATGGAATTAAATCTTTTTATGCGAGTTATGGGGTTATGGGGGGGTTTATGCAACCACAAGGGCATGTACAAGTTGCGGTGAATATGATTGATTTTAACATGGATGTACAAACAGCTTTGGATCAACCAAGGATTTGTATTGAGGATGGAACAAAAAATGGAAGAATTGCAATAGAAAAGGGTATATCTGAAAATGTAATTGATGATTTAAAAAAGAAGGGACATATAATTAAAGTCATTGAGGGTGATAATAGAAATATATTTGGAAGAGGACAAGTTATTAAATATAATCCTAAATTGAAAACATATTCTGCTGGTTCTGATCCACGGGCTGATGGATTGGCCATTCCAAGAATTTAAAGAAAATAATTGATTAAAGTTGATTATAACTTAGTAGAGTCACTTTATGTCTTCATGGTAAGCGAACAATTTAAATTTTTTATATTTTTTCATAATATGAGATAGATGTTTGGCAAAGGAAAAACAATATTTGATTACATAAAAGAACACACACCATTCAATTCAATTGATGAAGTCATTATACCAGAATATATGGATAATACCGTATCTGATGGCCATCTAACATTGGATGATGATATTAATGAATATTGGGATGTGATGCATCCACTGACTAAAGACTATATCAATTCATATGCAAATACATATAATAAAATTTCAGAGGAATTAGGATCACAGAGGTCAGATATGGATAATATAAGAAGACAACTATCCTTTGAGCAACAAAATGTAAATGAATTAAATGATAAAATAAGAGAGCTTCAGAAAAATTTACAAGAAATGGCAGTTGAAAAAAGAGATTTAGAAGATAGATTAAATGATACATCAGAGATGATGGAAAATAAGTATAAAGGAGAAATTGCGACACTAAAAATTTTAGCAGATGCCAAATTACCTGAAGGCTCATCTGTGGATAATGTATTAAATGAAGTTTCTAAAGCAGGAGCGAGTAGTGAAGAAGTGAAAAGATTAAATGATAAAATAAAAACTTTAGAAGAAAAAATTGAAATGGAGAGAGAAGAAAATGAAAAAATTCAAGGTGAAATTTCAACATCGTTTATGGAAAAATTACTTCATTATGATGAAATGATAAATAATTATAAAGAAAGATTAGGCGAAGAGTAGTTAAAAAAATCAAAGAATAAGTTTCATTTCTTTACATTTATATTAATTAGATATTACGGACAATTAATATGACAAATATTAGTGAAGTCAAAGGCATAGGACCTGCGACTGCAGTTAAATTGGCTGAGGCTGGAATCGATACTGCAGAAGCATTGGCTGAATTCCAGTTAAATGATTTAACCGAATTGGTTGGAAAAACAACTGCAACAAAAATTCAAAAAAATGCAAAAGCATTGGTAAAGAAAGCAGCTAAAAAACCTGCTAAAAAAGCAGCAAAGAAACCTGCTAAAAAAGCAGCTAAAAAACCTGCTAAAAAAGCAGCAAAGAAACCTGCTAAAAAAGCAGCAAAGAAACCTGCTAAAAAAGCAGCAAAGAAACCTGCTAAAAAAGCAGCAAAGAAAACTGCTAAAAAAGAATATGATGACATATATGAAGATGGAGTACGCCAAACACATATGGCTTCACCAATATCTCAAGGTATACCTACCAAGAAAAAGAGAGGAATTCAAATTAGCTCTAAAGTTGAGAAGATTTCAATTAAAGATTTAAAAGGTGATGCAGACAAAGAGGATACAACTTGGAGTGTGAAATCTAAAGAATTAACTGATGAGGAGAGAGAAGCTAGAAGACAAAGACAAGAAATGTTGAGAGCTGCTGAACGTATAACCAGAGAAATTCCACTTCCACCGAAACCAATTAAAGCAGTTAAATCTGGAAAAAAGGTAAAGGTACCTAAACCAATTAAAAAAGAAAAAGATGAAAAGGTAGTACAGCAACAAGTTAAGAAAAGTAAAGCTGAGAAAAAAGCTGAGAGATTTGTTGATTACTATAAAGCTAAAGAATTAATTAGTTCAAATGTAAGTGATAAACCTAAAATTTATTCTTCTAAAAAAGGAAAAGAAGAACCAAGAGTTGAAATTAAAAGAGATACTCTGTTAGGTAGGTTTAGCTCTAAAAGAAGATCAAGAAGAAATGTTAATGATCGACAGATGATAGTAGACATTATTGATGAATATGAAGCTGAAATGTTAATAGGACAAAAAATATATTATGAGATGAATAATGTAAAAATTAGTGGATATATTGTCAGAAGATTTGGAAAGAAAAGAAATAAAAAAGTATTAGCCAATTTTAAAAACGGTCTAAGTGAAGAAGCTAAATATAAGAACGTCTATAAGTATTAACGATTAATACTTGATAACTCTATTTGATTTTTTACTAAGTCATAATAATCCCCTTTTTGGGAAATTAATTCATCATGTGTGCCTTGTTCAATTATTTGACCATCATCTATTACTATGATAGTATCTGCATTTCTTATTGTTGACAACCTGTGTGCAATGATGAAAGAAGTTCTATTTTTTAATAGTAACTGAATAGATTTTTGAATTTTAAGTTCTGAAAATACATCAATAGAGGAAGTAGCTTCATCTAAAATCAAAATTCGAGGATCGGCTAAAAGCACTGCCGCAAAAACTAAAAGTTGACGCTGACCGACAGATAAACGCCCGCCTCTTTCTTGCAATTTTGTATCTAAACCATCACTCATGTTTTTCACAAAAGATTTCAACCCAACCATATCCAAAGCATTCCACATTTCTTCTTCGGTAGCACGTGGGTTACCTAGCTTCAAATTCAGTTTTATTGAATTAGAAAATAAGAAGAAATCTTGAGGAACAACAGCGATTTGTGATCTGAAACTATTTAGATTCATATCTTTGATGTTGTGGTTGTCAATTAGTAATTCCCCATCTTGGAAATCATACATTCGTGATAATAGATTAATAATTGTAGATTTACCTGCTCCTGTTTTACCCACAAGTGCTATAGTTTTACCTGCTGGAACATATAATGAAAACTTATCATATATTGGTTGATTTTTTTCATATTCAAAATATATATGATCGAATATTACTTCACCTTTGATTAAAGGTAACTGAGGAGATTTGGGTTTAATCGGAATTTTGGTTTTTGTATCGAATAATGCTAATGCTCGTTCTGCACCTGTTAATGCATCTTGCAATTGTTGATAAAATTGACCTAATAATACAACAGGACGGAATAATATTGAATTATAAAAAAGGAAAGCAGTTAATGTCCCAATGGTTATCGCACCAGATATGACTCTGAGACCCCCGACATAGAAAATCAATGCAACCCCTAAAGTTTGCATTGCTAACATTAATGGAAAAAATATTGCATTCATCGAGTCAGCACGCACTGAGGCATTAAAATTCTGATTATTTAAATCACGAAATATTTTTACATTTTCTGGTTCTCTATTTGCTCCTTTTGTAACTTTTATACCAGCAATTGCTTCCCCAATATTTGCCATCATGATAGAATTTGTTCGTCGTGTTTCTTTTCTACGTGGTCTTGCAAACTTTTTGGACAATAAACCAATGAAAATAACTATTGGGATTAAGCTTAATGGAACAAGAGTTAATACAGGATCATAACGTAATATAAAGTATAAAATAGTGATCACAGTTAAGAAATTAGCGAAATTATTGACTACTTGTCCTCCAATCATTTCTCTTATTGCGTTGACATCACCCGTTAATCTACTCATGATCCTACCTACCTCATTTTTATCATGATATGACATGTCTAATTCTTGTAAATGTGAGAAAAGTTCTAACCTAATTGTTAATTCTGCTTTCATACCCACCTCAGTAACCATAATTATTCTTTTATAAGAAAGATAGAAAATTAAACATTGCAATAACAGGTAGCTTATACCTAAAACAATAACTTCCGCCCAGATTAGACTAACATTAAAAGAATTTTGTAAACTTTGTGAGAGAGATAGAAAAATAGAGTCAATAAAATCATTACCAAATAACAAACTTTCTTCTGAACTGAAACGGTCTATTGTAGTTTGAATGATTACGGGACCTAATGCAGTTGAAATTGAAAAAGATATCATCAGTATCAAAATTATAGATAACTCTTTAAAATATGGTTTAACGTATGCAAACATAAATTTGTATAGTTGCATGTCTGTATATCCAAAAGAACCTCGTTTCAGCTCTTTTTCCGCATCAGTATGTATTGCTGTCATTTGGACTCCTCCGGTATAATTTTTGAAAGGTTTTTTTGTTCATCATTATCACTCCAATCCATGAATTTGACTTGTTCATTTACTGCTTTGATGAATTCTTTATATATTCCCTCAACGCTAATTAACTCTGAGTGGGATCCTATTTGTTTAATGGTACCACCATCTAAAACTACAATACGATCCGCAAATTTAAGTGAAGAAGCTCTTTGTGAAATAATGATTGTCGTCCTATTAGATGATACATTTTTTAAATTTTCCATGATTAATTTTTCTGTTTTTGGATCGACTGCTGAAACACTGTCATCGAAAATTAAAATTTTTGGGTTCTTAAGAAGTACTCTAGCAATAGTGACTCTTTGTCTTTGCCCTCCAGATAGGGTAACACCTCTTTCACCAACGATGGTATCATAACCATGATCTAATGTCATTATGTATTCATGAATTTGAGCAGCTTTTGCAGAGATAATTACTTCCTCTCTGCTTGCATTTGGCTTACCAAATGCAATGTTATCATGAATAGACATTGTAAAAAGAAAAGCATCTTGATGCACAACACCAATATTGCGTCTTAGCGAATTTAATGTAAAGTCTTTGATATCAATATTATCAATTAATACTTGGCCACTGATAGGATCAAAGAATCTTGGTATTAAATTCACCAAGCTTGATTTTCCAGATCCAGTTTGACCTAATAATACAATATTTTCACCCTTAGCAATTTTAAGATTAATATCATTCAATGCTAAGCTATTATTATCATAAGAAAAAGTAACATTTGAAAATTGAATTTTTCCATCTACGTTATCATATGCTTTTGCGTTAGGATAATCAGTAACGGATATTGTAGATTCAAAAATTTCATTTAATCGAATTGCAGCAGAGTTTGCATCTTGAGTAATTATACCAACCCATCCTATGAAACGACCGGGTAAAGCAATCTGTAAAGATAACAACATGAATGTTATGAATGTTCCTGGAGTTATTGATTCTATAGAAACTAAATATCCCCCGATGAAAACTAAAAAGACGATGGCTAATCCAATTATGAATATGACACCAGGTTGCAACAAACCTCTTACTTGAGCTCCTTTGAGTGCGGCATCATAAAATTCATGATTTTTTTCATTAAAAATTTCAATTTGCTCATTTTCACTACCAAATGATTTCACGGTATGAATTCCGGATAAATTCTCGGCCATGGCTTCACTCATCTCTCCAAATTTGAACCGTGCATTATAAAAAACTAAACGATTATTTGCAGATGTTTTAGAGATAGTGATAAAAATTATAACAGGGATTACAAAAAATGCTAAAGCCAAATAAAAAGGTCCAAAATTATTATTTGGAATTTCTGAGATACCTAAAGTTATCATTGAAGAAATTGCACCTAAAAATAAAAATATCATCAAGATAGTCATACGATATCCCCAAGTCAAAATATCTCGTAGTGAATAAACTTCCTCCATTGTTTTAGCCATAATTTGACCTGTAGTTTCTTTTGAGTAAAAATCTAATTCTTGATTTTGTAATTTTATGAATATATTTTGACGGATGTCAAATATTATTCGTTGAGCGAAATTCAAACCAATGTATCGAGCTCCAAATTGAGCTAATAAATCTAATAATACAAGACCAATTAAGATAAAAAAAGTAGATTGTAATGTAATTAAATCGAGATCTGAGAAAGCATTATCTATTGCATCACCAATAATTAAGGGAAACATGGTTTGAGCGATTGCTGCGACAATAGCGATAATATTAAGAAATACAAACCAATATTTATGAGATTTGATATATGGTTTTAATAGATCAATTAATTCTTTTAGATTAGAATTTAATATATTATCTTGATTTGATATTGCCATTTGTTAGTCTAATTTCATTAAAATATAAATGATATAAAAAATACTTCTAAGGGCTAAGAGTCTATTCACTTTAATAATCAGATAATTTGAGATGTAATTCTTATATTTTGAGAATATCAGGATTTATTAAGAAATTAAATCATCATTCTAAAAGATGCGAATATTGCGATTGACCAAAATATAATTGATAAATAGTTTTGACCTATTTTTTTTGTTAATGAAGAGCCAAAATAAGCACCTATGGTGGATGCAATTGATAAAGGTAAACCATAATCCAACAAAATTGAGTAATCTAACCCAGAGTTAATAATTTGAAATACTATTCTTGAAGCGACCACGATAATACTATTAAGAAAAATTACAAACATACTCGTGGCGACAACAATAATGAAAGGTAAACCAAGAAAACTATATAATAAGGGGACAAATATAATGCCCCCACCTAATCCTAATAAACCTGCTAAGTATCCACCTATAAATATTATAATCATTTCAGAGCCAAATTTAACATTATATAGATATTCTGTTTTATCAGAGTCAACAATATAACGATTATTAATATGTTCAGATGAGTTATTTGTTTGAACTAATTTATCAGAACTATTTAAATTAGAGATTATACTATTTTGATGTGATTTTATACTTTTAATAGATTTGTAGAAACCTCTTATTGAATAAATTATTAATGTTATGCCAAATATGAATTTCAAAAACTGCGGATTAATAATTTCTGAAGTAAGTCCACCTAAAATAGATCCAGGGATACAAATTAAAAAAAATATGAAAGCGGTTTTATAATCAATACGTTTTAATTTATAATTTTTATATGAGCTAGAAAATGAGATGAATATTATTACAAATGAACTAATTAATGTTGCTTGACTTGGTAGTAAATCAAAAAAAAATATCATTGAAGGTACGATAATTAATCCACCCCCGATACCTATTAAACTCGCTAAAATCCCAGTTAGAAAACCTATGACGATAATAAAAAGTATAACAGATAGTTCCATATCATTATTTATAATTTAATGATTTATGAAAAGTAGGTAATAATTCAAAATGGTTGGTAAAAAATTAAGAAAACCATATCGATAACTAATTAATCAAATCCTTAGCGATAATTAGTTTTCGTATTTCGGTGGTACCTGCACCAATTTCTAATAATTTTGCATCTCGCATGAACCTTTCTATTTGATATTCAGTCATATATCCTGCGCCTCCGAGAATTTGAATAGCTTCCAATGAATGCTTAGTCGATTTTTCAGCTGCAAATAGAATTGATGCTGCTGCTTCTTTATTTTTTTTATGATCATTTTGTATTTCAGATAATGCCCAATAAACTAATAAATGCGATGCTTTGGTTTCAGTGTACATGGTTGCCAACTTATCTTGAATCATTTGAAATTTAGAGATTGGTTTACCAAATTGAATTCTTTCTTTAGAATATTCCAAAGCAATTTTTAATGAAGTTTTGGAAATACCTAATGAGATTGATGCTAAGACAGCTCTTTCAATTGACAATCCAGACATCAAAATTTCTTTTCCTTTATGTAACTCACCGAGTATGTCAGATTTATGTACTTTTACATTATCAAAAAATAATTCTCCTGTGAGTGAACCTCGCATACCCATTTTTGACATTGGATTTCCTTTGGTTACGCCAGGTAAGGAAAGATCGACTAAAAATGCGGAAATATGATAATTTTTATTTTCGTCTTTTGTCTTAGCATAAACAATTGATACATTGGCAATAGGAGCATTCGTAATATATGTTTTAGATCCTGTTATGTAAAAATAATCATCTTGTTGTTTAGCTAAAGTTTTCATACCTAAGGCATCTGAACCTGTATCTGGCTCAGTGATAGATAATGCACCTATAATTTGACCAGTAATCAATTTATCTAAATATTTTTCCTTTTGAACATCATTGGAATTTCTGTAAAAATTATCCAACATTAAATTTGAATGAGCACCTATAGAAAGTGCAAAAGCAGGAGATATTTTTGCTAATTCTTCTAATATGATCGATTGAGCGATATAATCAAAACCAGAACCTCCATCATCTAAACTTACAGTAGGTGCAAGGAAACCTAACTTACCTAATTCATAAAATAATTCAATTGGAAAATAATCTTCTTTATCCATTTTATTAGTAAGAGGAGAAAGCTTAGTATTAGCAAAGTCACTTACCAAATCTCTTATGAGCCCATGTTCTTCAGTAAAAAAATAATCATTCATAATATTCAACTCATGTTGTTGATCTTGAATTTGATTCAAGTTACATTATTATATATTGGGTTATAATGTTTAATCTTTAAACTTTGGTTGGTTTAAATAAACTTTTTCTTCATTATTTGAGTCAATTTTATTTTTTTCCATATTGTAAAAATCACTCAGATTGTTAGTTCCTGGAACAATATCAGGGCGATTGGTGGGGCCCCCTAATGCATTTACTTGTACAACTCGGTCATCTTCCATCATTTCGTCATAATTTGTTTTCCAAACCATATAAATTTGAACAATCAAAACAGAACCTATTATGGGGATACTCCAACTAACAATCCCATCATTTGACCAATCCCAATAAAAAATTAAAAAATTTGTTACCCAAATTATAACCATTATTGGATTTAAGGATTGTACTTTTTCTGCATTAGACATAATATATTGTTAATAAAATCCTAAATAAATAAAATGGTATATGATGAAAGGAGAGAAATCATTCTATTAATTTGTATACAAATATATTTAATATACCATATGATGTGTAGATATAGAAATATGACAGCAAATGATTACGATGATATTAAGTTAAACCAAGTGGATGAATTTAAAGATAAAATAATTAAATTATATACATGGGTATTAAACATTAGAAAACAAGGTAAAAATTTAGCATTTTTATCATTATATGATGGTACAGCCGAAATTCAGGCAATTGCTAAAAGGAATGAATTAGAAGACAATTTTGATTTAATAGAAGAAATATATCGAGGAGCGAGTTTAGAAATTATTGGGAAAATTAATGAAGATATTAGGGCTCCAAATGGCTATGAGTTAAAAATTATTACACTCAAAATAATTCATCCAAGCGCTGAAACATATGACTCAGAAGTAAATCATGAAAGCTCAGTTGATGTAAAATTATCAAAAAGGCATATTGTATTAAGGGGACCTAAGTCTTCATCGGTATTGAGATTAGCAAGCCATGTTCTAAAATATTTAAGAGATTTTTTTTACAAAAGAGGTTTGGAAGAAGTATTTCCACCATTAATTACGGAAGCTCAAGCTGAAGGAGGATCTGAAGTATTTGAATTGAAATATTTTGATAATACTGCATATTTGACTCAATCGTCTCAATTGTATCTAGAGGCAGCCATTTATTCATTACGTGATGTATTTTGTATTTTACCTTCTTATAGAGCAGAAAAAAGTAGGACAAAAAGGCATTTAACGGAATATAGACATGTTGAGGCAGAATTTAGTTTTGCAAATTTTGAATATCTTAAAGATTTTATCGAGGATATGATTATTTATATTGCTGATAAAGTAAATGAAAATGATAAGGATATCTTGCGATTATGGAATAGAGAATTAAAAGTGCCTAATAAGCCATTTAAAAGGATAAGTTATAGTGCAGCTATTGATTTATTAAAATCTGAATTTAATATTGAGGTACCGTTTGGAGAAGATATTAGTGATGCACCTGAGAGGCAACTTGTAGAATATTTCGATGAACCAATTATTTTAGAACATTTTCCTACCTTCATGAAACCTTTTTATCATAAAATTAATGATGACAATGACAAAATTACTAATTCAGCAGATTTTATTTTTCCGATTTGTGGTGAATTAGTGGGATCGGGTGAGAGAGAAACTGATCTAAATTCGATGATGGAAAGAATGAAGAAAATGGATCCGCCATTAAATTATGATGATTATTATTGGTATATGGATTTGAGAAAATATGGTTCAGTTCCGCATTCTGGTTTTGGATTAGGATTAGAAAGACTTATACAGTGGTTATTAGGATTAGATAATGTTAGAGATGTAACACTATTCCCTAGAACCGTCAATAGACTTTCTCCTTAAATCTGAAATAAAAATAATTATAGTAAAATAGAATAAATGAAACACTATGTAAAAAACACCGAAACTAACGACTGTTTTATAATAACGCAATTTTATGGTAGAATATATGATGTCTTTTTTTGATATAAGGAAGACTGCATGAATTTATAGGTGGAATAAATCTGGCTGAAGAATTATTAGAAATAAGTAAAAAAGCAGAGGAAATTCTTAAAGAAGTACAAAATTTACCCGGAAGTGAGGGGCTTAACAAACTTAGAGACTATAGAAAAGACTTGATAACTGAGGTAAGAGATATAGAAAAATCAAGAAATAAATTAAGAAATGATAGAGATAATAAAAATCAAAATGTAAAAGAGCTTTTTTCGAAGGCTAAAGAAGCAAGAGAAAAAAGAGATGCGATTAATGAAGATGTAAAATTAAATAAAGCGTTGAGAGATCTGAGGAAAGAAGATGCAGACAAAGCATTTGGGGAATTAGAAAAAATTGAAGACTCTATGAAGGAGAAAGGTATTAGTCCTAAAGATTTTGGTAAAAGAGTAAAACTATCTAAACAAATCAGAGATTTAGAAATGAAAATACAAACTACTGGAAATTTAAAACCACAGGAAGAACGAGAATTAATTGAAAGAATCGAAAAACTATCTTTAAAATTAGATGAGGTAGAAGTGGCAGATGAAGTTAGAGATGCTTTAAGGAAAAATAGAAAAACATTGAGACAATTAAGAGGTGAAGCACTTTCACATCATAAAGAAGTACAAAAATTAGCAATCATTAGTCAAAACCATCATGACGAAATGATAGCGAGCATAAAAGAGGCAAGAACTATAAGAGGAGAAGCAGATAGTCATCATCAAGAAATTATTAAAATTTCGAAAGAAATTACAGATTTAAGAAAGGAAATAAATAGAATTTCTGCCGAGGCTGATAGAATAAGAAAAGAATTAGGTCAAGAAACTGCTGCAGAAAGGAAAAAGAGAAAAGCTGAGGAAGCCGCTAAAGAGGAAGAGGAATTAGAAACAAAAGCTGAAGATGTCTTGGAAAGATATCAATCCGGTGAGAAATTAGGATTTGAAGAGTTTAAATTACTGATTTCGAGAGGGTTATTAACTGACAACGATTAGTAAAATAAGTAAATAATATTAATTTTCTTCTGTATTTGAGTCTTCGAAGTCTTCAAAATCCCATGCTTCTGGTGGAGGAGTACGGTACATAGTCATACCAATCCATAATATTATTGAAAGTACTCCTAAAACTCCTAAAAATAAGGGAATTGCTAATGCCCAGTATTGAGTGCTTGGTAAACTTGACAAAATACTAGAGTCGGCTAAAGGTTGAATAATCAAGAAAAAGAATTCTAACAAAATTCCTAAAAGCGCTAAAAATGACATAATTAAACCTATGATTTGATCATTATTCATATATTCTATTAATTTTATTATGTTTTAAAATTGGTGTAAGTAGAATGGAGAATGATACAATTATGTATAAATTAATTAGTAGTTTAACATAAATCCAAAATCAATTTCATCATCAAATGGATCAAATAAGTCAGAATTTATTGAAGAGTTTGGAATAGATCTTTTTGTCCATAATTCAAAATTGGCTAATGCGGTATTGAAAAAAAACTGGTACCCACCTATGTATCTGATTGAATTTTTTTCTGCGAATTTTTTGAGGGGGGACTTAATATTTAATTTTGACATTGGATCAAAAATAAGTTTTGCATTTTCCAAAATGGACCTTGGAAGCATTAC
>Ga0181567_10003051_pt1 | contig 12446 bp, 15 predicted proteins | sample 101ome_14_FD_133761 | JGI IMG/M metagenome (GOLD analysis project Ga0181567, IMG submission 133761) | Coastal salt marsh microbial communities from the Groves Creek Marsh, Skidaway Island, Georgia - 101403AT metaG (megahit assembly) | ecosystem: Environmental > Aquatic > Marine > Intertidal...
CATGACCACAATCTCCACGAGGTAAATGGTGTAACGACCGTAACCGATGAAGTAAGCTACCAAGTTCCATTTGGGCCACTAGGTAATCTCGCGGACACAATATTAGGAGGGGCTCTGGTTAAAGGTCGAATCACTCGAATGTTCAAGGCTAGAGAACTTCGTCTTCAACGTGATTTACAACAACATGGCAAATTCGCAAAAAAAGCGAGAAAAAAGGTCTTGATAGCTGGATCTTCTGGATGTATAGGCACTCAACTTGTCGCATTCCTGGATACTGGAGGTCATGAAGTTTGGAGACTAGTACGCAGACCTGCTAAAGCTGCAGCTCAGGAATTAGAATGGAATCCCGACAAGGGAGAAATCGATGCAAGTATTCTCGAGGGATTTGATGTAATCATCCATCTCGGTGGTGTTGGAATAGGCGACAAGCGATGGAATAAGCGCAGAAAACAGATGATTCGAGATAGTCGTGTAAATAGCACTAAATTACTTGCAGATGCAATTTCTACCTTAGAAAATAAACCAGAATGTATGATGCTCGCAAGCGCTGTTGGCTGGTATGGTGACAGAGGAGACGAGCAATTAACAGAAGACAGTACACCCGGAGAAGGTTTCCTTCCAGAAATCTGTAGGGAATGGGAAGAGGCTGCATCAACTGTTGAAGAATCAGGAGTAAGAACAGTATTTCTTCGAACTGGCATAGTCCTAACCGCAACAGCAGGAGCTCTAGGAAAGATGCTACTGCCGTTCAAGATGGGAGCGGGCGGTCCAATTGGAAATGGAAAACAATGGATGTCTTGGATATCTCTTGATGACGAGATATATGCGATTAATCACCTAATGATGAATTCTGATTCTAAAGGTGTATACAACTTAACTGCTCCAAATCCGATTGAACAGAAAAAATTTGCAAAGACTCTCGGTAGAGTATTACGAAGACCTGCCTTTGCTCCTTTACCTAGATTCGTCGTCAAGATTCTCTTTGGTGAAATGGGGGAGAAACTCACTCTCGAGAGTCAAAGAGTATTGCCTACAAGAATAACATCAGAGGGCTATGAATTCATTCACGAAGATCTTGAAACGGGTCTCAGAGATACTCTGGGGCTTTGGAAATAAATTCAGATTGGAGTCCTAAACCCGAGAGCTCTGACTACGCACCAACCAGAGCGGCCTTCGAAAATAGCAAATGCTCCTCCAATGAATGCTCCAGCCGGTACAATCCAAGCTAGGTCTGGGGCGCTGATTAGCAAACAGGCAGCTGCTAGACCGAGTGAGGAAAGCACTCCAATTATGCCTAATCGAAGCCTAACAGCTTTACCTCGAGCATCGATGTTACACTCTAAAGCCATGATAATAGGAGAATAATCTAGAATATTAAGCCCTGTTTTACAAATTGAACGCTATCAATCACGTGAACGGTCATCGATTTGTAGCCCTGGACGGCCGCGAAATATTCTCCATTTGCCGCGCAGCACACCGATTCCATAATTCCAATGAAGGGCGTAGGTGACTATTGAAGAGAGAAAAATAGTCCAAACAGATTTACTCGGTGAATTTCCCTTAGCCGAACCATACCAAGCAAGCAGATTGTACAGAATCGCTAGAGTTGGAAGAGTATGAACCGCGATTCTCTCCGTCCCCATAGGAACTCTATCTAAACTGATGTCCCAGAAATCCGGCCACGCCAGACCACCGTTCATAGCGCCCCAGAAAAATAATGCAAATGCTGCAATAACTATCGGAGGAAATGCTGCAACCATTGAATGAGTAAATGCGTGTAGTTCTCGATATTGGTTACTTGCTAGAGTTCTGACGAGTCCATAATTACCGATTTGTTTCTTAACGCGCGATAGGTTTCTGCGCCGATGCCACATTATCGCAGTTCTATCTGTCCACAATTTATGACCAGCCATTCTAATTCGGTGGTCGAGCATTACATCCTCTGCTCCGATTGCACCATGATCAAATCCTCCTACTTCCTGCAATATTGAGCGCCTATATGCAGAATTAACTCCAGGTAGTTGCGATACTTCTGATAGTTCTGAGTCGCCGACCTTTCCGTAATTTGTACCTGCAGTAAAAATTGTCGAGCAGAACGTGACATCGATTACCCGTTGCCAAAGAGTCGATTCATTAACTGGAGCGAAATTAGGTCCACCAACCCCTGCAACATCATTTCTCTCAAACCATCGAACTAATTTCGCCACCCAATCCTCAGGTACGATTACATCATCATCGGTAAAGAGAACCAAATCTGAAGACGAGGCTTCAATTGCAACATTACAAGCATCAGCCCTTGTTCTAGAACCGGAGTCATCGACGAATCGTATACCCTTACTTTCTGCAACTGACCTTCCAGGGTCGCTGCTTGGTCCAACTACAATGATTTCCAGGGGTCCAGAATAAGTTTGGGCAGACAATCCCTCTAATGCTGTTTCCAATTCCTCGGAATTACGGACACTCGGGATGATAACACATACCGAGGGCTCACTCATGAATTGGCCGAAACCGCTCTCGCTTTCAACCACACTCACAATATGTCACTGCTGAATGTCATCATGGGTCATTACTGACACGCGGCGCTAGGAAGTATGTCCAAGACGCGCCACCCTCATTTGAATTCCATGAAAGTCGCAAAGGATAGCGGTCTTGGAACTCAACAGTAACTTCCTCTGTTAGACCGCTAGCCAACTTGCGGCTAAGTGGGTCTAGGAATTGTAGAGAATAGGTTGAAGCGGTTGGTTTTGGAGCGACTAACTCTGACATTTCACCAGCATCGAAGCGGACATTTACTCCCTCGCCAGCTTCTACTGTGACTGATACTGTCATCTGGTTCTTATCAAGGCTTAAATCGACTAACTCCCCAACAAACTTTGCAGCGCGAAGGGCTCTAGATAGCCTGTCTGCGCTCAAAGTCGCTTTGCATTCAAAGTCCAAATCAGGTTGTCGAGGCTCGTTGATAGAGCCTGTATCCAATCCGCGGAGAATTCGGTGAACCTCACCTACACGCACGTTGATTGCTCCTGTTGCACCATCATAATCCAACTCAACCAAGTCGTTTGGACCAGCCAAAGTGAGAAGATCGCGAAGTTTTCCTAGTTCTAGACCGATTTCAACCGGTTCGACTTCATATGTCTCGAAGCAAGCATCTGCTACCGTAACCGATAGCAATGCAACATGGGAGCCGTCAACGACGGTCGTGCTCAAGCCATTTTCACCCCAACTTAGTTTGGCTTCTTCGGTAAGAACCGATAGCAGATCGACGATTTCTCGCATAAGTTGCTGTTTGGCAGTGACTCTAAGCATCCTAACACCTACCTAAGACTGCTCCAACGGGGGGTTCTTCATGGTTCGCTAAAGATATTCCAGAGTATATTAACTGAATACGACCCACGTAGTGGGTCGCTGGAGTCCTCATTGATACTCACGGAATTTGTGCCCACAACCCTCACAGGTGCAGATTTTTGTCTCGGGTTCATCGCTTGACCGAGTCTGCATCAGTACAACAAAAATTCGATCTTCGTCGCACTCTGGACATCGATAATCACCAACCCAAAGAGTTCCTCTTGCGACCTCTTCTTCGACAACTTCTGTAAGATGCTTGAGGTCCTTTGCAGAGGAAGAAGCAGTCGCTTTGGATAAATCGACGGTTTCCCCAGTCATTGGGTCGGTAAATTCCGCACCCTTTCCATCTGACCCACCAAGAGGTCCTTCGTAACCGCATTTGTAATCGGTACAACGGATATTACCGTCTGGTGACATGAATCCTAGAGTACCACATTCTGGACAGAACACTCCTAACCCTCCCTTTGCTGTGTCTATGTGACCTACCAGCGCTAGTTGGATATGTACTTCAACATTCGTAATTGATTATTCCTGTTTTTCATGCAATAATGGATGTCGAAAAGCGCCAACCAACCCAAGCTAATGCAATACTGCCGAGTATGGTTGTTGTTATCATAATCAGAGTAGATGATGCATCAGATTCTGCCAATCGAATTGAGTCAACCGCGAATGCTGACATGGTGGTAAAGGCCCCCAATACACCGGTTCCAAACAATAACACGATATCGTCTGCAATAGTTGCACCAGCTGCTACCGCACCCAATAATATGCCTAGGAGTAGAGATCCAACGAGGTTTGCTGTAATTGTTCCCCAAGGCAAGGTATCCGCAGGTAGCCATTGTTGCAAGGCATAGCGAGCCATCGCTCCTATAGCGCCACCAATCCCTACTAATACAGCAAGTCGTAAGTCCATACCTTTCCGGCGCTGTAATTCGGTTATTGACCGCTTCCCGTGAATTTTCTGAATAGCGCGGGATTCAAGCGGAGTGGACTTCTCGCGATAGTCATGAAATTGCATTACGACTGGCGACTGGCCCGTGTTGTCGATGACGACGGAGTCATCCATGACGAGGTGATTTGGTCGGGTAAGCGGTCGGCTGGGGCCGTCGCTGACCGCCTTTGGGACTTGCAACGTGGACGTTTGAGTCCGGAAGCTCGCATACTGACAGATAGGTTTCCTGAAACTGTAATTGATGCGCTTGGTGTATTGTCGGATAATGATTGGCCAGAACTTGATGATGAAGAATCAATATTGTTTGAAAGAGCGGCTCCAATTCTTGCCAAGAGAGGAATTGCCGATGCCGCTGGCGATACCGATCGTCGATTGGATATGCTAGTATCCTCAGCGGCGGAACTTCGTGCGTCTTGGACCACCAACGAGGCACGATGTGTCGAATGGACCGGTCTCTTCCTCTCGGAAGTAGATCTTGATGCTCAACGCGATGATATCCCATCAGCGGTAGCCCAATCAAACTCAATCGAAGAAGCCGCCACAACATTAGGAGTTGAATCACCTATTCATTCACCCTCAGATATCGAATGGCAAGCATTACGAGATCATGCCAAAGGCGTGGTAGAGCTGACCGAACGACTAGCAGCACATGAGAATGCTATCCGTGATTTAGCCGAGCAACATGTACCCAGTCTTGCAGCCTTAATCGGACCCTTAGGTGCCGCTAGAATGGTAACCTTGGCGGGGGGTAGAGAGAGATTGGCTAGAATGCCATCAGGATCCTTACAGGTACTAGGTGCACACGCGGCGATGGCTGCACACAGACGTGGAGCCGCGCCACCAAAACATGGAGCTATACTATTCAGCATGCCTCAGATTTCGCGGTCACCCCGATGGGTGCGTGGAAAGATCGCGAGATTCCTTGCTGGAAAAGCCTCAATCGCTGTTAGGTGCGATCACTTTGGTGGAGAACCTTGGGATGAGGATACCGTTGCTGAGATTTACAAAGAGACTGAGGCGATTAAGGCCAAGTTCCCGAAGCCACCCAAGCGGAAGTGATAGATGTGCCAAAACCCATCAAGCTCGCTTGGGGCATTCGTCGAGAAGGTAGAAGCCTTTGGACCCGCAATGCTGTAAAGGGAGTTTCAATCAGAGGAGAAAGACGGAAAAGAGACGGCAGAAATGAATGGCGTCTTTGGAATCCCAACCGATCTAAGGTAGCCGCAAGTATTCTCAAGACCAAGCGGGATGCATCAGCGCTATTACCCGAATCCGGATCTACTTGCCTCTATCTTGGGGCTTCTTCTGGTGGTACTGTGAGTCATATTCACGACAATGTCTGTGGTGCAGGCAATCATCACGGTGGACAGGTGGTAGCGGTGGATATTTCTCCTAGGATGATGCGTAATTTGGTCAAATTGACCGAACGCCGCCAAGGTCTAGTTCCAGTCTTAGCAGATGCACGTAATCCACTTGCTGTCGCACCATACATCAGAGGCAAGGCTGATTGGTTGCATCAAGACCTCAGCATTGGAGATCAGGCAGAGACTTTCGTTAGGATGACTTCGGCATTTCTCAAACAAGGGGGGGCCGCTCTCCTATCTCTGAAAGCAGCCAGTGAGCGTTGGATGGAAGGTGGGGATGATGCTAGATTTGAGCACACAAAGAACATCATTGAAGATTGTCAACATCTAGAATTGCTAGAGGTAATCGACATCTCGGTATTCGAGGAACAGCACGCTGTCTTTCATTGTGTTAGAAAATAATCAACCTTCTGCGGCAACTAAAAGTCCAAGGAAAACAAAGTAAATTAGCATGAAAATTATCGATAAAATCAGTAATACAATTCCGATCCATCCGACTATCTGTGCTGCCTTTGCCAGACCATGGTCTGGATGACCTGGATGCTGTTTCGTAATTTCTAATGCTGAATTTGCCAACAACAATCCTACAGGCGGAAAGAGACAGCAGACAGTAACCCCTAGAATTGAGCAAATTAGGGCAGCCATCGCTTGTGTGGCTGGAAATTGACCTACCGCTACCGGATTACTTACCCCTTGGACATACAATACTTCTGCACCTTCAGGATTGGGAGTGATTTCTGGCTGAGAATCACCAGTCATGTTGACTCCCCCTGCTTTATTCAAATCCTAGAATCCTTCTAGCACAGCCAAGCCGCCAAAGAATAATACTCCGACAACAATGCCAAGAATTGCGATTACTAAACTGATGATGTTTACCACATTTGAGGCATTAATCATACCCGCTTCAGGATGGTAAGCACTACCCTCTATCTTCTTTTTGTCTGAACTAACTAAGAACATAGCTGGAATGGTAAAAATCAGGCCGCAACAACCTGCAACTCCACAAGAACTTGCAGCGGCTGAAAGCACAGTGACTATTCCCAAAATGGCTAGTACTAACCCTGCGACAGCGTTTGTTTGAACAATCATAGCGCCCGAAACTTGTGGCCCTTGATTTGCGTTGATGACCGTTGGTTCTCCAGAAATTTGAGGCACACCTGATTCATCTTGCATGATTTTGCGTCAACGAACGTTGCCTTGAATGCTTTGCCGGAATCATCAGTCCAACGGATAACATCATTTTCTTTCTCAGCCTGCCTAACATTATGCCTGAGATGCCTGAAGTGGAAACAGTTCGTCGCGGGCTCATTCCTCATTGGGTAGGACGAAGAATTAGCTTTGTCGATTTACGCCGTCCTGACCTACGATTTCCATTCCCCTCAAATCTTGAAGAAGCGCTCACAGGCGCCAAGGTAGTGGAGATTGGACGCGCCTCAAAATACCTCTTGATTCGCCTAGATAATGGAAATACTTGGCTGAGTCATCTCGGTATGACCGGAGTTTGGACAATCGATTCACCAGGGGATGGAAAACACGATCATGTCTACGTTGAGTTTGATGATGGCGCGCTAACTTCCACTTACTCTGACCATCGTAGATTTGGCATAATGGATTTGATGCCAACATCATCTGAAAGGGAACATAAACTGCTTTCAGGATTAGGGCCAGAACCACTAACCAATGATTTCACTTTAGAATCGGTAAAGTCGGGTTTACATGGTCGTCGTAGCCCAATTAAGACAGTTCTACTCGATCAGCGAGTTGTTGCAGGATTGGGTAATATCTACGTTAGTGAGATTCTCCATCGTTCTGGAATTTCACCAACTAAGACAGCCGCTGAGGTGGCTGGAAAAAGTCAACGAATTGTTGTCGCAGTTGAGAGGATTCACAAATTTACCAACGAGGTGATTTTCGAAGCCATCGAAGCCGGTGGTTCAACGATTTCCGATTTCCGAGGTGTCGATGGTTCGGGGGACTTAGGCTACTTTCCTCAACAATTCATGGTATTCAACAGAGAAGGTGAAACCTGCAAGCAGGAAAACTGTGGAGGTACAATTCAACGTATCGTTCAATCTGGTCGCTCGACATTTTATTGTCCAAGATGTCAGAGATAATTACGACATGAGTCTCTTTACTACTGCTAGGTTTAGGCTGATTGGCACCAGTCTATTTGCATAAGGAATAGGTTTATTCAGAAAACCGGGGATAACTTCTCTTCTGCCCTTACGCATGGCCTTTACCGCAGTCTTTGCTACCTTTGCCGCAGGTACTGCCCCAGATAATTCAAGGGCGCCCAATTCCATTCCAGCAACTTCTTGGAAACCAGTCTCAACGAAGCCCGGACAGAGGGCAGTAACAGATACTCCCGTTTTCTTCAGTTCAGCATGCAACGCGCGTGTGTATGAGAGAACATAGGCCTTAGTTGCACAATAAACGGCCATATTCGGGCCTGGTTGGTACCCTGCAATCGAAGCAACATTCAGTATCTTTCCTGACCCTTTTTTCTTCATCTCTGCTCCATAATGACGTGCTAAGTGGGTAAGGGCTCTGATGTTGAGGTCAATCATATTCAGTTGTCCTTCTTGGTTGAGGCTCAAATGCTCACCATGGAACCCGAATCCAGCATTATTGACAAGTATGTCAATCTCTCCAGTTTCTCTAATCAGATTCTTTACTCCTACCTGATCAGAGAGATCTGATACAACTATTTGTACATCTATTGAATGTCTTTCAGTCAACTCTTTTGCTAGAGATTCCAATTCTGCTTTTCTTCTAGCGGTAATAATTAGGTCACAGCCCTGTGAAGCCAAGACTTTGGCAATTTCTAGACCTATTCCACTAGATGCACCAGTGACTAGGGCTCTCTCCTTCTGAGATGATGTCATGACCTTCGCAGCCGTGGTTTAGTAATCAACTAATTCTTCAATAGCCTAACCAGATTTTGCTTTGATTGAATCAGATTTCAATTCGCTTAATATACTCTGGAGTTTACTGTGATATGTGCCGCTGGAGAAAAGTTTCAGACTCGTACTTCAGTAGTATTTCTCTCAGGGGGTCAAATTAGAAATGGGCACAAATACAATCGGAAATCAGAACTGGAAATTGACGCTAATTCGAGACTACAAAGTCTCTCAGAAGAACGAAATTGAAGATGCTATGTTCGCCTACGGTAGAACCGCATCTGAATTGGAGGATGAAACAAGAGAATCAGCTCATCTTCCAACAGGTCTTATTCATCTCCTTGATAGAACTGAATTAACGAGTGAAGCAATGGAATCTGGATTTATAACGGAGATTTCGACATCAAATCAGGACGGAGAAGATTGGCATTGTTTCACTCGTACAGCGTTAGGGGTGAAGACACTCCCTGGGATTCCCTTTCAACCAACCAGAGCATTCTATGTTATTGAGGATGGAGAGCAATTTTTCGAAATGATTGATTTGTCCTGTAGAAGGCAGGAAACTAGTCTCCCGTTGAAAATTTGGATGAGAGTGATTGAGATCGAAGTTGATGCTCTAGCATGGGCTATAGATTCAAATTTTTACTTATGCGATGGCGGGCACCAAACCACTCTTGATTCTTGGATTGACTTAGGTAAACAGGGGCCAAATCGGCAAAAATTTTCAAGATTGCCGCCTCTTCCCCTTCCGGGCCCCCCTGATGAAGAGTATACTTTTCTCTGAAAATTATAACTGATTAAATTAGTCTCAAATCCCAGATTGGTCAAATTAATTGTTAGCTAAAAAGGTCTGAATTCATCACCTTATTCCACACTGAAATAAAGTCATTTACAAATTTCTCTTTGTTGTCGTCTTGTGCATAAACTTCTGCAATTGCTCTCAACTGGGAGTTACTTCCGAAAACCAAGTCATAACGACTAGCAGTTCGAATTTGCTCTCCTGTTTTTCGATTGTTCGCGACATAGGAATTACTTCCGGTCGGAGTCCATGCAACTTCCATGTCTAGTAAGGTAGTGAAGAATGAGTTGTCGAGATTGAAATTCTCTTTCCAAATACCTCTTTCATCAGAACTTACCCCCAAAGATCGTAATCCTCCGACCAAAGTGGTCATTTCTGGCGCAGACAACTGTAACAATTGCGCCTTGTCGAGCATCATTTCTTCCGGACTAACCGCATAATTTTTCTTCAAATAATTGCGGAACCCACATGAAACAGGTTCCAGTACCTCAAATGAAGATGCATCAGTGTTTTCTTCAGTGGCATCACCTCTACCAGGTGTAAACGGTACTTCCACACCGCTTGCCATTTCAATTGCTACACAACCAGCCAAAACTATGGTGTCTGCGACACTCGCATTGTGTGAACTTGCAATCGGCTCCAGAACGCTGAGAACTTTTGCCAACTGTTCAGGCTTATTCGCTTCCCAGTCTTTTTGTGGGGCTAGTCGAATTCTTGCTCCATTTGCACCTCCTCGATAGTCCGAACCCCTGAATGTTGAGGCGCTTGCCCATGCAGTTTCTACCATCTCGGGGATAGTCAAACCACAATTTCTGATTGATTCTTTGAGTGACTCCACATCGTAATCAAGATTTCCTTTTGGTACTGGATCTTGCCAAATTAAATCTTCATCTGGAACGTCAGGTCCGAGATATCTAGATTTTGGACCCATGTCTCTATGTAATAATTTGAACCATGCCCTGGCGAAAGCATCTGCAAATTTATCTGGGTTCTCATGGAACATTTTGGATATTTTTCTATATTCGGGGTCCCTTATCATCGCCATATCTGCTGTGGTCATCATTGTAGCAACTCTAATCGATGAGTCTTCAGCATCTGGGGCTAAATCACTCTCGTCTTGTTGTTCGGGAGTCCACTGGTGTGCTCCTGCAGGACTTTGTACTAATTTCCATGAATCTTCATACTTGAAGAGAAGGTCAAAGTAACCATTATCCCATTCAATCGGGTTGGTTGTCCACGCGCCCTCAATTCCACTCGTGATAGAGTCTCGCCCTTTTCCTGAGCCATGAGAATTAGCCCAGCCGAAGCCTTGCTCTTCGATTGATGCTCCTTCGGGCTCTGCACCCACTAGGTTTGCATCTCCAGCTCCGTGGGCTTTTCCGAATGTGTGACCACCTGCGGTCAGTGCAACGGTTTCCTCGTCATTCATAGCCATTCGAGCAAATGTTTCTCTGATGTCCTGAGCACTTAGCAGAGGGTCAGGGTTTCCATTAGGGCCTTCTGGATTGACGTAGATTAACCCCATCTGCACAGCAGCCAGAGGATTTTCTAAATCCTGTCGTGTTTCTCCATAGCGATTGTCACCGAGCCATTCATCTTCTGCACCCCAATAGATATCTTCCTCTGGGTGCCATATGTCTTCTCGTCCAGCGCCAAAACCGAATACAGGACCACCCATTGACTCAATCGCTACAATTCCAGTCAATACCAAAAGATCGGCCCAGCTAATCCCATTACCGTACTTTTGTTGATTGGCCAGAGTAATCTGCGCGCTTTGTCGAGATTACCGTTATCTGGCCAACTATTCAACGGTGCGAATCGCTGTGCTCCAGTTCCAGCACCACCTCTTCCATCGCCTATTCGATATGTTCCCGCTGCATGCCATGTCATACGAATGAAGAAGGGCCCATAATGGCCGTAATCAGCAGGCCACCATTCTTGACTATCAGTCATTAGTTCATGCAGGTCTTTCTTCAGTGCATTATAGTCAATTTTGTTAAATGATTCTGCATAATTGAATCCCACATCCATGGGGTTAGTTTTGCGATCATGTTGATGCAGTATAGATAGATTCAGTTGATTTGGCCACCATTGTTGGTTACTTCTCATGTTCGGTTGCGAAGAGGTTAGGCCGCCATGCATAACTGGACATTTACCTTGTGTGCCTTCTGGGTTCATGGTCAACAACGCTAAACGACCAGTATTTAGTATTCGGGCATTACAGCCCAAACATTAATCGCTTAATTTCTCGGCAGTAACGCGTAATTTGGAGGGTCTTGCGTGGAAAATGGAGCAGATGTAAAACACAAATCATCACAACACTCTTTGGGTGTACGATTATTTTCAGAATTCTCTGGAACATTCATACTCTGTCTAACCATACTAGTTGTATCCTCTGGAGATTTGGCAGGAGATTTTGGAAGTTTAGTGGTTTCAATAGTTCTAATGTTGCTAATTTATTCTCTTGCTAAATTTTCTCAAGCTCACTTCAATCCTGTTGTTACAATCGCTTTTTGGATGCGGGGATATTGTGAACCATCAGTAGTTCCCAAGTATATTCTTAGCCAGATCACAGGAGCGATAATAGCTTCTTTTGTATCTTCGCAAATATCTTCAATAAGCCAATCTAAGTTGTACTTCTCGATGGATTTGCATACTGCTTTCTTAGCTGAAATAGCATTCACCTTCGCGTTAATTTTGACAATTATTTTTGTCGCTACAAATCCAAAAACTGAAGGGAATTCGTATTACGGGTTTGCAATTGCTCTAGTGGTATTTTTGGGTGCAACTCTTGTTGGCCAATACTCTTATGCTTCATTCAATCCAGCGGTTTCTAGTTCCCTCTTCAGCTTTGGAATAATTAACTCGAATGGACTAATAATGCATTTTCTTGCCCAATTCTTTGCGGGGATATTGGCAGTTCAGGCATTCAAAGCAACTCAATAATTGCCTCAAATTAGCCCGTAAGTATCATCCAGATAATATATCAAGATTCCAAGTGGAATCGCGTAAAACAGGAAATTCAACAAGATTTGTACAGGCCTAGGTAAATCCTTGAAATGTTTGAAAAATTCTTCTAGTAGTTC
>Ga0181567_10003052_pt1 | contig 12445 bp, 10 predicted proteins | sample 101ome_14_FD_133761 | JGI IMG/M metagenome (GOLD analysis project Ga0181567, IMG submission 133761) | Coastal salt marsh microbial communities from the Groves Creek Marsh, Skidaway Island, Georgia - 101403AT metaG (megahit assembly) | ecosystem: Environmental > Aquatic > Marine > Intertidal...
AAGATACAAGATACAAGGAGGCTTCGCTCCAATCCAGTGCTGGCCTGCCTTGTATCTTGTATCTTGTATCTTGTATCTATTTCTTTCATTGCCTTTCTATCAACCACTGCGCGATCTGGTCACCCACGATCCCCTGCAGCTTGCTGCTCACATATATCCCCACATGGCCTGCTGGCAGGCAGAGATCCGTGTAATCATCACTGCCAACGTGTTTACCCAGCGCCGAGGAACACGGTGGCGGGATGATATGGTCATGCTGGGCGAAGATATTGAGTACCGGCATGGTGATATTGGCCAGATCGACTTTCTCCCCTTCCAGGATAAATTCACCCTTGACCAGTTTGTTCTGCTTGTAGAGCTCGATCAACCACTGCCTGGCAGCAGCACCGGGATGGTGAGGCCTGTCAGCCAACCACTTTTCCATGCGCAGGAAGTTCATCAGTTTGGCGTCATCGGAAGTGGCATTGAGCAGATCCAGGTTGTACTTGGTCATCGATCGTATCGGCGTCATGGCCGAAAATACTGCGCCCATTAATTCACCGGGCAGATTACCAAAGGCATCCAGCAGCTTTTCAATATCCTCATCGCCCAGGTTTCGGATCCACAAATTCAGGAAGCCGTGACTGGGATCGTCATCTTCCATATCGCCATTGAAGTCGATAGGTGTAATGGAAAGAATAAGGTTCTTTACTTTTTCAGGATACTTCGCGGCATACATGGCCGTGAAGGTGCCACCCTCACAGATACCGAACAGGTCCACTTTGTCGATCCTGTTTTGCTCACAGATGGCGTTAACGCATTCATCCAGGTAGTGGCAAACGTAATCATCAAAATTCAGGTGCTGGTCTGCCCGAGTGGGATATCCCCAGTCGACAACATAGAGATCCACACCCCGTGACAGCAAGTTGCGCACCAGGGAACGATCCTCCTGCAAATCGATCATGGTATAGCGCCCTACCAGGCCATAAACAATCAGGACCGGATCTGTTTTGGGCTTGCCTTTTACCAGTGACCTGTAATGATGCAGCGACACTTTATCGATGCTGAACACTTCTTCCTTTTCAGACGCTCCCACCGCCACGTCACTGAAATCAAAACGGGAGATGGCCTCGGCGCCCCTGGCCACGCGGGAATTGAAATCCAGCATGGAAGACCAGGAATCGAGGAGCTTGTTCATGTCAGTATTCATACAGTGTTTATATCAATATCCTGTGTAAGGATTCGTTATCGAATTTTACTTTTTAACGGCATATGGCCGGTAATTAATGTCGGCAAAGCACTGCGTATGCCGGCAATTCAATCTTTTCCGCCCTGGACAACAACATCCCGGGTTTACTGACCTGTATTTTCTATTCCGGTTTCGCTTTGGCCTTGGCTTTCCTGGCTGGTGTCTTTTTCTTCGCCGGGGCCTTCTTTACTGTCGCTTTGACAGCTGAGGCGTCACTTTTCTGCGCCACATTTTTTACAGGTTTTTCTTCTGATCCCTTGCTGAGTGTTGCTACCTGTTTTTTGAGTGCCCTGACTTCCCGACGTAGCTCATAAATAATCTTGTGCAGGTCATCCACTTCCCTTCGGGTGGGAATGGCATGTGCCTCACTCCACAACTCGACAAACTCCTGGTACTTGAGTCGGTAGGCTGACCCTTTTGAGAAAAACTCCCGCTGTGCTTCCAGGTAATCGTCAGACCGTAATGTCGTGGTGAGTTCTTCATCAGCAATTTTCAGCCAACGCTTAAGCATTTCCTCTGAGCTGACATCACCTTCGTTCATCTGGTCCATGAATTCATCAGAAAAATGCTGGTATGCCCGCTGCCAGGCATCAGTGATCACTTCCTGATAGTGTTGCCCGGCATCCTTGAATGCCTGCCAGTCCTGCCCGGACTTGAGCATTTTCTTTTCCAGCATACCGATATCAGCAAACTCGGGCCCATTGACCAGCTTTCTGAATACCTGGTCCATCATTTCAAAACCCGATTTCATGAAGATCGCCGGATTCAACAGATAGGCAAGCGCCTGGGCGGAATGATCCTGCTCTTCGCCTTCCTGCTGCCCTGCCAGACTACCACCAAACCAGTTCTCTGCCGTACGGGTCCAGTTTTTGTACTGCTCCTCACATTGCTTCCAGCTCTGCATGGAACTGTCGAGGAAGTCCATGTTCACAAAGGGATTGGCCGGTGCCTGCTGTGGTTTTAACCAGGATGACTGGGCCTCCAGAAACTGCTCCTGGTTTGAGAGCCAGAGGTCAAAGATGGGGTTGCCTGTGGATTTTTCTTCACTCATTTTAAATGTCCAATTCCGGAGCTTGGCAATGGATAAAGAAATAAAAGATTCAAGATACAAGACGGCTTCGATGACTTTTGATGCTGGCCTCACCTTGTATCTTGTATCTGGCGAATGGGCCTCTGCCTGCCTTTTATCCTTTTATCCTTTTATCCCTTTATCGTGTTTTAAAACGCCTTCGTATAAATCGCCAGCGCATCCTCGTAAGTCACCTCCCGGGGATTATTGACCAGCAACCTTGTCTGTTTCATGGAGTCTTCCGCGAGCATGGTCAGATCTTTCTCTTCCACACCCACTTCTCGCAGGGTGGTCTCAAGTCCAAGGTCCGGACTCAGGGCAGAGACTCCTTTCAGCATACCGTCAATTTTCTCGCCATGGGATTTTCCTTCCAGTGCCGGGAACATGATCGGTGCCAGCTCGGCATACAGTTCCTCAGCCTCCGGCATATTGAACTCCATCACGTGGGGAAGTACCAGCGCATTGCTCAATCCATGAGGCACATGGAAATGTCCGCCCAGAGGGTAAGCCAATGCGTGCACCGCCGCTACCGGTGAATTGGTAAATGCCATACCCGCCAGCATGGAACCCATCAGCATGTTGCCACGGGCTTCCTTGTCTTTGGGCGTTTCACACACCTGGTAAATATTCGAGGCCAGCAGTTTGAGGCCTTCTCGGGCCAGGGCATCGGCAATCAGGTTTTTCAGGCGTTTAGAGGTATAGGCCTCAATGCAGTGCACCATGGCATCAATACCGGTGGCTGCTGTGACGCCTGATGGCAATCCCAGGGTCAGATCAGGATCCAGCACGGCACAATCGGGTAACAGCTGTGGTGAAACCACGCCTTTCTTCTCAGCAACCCCTGTGGTCACAATGGAAATCGGGGTGACTTCCGAGCCGGTACCGGCTGTTGTCGGCGCCAGTACCAAGGGAAGACGTTCTCCCTTGACCATACCAATGCCATACATCTCATCCAGGGGCTGGTCGGTGTTACACAGCACAGCAATGAGCTTGGCTGTATCCATGGAACTGCCGCCACCGATAGAGACCACGCCATCAACACCTTCGTCCCTGGCCTCGGCTACGGCGTTGAGAATCATCTCCTCCGGTGGATCCGCAACAACATCGGCGAACATCCAGACACCCACACCGGCCTGCTTCAAACTGTCCAGGGCCGCATCTGCCAGCCCCAATTTGAGGATCATGGCATCTGTGACAAAGGCCACTTTTTGACAGCCACGGTCAGCCATCATCTGGCCAATTTTCGATGTGGCACCTTCTTCATAAAGAACGGAACGGGTAGTCTGGAAACTCAGCGATTGCATGGGGTTACCTGTAAATATCTAGTCAATTGATCAAATAAGTGATTTTAGTGACGTCAGCTGTTCAGTCAGCTTCATGTTCTCAGCATAGTCCACCGGACAATCCACTATTGATACAGTACCGTCATTAAGTGCTTTGTTCATCGTGGGAATAAAGTCTTCCACGGACTCCACACGATAGCCTTTGGCACCAAAACTTTCTGCCAGCATCACGAAATCGGGGTTGGTGAATTCAATATCCGTTGCGCGGCCGAAATGCCTAAGCTGATGCCATTCAATGAGGCCATACTTGCTGTCATTGAAAATCAGGATGACGATATCCAGGCCAAGACGCAGGGCCGTATCGATCTCCTGGTTATTCATCATAAATCCACCATCACCACATACAGCCACCGCCTTTCTTTCCGGGTAAGCCAGTTTGGCTGCAATGGCACCAGGCAGGGCGATGCCCATGGCGGCAAAGCCGTTGGAAATAATGCAGGTATTGGGCGCTTCAGCCTGGTAATTGCGGGCAATCCACATCTTATGGGCGCCAACATCGGAAATTACGATGTCCTCGGCATCCAGCACCGTACGCAGATCACTGAGGATTTTCTGAGGTTTTATCGGAAACCCGGTATCATCCTTGTGCTTGTTCAGCTCTTCACGAATGATGGGAATCATCTTGTGAATCGGTGAGTCGGGCAGCTTGTCCAGACTGCTCATGATCCGTTTCAGGGAGTCATGGATTTCGCCAATGATGCCTGACTCCAGTATGTAATGCTGGTCTACTTCAGCTGGACGTCGGTCAATGTGGAGAATCTTCTTGTCCTTGTTCGGGTTCCACAACTCCGGGTGGTATTCCACCATGTCCACCCCGATGCAGATAATCAGGTCCGCCGCTTCAAAGGCGTAGTTCACAAAGTCCTTGGACTTCATGCCAATAGTACCCAGTGACAAGGGATGGCTGGCCGGCATCACCCCCTTGGCCATAAAGGTTGTGGCGACGGGAATATTAACCTGTTCGGCAAAATGCACGAGCTTGTCAGAGGCTTTGCTTCGAATAACCCCGTTTCCTACCATGATTACCGGCGCCCTGGATTCCGCAATATGGACCGCTGCCTTGGTGCAGCGTCCTGACGGTGCGACTGGTTCGCGGGCGTACTGGACCTTCAGGGGTTGTGTATCAGGGATATCCATTTCCGCAATATTTTCCGGGAAATCGATAAAGCTGCAGCCCGGTTTTTCGTTCTGCGAAGTCTTGAAAGCCTTGCGCACAATTTCCGGCACAATCTCGGGTTCCAGTACCTGGGTGGAATACTTGGTGACGGGGGTGAACAGTTCAACCAGATCCAGAATCTGGTGACTTTCCTTGTGCAGGCGCGTGGTGGCACCCTGTCCGGCAATAGCAACTACCGGTGCACGATCCATGTTGGCATCCGCAATACCGGTCACCAGGTTGGTCGCACCAGGTCCCAGTGTGGACATACAAACGCCAGCACGGCCGGTCAGACGCCCATACACATCAGCAATAAACGCGGCGCCCTGTTCATGTTTGGTGGTGACAAACTGGATGGGACTATCTATCAGGGCATCCATCACGTCTATGTTTTCTTCGCCGGGAAGGCCAAAGATATATTCAACACCTTCGTTTTCCAGACATTTGACCAGCAATTCGGCTGCCTTCATTTATTTTACCTGCTCCTTTGCAGTGGGTATTTCCTGCTTCATTGACTGTAAATTACTGCCTGATCACGGGCTCTGGTGATCAAGAGATTGGCTGTTCACCCTGTAAGGGCGCGCGCATTCTTCAGGCAACGTGTAAATATTGCGTTAGTGAATCAATTAAAATTTGCACACAATTGATGCAAAGAAACCAAATATGCACACAAAAGCTGCAAAAATGGATTCAAATTGGTGCGTATCGCCAGTATTGCATGGCTTGGAGGGGTCTTTGCAAATTAAGGGCCAAGTTTCAGGGCCAGGAAAAAGGGAAAAAGGGAAAAAGGGAAAAAGGGAAAAAGGGAAAAAGGGAGGATGGTTCGCCTCATATTGACAGTCAAGGGTTTTTATTCAGGTTTCTCCTGCATTTTAAAGTTCTATGCATCTGACACTTCGATCAATCAGGCTATTTCCTTTTGCATCCTGTCACCTGAATCCCGGTTTGCGTCAGATGACAGCAAATTTGCCTATTCCGGTAAACCATAATTCCGTCTATTCCCTCTTGCATCCTGCATCCTGTCTCCTGAATCCTGGTTTTTGCCGGCATCCGCCCCCCAGCCTTTACCGACCTGTCGTTAATCGGCTGTTTCCCGCGTCTATCTCGTCCCTATTTTTCATCCAGATCCTTCGTAAATATCCTGTCATTCTCTCCCCGGAAAAAATCCCGTCCGTAAACCAGCAATGTCAGAATGATTCCTACCGCAAAGGCCCATGTCGCTCCCCGGCTGACAAGTACCGCTCCGATGATGCCGGCAATACCCAGGTCACGATTACTTCGGGATTCAAGGATACCGATGCGCACACTCACAAAACCCTGGATCAACAACGTCAGGGACAAGGCAATACCGAGAATGGGTTCAACCAGGCTAACAATGGGTAACAATAACAGTCCTGTATTGGTTCCCCAGCGAAACGAACCCGAGCCGCCGAAAAGTGAGTTCATGGCTGCCTTTCCTTCCTTGTAACGCTCAATTACCACCACCTGCATGGCTGCCCACAATGGGCCACACATGACGATGTCCGGCCCAAAGATGCTCATGATGGTGTTGCGTCCACCAAATATCATATGCGCCCGGTTCGGGTTGTAATCCACGTGTTCATCCCCTCGAAGGTGATCTGCTTCAGCAATGAGTGCGCGACTCTGCAGCACATCCCCGAAGAGGACTATATAGGCGGCCAGCACCGTGGGGATGGCTGTGATGAACATTGTCAGGGGTGGAAAGCCGAGTCCTATCACGGTGTATTCCTGGAACAGGGTGCCAAAATCCGGGCGGGTAATACCCCATTCAATATCGGGCCATGGCGCTTCACCAAAAACCGGGGCAATGACTACAGCAAGGATGATGATGGGAAAGATACCCAGTTTACCGATCAGGTCGAATACGGGATGTGTCTTCTTCAGCGCCGCAAAGTGTCGGGAAAATATCAGGTAAAAGGCGATACCCACGGCAATGGAGATGGTCCATGGAAAACTTTCGAAACGCCCGCCAACAACGAATACGGAGTTTACGGCGGCAAAACCGGCACCCAGTATGATGCCTGACTTGATAGCCGGGGGAATAAAGGAGACTACCCGACTCGCCAGTCCTGTCACCCCCAGTACAATCGCAAGCAGTCCCAGGCTCATCTGGAAAGCGACCAGGGAATGCACACGCTCGGACCCTTGCGGAAAGGTCATGCAGTACGCCATGATCAGCGGAATCGCCGGGGTTATCCAGCCAGGCACCACCGGGTCTCCGAGTAAATGATGGGAGAGATATAACAACCCGTTGAGCAGAACCACGGCCAGGGCCACTTCAAAAGGCATGCCCAGCAACTCGATCATGAGGGGAATGGCCGCCAGGTCCACGGCACACATCAGCAGGCCCTGAAAGTAATCCGGCCACTCGAATTTATAGTGAACAAAGGGAATCCTGAGCTTGAACGGACCCAGTGGGATGTAGGGTGACTCCTGGCCGTCAACGCGGTTTTGCCACATGGTAATGTTTCAGCTCTCGGGAATTCAGGGAATACAAAGCATAAAAGATAAAGGAGGAAAGATAAAAGTGCGATCACAATAAACAAAAATCTTGGCTATAATCTTGCTCCTTGCGCTTGCGCCCAAAATAATCAATGGGGAATTCCATGGCTCGACTCTCACCAACCGTTTTAACTTTTCTGATCCTGGCATTGTTGTCGCATCATGCTGCAGCCCAGGAATCCATTACACCTGCACCGGCATTTTCCATTGAAGAACTGACCACCCCGCAGGAAGATGGCTGGATTACCAATGGTGGCACCCTGTCCAATCAACGCTACTCTCCACTGAATCAGATCAATCGGGAAACTGTCTCTGAACTAAAGGGTGTCTGGCGTGTCGGCCTGGACTCTGCCCTGGATTTTCGCCATAACAACCAGGCTCAACCCCTGGTCCATGAAGGCGTCATTTATATCGTGACCGGCCAGGACGATGTCTTTGCCATTGGCGTGGACAGTGGCGAAATTCTCTGGGAATACCGTTCCGGACTCACCCAGGATGATGCTTTTGTCTGTTGTGGCTGGGTTAGCCGGGGCCTGGGCCTTGGTGAAGGCAAAGTCTTCCTGGGTCGCGTGGATGCCACATTGATGGCCCTGGACCAGCAAACCGGTGGCGTGATCTGGGAGATCCGGGATGTCCTGCCGGAAGATGGTTACAGCCTGACAGCTGCTCCCCTGTATTTCGACGGCATGGTTATCATGGGTTATTCCGGTGGTGACCTGGGAACACGCGGCCGGATCAAAGCCTATGATGCGGACGACGGTTCAGAACTCTGGACTTTCTATACGATTCCGGGCCCCGGCGAATTCGGTCATGACACCTGGCCCCAGGACAGCGATGTCTGGAAATGGGGAGGTGCTCCGGTATGGCATACCCCGGCTCTGGATCCTGAACTTGGCATGTTGTATTTCTCCACCGGTAATGCCGGGCCGGTCCTCGGCGGAGGCGCCCGCCCCGGTGACAATCTCTTTACAGCGTCCATTGTTGCCCTGGATGTCTATTCCGGTGAATATCGCTGGCACTTCCAGGAAGTCCACCATGATATCTGGGATTACGATGCTCCCAATCCCGTCATCCTCTTTGACGCTGAATACAATGGCGTCATGCGCAAGGGGCTGGCCCAGGCCGGCAAGACAGGATGGGTTTATATACTCGATCGCGCAACCGGAGAGCCGCTCATTGGTATTGAAGAGCGCGAGGTACCTCAGGAATCCCGTCAGGCCACATCCTCTACCCAACCCTATGTAATCGGGGATGCCGTGGTATCCCAGGAAATACCTTATGCACCTGAAGACTTTCAACTGGTCAACCAGGGAAAAATCTTCACACCCTTTTATGATCCCACCGTTTTCACCCCGATGGCCGGGGTGAACTGGCCACCCAGTTCCTATGATCCTGCTAAAAACTATATGTATATCTGTGCCACAGATATGGCCAATGGTGCCCGGGCCGATGCCAGTCAGTATGAAGCCCCGACATTTGACGGACAGTTTCTCGGTGGCGCCTATATTGGTGCAGGCCTGCAAAGCCGTGGCGTGTTTTCAGCGCTGGACCTGAAAACCAACCGTCTTGTCTGGCAGAGGCAGTTCAATGAAGGCTGCCGCAGTGGATCACTGGCTACCGGTGGAGGACTGGTTTTTCTGGGCAGGCGCAATGATGATCGCTTGATCGCCCTGGATTCAGCTACCGGAGACCGGCTCTGGGAATTCCGCATGGATGCACCGGCGAACTCCGGGGTCAGCACATTCATGCACAAGGGTGAACAATACATCGTGACCTATGCCGGTGGCGGCCTGTTTGGTGGCAAGAAAGGTGATGGTGTCTGGCTATTCTCCCTTGGCGGCAACCTGGTGGAAGTGCCTGAAACACCCACTGGCGATCGCTTTGGGCGTGGAAACCCCGACCTCAGTGGTATAGACATTCCCGAAGGCCATGAACCGGATATCGCCAATGGACGCAAGATATACAACCAGTCCTGCGTGTATTGTCACGGAGAAACGGGCGAAGGTGGTCATGGTGGTGGTGCTGAACTGACTTCGTCACTCGACGTGAATGACATCATGACCATCCTGGGAACAGGTCGCAATGGCATGCCCAGTTTCCGCTTCGTTTTCCAGCCAGAGCAGGCTCATGATGTGGCAAGCTTTCTGGTCAGCGAATTACTCGCCGAGTAAAATGCAAAAGGCGATGCTTTCGCATCGCCTTCTCCTGTTTTTTGCCTTGACATAATACAAGGCAACTATGTGCTTAGCGTACCAGTCTCATGCGGCTTTTGCCGGGGGCTCCGCGAAACATTCTGGCACTGCCCGCTGAATCGGTTTCCTCGAAACGGGCAAACTGGCTGATATCCGCTTCCGGTACCCGGTCGAAGCGAGTCTGTTGCACCGGCAGGGATTTACCCGGCGGTCCGGCACGACGCGGTGTGGATGTGGCTACCAGTACTGTTTCCTCAAATGTCTGGTAACGTTCAAAATCAGCATCACCCGGGCTTACCGTTTTACGCTTGAAAGGCGGCTTCCCGGAATAATTGACGACCTGGAGATCACCATTACTGGTCGTATTGACGACTGTCTGGGCGCTTGCAGCTGCAGACACCAGTAGCAATGCGCTGGCCATTGTTAACAAACCTGTTTTAACTTTCTTCATAACAAACACTCCAGTTTAGGTTGTTGGACTTGGCTACTACTTAGCCCTCGCCTTATCGGTATAGCCGAAAAACAGAATCAGAATCGATGCCGTGTTTATATCTTTCAGCTATGCTCGATATGGGTGCATTATGCACCGAATACGTGCATAGTTTTCGCGAATTCGATTCAATGAATTTCCTATCATATTGGTTTTATTGACTTTTATTATTATGGCACTGCTTTTGCTATATCCCTGATTATCAAGATAATTTCAGGAATAGCACATAATGAACGCACAGCGCCTGCACTCAATCACCCTGACAGCCATAATCTTCCTGGCAAGCGTGACAGCCACGGCCTCTGATATCAGTATTGATATGCACCAGGTGGATTCAGGGAATTTCTATGTGCGGGCACTCGCCTCTGGTGATATCGAAACCGACCTGTTGCTGGATACCGGATCCAGCTACGTCAGCCTGAGCCAGAATACATTCAACAAGATCAGCGCCGTCTCTGCCCCGCGTTTTATCCGCCATATCTATGGAAAACTGGCTAACGGTAAAGTGGAGAAGGTACCGCTGTATGCGCTGAATGAACTCAAGCTGGCCGAAAACTGTGTGTTAACAAATATTGAAGTCGCTGTATTTTCCAGGGCCGACCGGGATATCCTGGGACTCAATGCCCTGGCAAAGCTGCAACCCTTCACCATGCAACTCACCCCTGCCAAACTGACCAGCGCAGCCTGCGCCTCCTGATTCCCTGATACAGCGGACTTTCTCCGTCAGGCATCGATAACCTTGCATCTTCCATTGTGGCAGTACTTCTGGCCATAGTGCAGTAAAACCACTGATAGTTTTTCCAGATCATAAAATGGCGTGAGGAATGCCACCTGTTTCTCTACAATAACCAGCTTTTGCAAAAAACCAATCTGGAGAAATACGGACTTATGCGCCTCAGCTTTACTGCCCTTCCTGCACTGATTGCCATACTTTTACTGCCACTGGAGGTTGATGCCCAGGTAGACCAGGGTCAGACCGGTGCCTGGTATATGTACATGTGGAATACGGAAAACCGCGATACAGGTTTTGGCTGGCAGGGAGATATTCAGCACCGAAACTGGGATATGGCAGGTGACCTGGAACAACTGCTCATCCGTGGCGGAGCCACCTGGCGCCCGGAAGGCAGTGCTATCAAATACACTCTGGGATATGCCCATATTACCTCGGGAGCTTTTGGCGTTAGCAGTGACAAGAATGAAGAGAACAGAATTTACCAGGAAGCCCTTGTTCCCCAGCGCCTGGGTTCCAGGTGGCTTTTAACGCACCGTTTTCGCCTGGAGCAGCGCTGGGTAAACGGGCAGGATTTCAGAACACGCTTCAGGTACTTCCTCGGCCTGAACTATCCTTTCAACCAGGACAATCTCAGCCAGGGGGCCATCTATCTGTCCCTGTATAACGAGCTGTTCGTCAACCTTGAAAAGGATATCGGCAACGGACGACAGGTGGACCATTTTGACCGTAACCGTGCCTATGCGGCCCTGGGCTACAGCCTGAAAGATAATATACGTCTTCAATTTGGTTACATGTGGCAGGAAAACAGGAATTTCGGGTCAGGCCAATTGCAATTCAACCTGCTTCACAGTTTCTAGGGGCACCATAGATGTTCAGTCATGACAGTTATTTCAGAAAGCTTCGCACACGGGCCATCAGTTGCGCTTCCGAGAAGGGTTTCAGAATATAGTCATTGGCCCCAAGCTCATAGCCTTTGACGATATCGTCTTCTGTGCCCATGGCTGTAAGCATGATGACAGGCAATTGTTCCATGCTGTTCGCCTCACGAATTTTTTCAAGCACCGTAAATCCATCCACCAACGGCATATTCACATCCAGAATCACCAGGGAACATTTCCCCAACTGCAGATAATCCAGTGCCTGACGACCAGTGGCGGCATACTCCACAGCGGCGCCATGGTCTTTCATGAGGTGAGTCACCAGGTCACCCAGGTGTTGATCATCATCCATCACGAGCACTGTATGCCCAGCCAATGGCAGCAGGGCCTCCTCAACATCATTTTTTTCTTCAGCTTCTTCAATGGGAACCAGGCTCAGCGTCTGCGGTTCTTTGGTCGTGGCAAGCAGCTTTGTGATCTCCTTTGACAGTTCAGCCTGCTCGAAAGGCTTCACCATGTAATGGTCAGCACCCAGACTCATACAATCCACCCGCACAAGATCCTTGCTGATTCCTGACAGCACGAGAACAGGCATGGCTATCTGCAGGTCAAGCTTGATCTCTTTCAGAATTTCACGCCCATCCTTGTCGGGCAGGACCAGATCCAGAATCACAAGATCAAAACTGTTCTGGACCAGACTGTGCTCGGCATGACCGGCATCCCGGGCTACGCTCAGTTTGATTCTTTCCGGTATTCCCTTGAGTACATCGATGATCTGCTTGACCACTTCCGGATCATCTTCCACTACCAGAACATGCTTGCAGTCATCACTC
>Ga0181567_10003059_pt1 | contig 12435 bp, 13 predicted proteins | sample 101ome_14_FD_133761 | JGI IMG/M metagenome (GOLD analysis project Ga0181567, IMG submission 133761) | Coastal salt marsh microbial communities from the Groves Creek Marsh, Skidaway Island, Georgia - 101403AT metaG (megahit assembly) | ecosystem: Environmental > Aquatic > Marine > Intertidal...
ATAATCTTGTTAATAAACCAACAACATATGATGAGTTACTTGACCTTACAGATATAGATGTTTCAAGTTTAGCCGTTGGAAATGTATTAGTATACAGAAATGTAAGTGGAACAAACGTTTGGAAATCAGAACCTTTAGATGTTCAAGATATCGCAAATATTAATACAACAGGAATATCAGATGGTAGCATACTTACATATAACGCCAGTGCATCGGAATGGCAAATAGGAACAGCACTTGCAGGTACAGATACATTAGACAGTGTTATCCAAAGAGGTGCTACTACAAACACATTAACAACATTCAGTGGTGGAATAAACACAACTAGCATAGCAAGTGCCACAACACTATCGTTGGGCGGAGACATATCATTTACAATATCTAGTACTGTAGATGCAAATGGAATTAAATTATCCAACGTAGGCGATCCTACACTTGCACAAGACGTTGCTACAAAAAATTATGTAGATACAGCAGGATTTTTAACAAGTGAAGCAGATACGCTTGCTACAGTAACAGCAAGGGGACAGTATACCGCACAAAACTTAACGTTTGATGGCACAATTACACTTGGTGATGTATTAAACTTACCTATTCTTACAGCAGAACCAAGCAATCCAGCAGACGGTATGGTTGCTATTGCCAGTGGTGGTGCAGGTGAATGGAATCCTGGAGGATTAACAGACGGTACTAAACAGATGGTTGTGTACTTAGGTGCTTGGAGACAAATTGCATCAGGCGGCGGCGCATAATCAATAATGTTTACCCATAAAAAATTAAGATAAATATTTTTTTAATTAAGGAACAAATACAATGGCAACAGAAGCAGAATTAAAGCAGAATGTCTTTTCATACGTTAAGGCTATGTTAGGTGACGGTATGGTAGACGTTGAGTTAGATCCCATACACTACGAAGAAGCCATTGATAAATCCCTTTCACGTTATAGACAACGAAGCGAAAATGCCGTAGAAGAAAGTTATGTTTTCCTTAAATTAATTGAAGATCAAAACGATTATACCCTACCAAATGAAATAATTGAAGTACGTAAATGCTTTAGAAGATCAATAGGTTCACGTACAGGCGGCGGCGACGGCGGAACGTTATTCGAACCGTTTAACCTAGCGTATACAAATACCTATTTGTTAGCAAGTTCTAACATGGGCGGTATTGCAACCTATGAGTTATTTGCTGGATTTCAGGAAACAGTTGGTAAGATGTTTGGTAGTTTTATTGAGTTTAAATGGAATCACGTTTCAAAACAACTAACAATATTTCAACGTCCTAGAACAGACGAAGAAGTATTGCTCTTTACCTACAATTATCGCCCTAATGTGAGTTTACTACAAGACACATACGCTTTACCTTGGATCAAGGATTATACTTTAGCACTGTGTAAAATGATGTTAGGCGAAGCACGTAGCAAGTTTGCTACTATTGCAGGGCCACAGGGTGGTTCAACACTTAACGGTGATGCACTTAAATCTGACGCACAAGCAATGATGGATAAACTGGACGAAGAAGTAAAAACAGGCGTATCCGGTGGCGTTGGATATGGATTCCTAATTGGCTAATGGGTGAATTTAGCCACAAAGAAGCCCATAGGCTTTTTTGGATGGTTAAAGGCCACTTAGATTCCAGCGAACAAACAGTCTTTCAATCAGCACCAGGATACTTCAAACGATTATGGGGTAATCACGAAGCCTGTTATCGAGAAGAAGGTTTTGAAGAAGCATATCAAAAAATGTTTCACAATCGACTAGATAATTCTTGACTTTGCTATAAATCTATAGTATTATTAAAAAATAACACTAACTAAGGATAACCATGAAGATATTCGTATCATCACTTGTTCTACTCTTTCTAGTAGGTTGTTCAGGTCACATCTATCCGCCAGCAGTAAAGTTTGGCAAGAAATGTTCAGTTTCTAATGATGGGCAAATAACTTACTCGTATGTTTGGTTTCACAAACAGGATGAAGAACTAAAGGCATCTAAAGAAGCCTGTAAAGAACTAGCGGACTAAATTATGATAATTGGAATTTGTGGACTAATAGGAAGCGGTAAGGGAACTGTGGCCGATTTATTGGTTGACGAACACAACTTTCAAAAGGTTAGTTTTGCAGACAAGTTAAAAGACTCTGTCTCAACCATGTTCGATTGGGACAGAGCCTTGCTTGAAGGCGATACTGATGAAAGTCGTACATGGCGTGAACAGGTTGACAAATTTTGGACCAAAGAAACAGGTCGCACAATCACACCAAGATTGGTGTTACAGGAGTTTGGTACAGAATGTATGCGTAACGGCTTTTATGATAATATCTGGGTTAGTTTTGTTAAAAAGACTATATTAGATAACCCTAATAAAAGTTTTGTTATTCCAGATGTAAGATTTATTAATGAAATGTCAATGATCAAGGAACTTACCGGACAACTTTGGTGGGTTAGACGCGGACAATTACCACCTTGGTGGAGTAATGCTGTTATGGAAAATAAGATGGACATATCTCTTATGGGCATGAAAAGCGTGTTTGCTCCAGGAGAAAAATATGAAAATATTCATGCTAGTGAACGTGCCTGGGCATTAGATAACAGTAAGTTTGATGCAATAATAGAAAACAACTCAACCTTAGAACATCTTAATAGTCGGGTAAAAGATCTCCTTGTTTCCACTTCACCCCTTCCTTTTGAAGAATCCTTTGGCAATTAGCACATATTGTTTTTAAATTAGTTGGACGACAGTTGTCCAAATTACCGTCTATATGAAATACGTTAAACTGTTCCTTGTGCTTGCTCTTATGCCCGCACTTTTCGCATTGGTCTTTCTTTTCGTATCCTGCACGTTTCCACTTAGGTATTCCACGGCCGGTTCCTCCGTGCTTTGAGCATATCTCGCATTTCTTTCTATAGTAGACCTTTTTGTCCTTACGGTAGTTAACAGCCGCAGGTCTAAGGCCACAAATACATAGTGGACGCATAAAACTATTTATTCATTGCCCTTTTTTGCCCCTTTTTCGGCTTGTAAATAGCAGACGATTTGATAGAAAAGGCTAAATAACTATAACAAAGCTCATAAGCTCAATAGGAGAAAAATAAAATGGCATTATCATCACCAGGTGTACAGGTCAGCGTAATAGACGAAAGTTTTTACACACCCGCTGAACCAGGTACAGTACCTTTAATTATAGTAGCGTCTGCAGAGAATAAAAGTAATTCAGCAGGCACAGGAGTTGCACCAGGAACGCTTAAAGCGAATGCTGGCAACGTTTATCTTTTAACTTCACAAAGAGATCTTGCAGAAACCTTTGGTGACCCTGTGTTTAAAACAGATACAGGAAACAATCCAATACACGCAGGCGAACAAAACGAATACGGATTACAGGCGGCTTATTCATTACTAGGTGTAAGCAACAGAGCATACGTTGTAAGAGCAGACTTAGACTTAGGTCAGTTAGATGCTACAGCAACAGCCCCTGCAAACAATCCAGTAGACGGAACTTATTGGTTCGATGTAGCAAATACTACATTTGGTATTTTTGAGTGGAATTCAGCGCCTTTATCATCAGGCGGACAAGCATTTGTTTCTAAGACTCCTATTGTATTAACAGATGCAACTAAGGTTAACAGTAACACAGGCCTACCAAAGGCATCAGTTGGCGTAATTGGTGACTACGCTGTTGTTGGTACTACAAACCTTGTTAAAGTTTGCTTCAAAAACTACAAAAACGAATGGACACAAGTTGGTTCAAATGAATGGACTAAGAGCCAATTCCTTGTAGCAGGAAGTAAATCAAATCCAGCAATTATTCCAGGTGAATCATTTAACATCAACGGCACTCCGGTAACTGCTCCAACAGCAGATGTACAGGATTTAGCAAACACAATTACTGATGCTAATATCAAAGGTATTAGTGCTGATGTTAGAGATAACAAATTATTCATTTACAGTGATGGAACTGTTGATAGCTCAATAGACGGAAGTTCTTTAAGCAACCCAGTAGAAATTACAGCAGGTAACGGTGATCTAGTTGCTACTTCAGTATCTGGAAGTAAGTTAGGTATTGCATCAGGAACTTATTATTCTCCAGCACTTGCATTCCAACCACACACACTTGTACCGGCTTGGAAGTCAAAAGACACGGCTCCAAGACCATCAGGTTCTGTTTGGATTAAATCAACTGAACCAAACGCTGGTATGAGAATTAGATTTAAGCAGTACAATGAAACTACAGGTTTATGGGTTGACGTAAATGCACCTGTATACCTAAAACCAGAAATTGCACTAGAAGCATTAGATAGAAGCGGTGGCGGAGTAAACATTCCGGTAGGAAATGTTTACATCAAAGGTAACGACGGAGAAAACGGCGGTACAGATGATACTCCAGCAGTTGGCACACTAAAAGCATACGTTAGAGCGAATGCAGGACCGACTACTATACTTTCTAATAAAGTAACAGCAAGCACACTACAAGCAGGAAACTATACATTTAAGATGGCTGAAAGTGATGCAGGCGATTCACAAATTAAAGACGATAAAACAATTTCGTTTACAGCAACCGCGGCAACAGAAGATGCGGAGGCAGTAGCAGAAGCAATTAACGGTGCAGGATTTGAAAATATTGTTGCAGAAGTTGATTCACTAAACAGAGTTGTAATTTCCCACTCACAAGGTGGTGAAATAAGAATTGCAGACGGTGCAGAGCAAGGACTAAATGACTTAGGATTTGTTGCATTTAATCAATCAACTAAATCAGGTACTCCAAACTTATATGCGGCACCAGCAGGTGATTTAGATCATGACCTAGTTGCAAGTAACTGGCAACCACTAGTTAATAACTATGCTATCGATGACAATGAGCCAACTACACTAACAGCAAATGGTCAGTTATGGTATAGCTCAATCATTGACGAAGTTGATTTACTTGTACACAACGGTGATACATGGGTTGGATTACAACACCCAACTTCACCATACTATTCAGCAACACAAGATGATCAAACTGATCCAGAAGGTCCGATCGTAAGTGCAACTGAGCCAACTGAACAGTCAGACGGTACAGCACTTAAAGAAGGCGATTTTTGGATTTCAACGGAAGATTTAGAAAACTTCCCACAAATTTACAGATACAATGCTGATCTTGTTAAATGGCTACCACTAGATACTTCAGATCAAACAACTGAAAATGGTGTGCTATTTGCAGATGCACGTTGGACAGCAACTGGAAGAAATGCAAACAACGAAGCAAGTTTAATTACTGATTTGCTTGTGAGCGATTTCTTAGATCCAGATGCTCCAGATCCAGCACTATATCCAAAAGGTATGACACTTTGGAATCTAAGACGTTCTGGATTTAACGTTAAGCAGTATCAAAGAAATTACATTAACACAGCAGGAGATAACACTCGTTACAACAGCGGTGAGTCAATGGCTGATTACTATCCACATAGATGGGTAACTTATTCACCAAACCAGCAAGATGGTGCAGGATCATTTGGACGTAAGGCGCAAAGAGCAGTAGTTATACAAGCTCTACAAGCAACAGTTAACTCAAATGATGCTATTAGAGATAACGAATCACGTATCTTTAACATGATGGCTTGCCCAGGATATCCAGAGCTAATTGGTGAAATGGTTTCATTAAACTATGACAGAGGACTAAGTGCATTTGTTGTTGGTGATACTCCACCAAGACTTACACCAGATGCTACTTCACTAAACGAGTGGGGTAACAACGTAGCAGGTGCAGTTGAAGACAACGACTACGGTGCAGTTAGTTTTGATGAATACATGGCAATGTTTTATCCATGGGGCTTCACAAGTGACAACTTCGGTAATAACGTAGTTGTTCCACCAAGCCACATGATGCTTAGAACAATCGCATTAAGCGACAACGTTTCTTACCCATGGTTTGCTCCAGCAGGTATTAGACGCGGTGGTATCACAAACGCAACAGCAGTTGGTTATGTTGATGCAGAAGGCGAATTTAATACAGTCGCTCTTAACGAAGGTCAACGTGATACACTAGCAGGTGTTAAAGTTAATCCACTAACATTCCTAACAGGAAGCGGATTAGTTAACTTTGGACAGTACACTAGAGCTAGAGGTGCAAGTGCTTTAGATAGAATCAATGTTGCAAGACTTGTTATCTATCTACGTAGCCAACTTAACAAACTTGCTAAGCCTTATATCTTTGAACCTAATGACAAGATCACTAGAGATGAGATTAAACAAGCGGCTGAAAGTTTACTACTTGAGTTGGTTGGACAAAGAGCACTATACGACTTCTTAGTAGTGTGTGACGAATCAAACAACACACCTTCTAGAATTGATCGTAACGAGCTTTATCTAGATATTGCAATTGAACCAGTCAAAGCAGTTGAGTTCATCTACGTTCCATTACGTTTGAAGAACACTGGTGAAATTGGTGGACTATAAGGCTTGATAAATACAAAGCACAATAGGAGTATATAAATGGCAATTTCAACACTATCAAAATTAACAGTACCTTTGGCTAGCGACAGTTCTGCTAGTAACCAAGGTTTGTTAATGCCAAAACTTCAGTATCGCTTTAGAGTGTCACTGGAAAACTTTGGTATCACAACACCAACAACAGAATTAACCAAACAGGTTGTTGACGTAACTCGTCCTACAGTAGGTTTCGACCAAATCACACTTGATGTTTACAACTCACGTGTGTATATGGCAGGTAAACATACTTGGGAACCAATCACTCTTAACTTACGTGAAGATGTTGGTAACAACGTTCAAAAACTTGTTGGCGAACAATTACAGAAACAATTCGATTTCTACGAACAGTCAAGTGCGGCTTCTGGTATTGATTACAAATTCACAACTAGAATTGAAATACTAGACGGTGGCAACGGCTTAAACACACCAACAATACTAGAAACATTCGAACTATACGGTTGTTACGTAGAAAATGCAAACTACAACACTTTGGCTTATGCTACAAGTGATCCAGTAACTGTTGCACTTTCGATTAGATACGATAACGCTATCCAATCACCACAAGGCACAGGAATTGGTACAGCAGTTGGTAGAGGCGTAGGTACTTTAGCAACTGGCGGTGGTCAGTAATATATTCCGTAATTGATAGTGTTTGACTAAAAGGGTGTCGTTCTTCGGCACCCTTTTTTTTATCTGCGTACTTAATTTCTTAGGATAAATATTAGTATGGCAAACAAGTTTAATGGATTTCTCAATAATGTCGGACAAGGATTACTAGGACCTAAAGGTAATCTTGGTGACTTCCAACACGCAAGTAGATTGTATGTTGGTAATGCTTTTAGGTTAGCACCTAAAGTAAAGTTTCTTTACCACGTTCATTTCGAACTAGGACCTACGGTAAAAAGCAATCTTAAAAAGTTTAACACAGAACTAGATATGCTAGTTAAAACTGCTGACTTACCTAAGTTTCAGGTTGCTACGGTAGAACAAAGAAACCAATATAATAGAAAAAGAAATCTAGTACAAAAGATAGAATATTCTCCTGTTAACATAACGTTCCATGATGATAACTTACATCTTACTACACAGTTATGGAAACAGTATTACGCTTACATGTTTGCGGATCATAACACGGCAAGAATAACAGGAGCATACAATAGAACAGCATACTTAGACCAACCTTTAGGTGTTTCATATGGTATGGATAACAATGCTTCAGCACCGTTCTTTACAAGCATAACATTATATCAGTTATCAAGACAGACATTTCAAAGTTTTAAACTAATTTCTCCTATCATCACACAGTGGAGCCATGATACTGTCGACCAAGGTGATGGAGGCGGCGTTTCAGAAAACCAAATGAGCGTAGCATATGAATCTGTTGTATATAGTAACGGAAGAGTTAGCCAAGGAAATCCAGATGGATTTGCCCAACTTTATTATGATACTGTACCAAGCCCATTAAGTTTACAAGGCGGCGGCGGAAGCAATACTATATTCGGCGAAGACGGAATACTCGAAGGATTTGCAGACGTAATAGGTGATTTCAGCGACGGTGATTTTGCTAGTAATCCATTAGGAACTATAGTTAAAGGAATTAACCTTTTCAAGAACGCACAAAACGTTTCCAAAGAATCTATACGTAATGAAGGTTTTGGTATTCTTAAAGAAGTAATTGGTGATGCTACAGGTGCTCCAGTTAGCGGTGTAGGAAATATTGCATTTCCTAAAAATTCAGGATCGGGCGGTAGTAATATAAGCACGGCACAAGCGGCACTACTAGGTGTAGGTGTATTAGCAAATGTCTTTAAAGGAAAATCCGAATCAGATGCTAGACAGCAAATAGACGACAATCCAGGACTAGCAGAAGATCTAGCAAGAAGAACAACATTCCAACAACAGATGCAACAGCAAGGCATTGGCAATCTTAACGATCAAAACGATGCTTGGGATCAATTGAACCAGAATCAAAAGGACGGATTTGTTGAAAGAACTAAAAACAATTTTACAAACATATATAAAGGAATAGTAGGTTAGTAACATGTCTATTAGAGGAAACATACCGCCAAAGACAGAAATTGATAAACTTGATAGCGGAGCAAAAGTAAGAGAATTTTACAACACTTACTACACAGAAAAATTTAGTTTTCCTGTTAACCAAATCGATGCTATGGTTGGTTTCTTTGAAAGAAGAGGCTTTGACAAATCATCAGCGACAGCAACAACCACTATTCTTTTACAACAAGCAAAACTTGATAACGTAAATCCTTTTACACTATTAGATACATTAAAAGGACTAGACGATCTTTCAATAAGTGCTGTGGTAGCAGAAATCTTAAATTACAATAGAGAAAAAATTAGCACCATTGGCTACAGAAAAGAATCTACCCAAGAAACATTTGAGCAAAGAAATGTTAAGGCGTAGTTATGGCAAGATTTGCACAAGGAAAATATAACCTCACAAACCCCGCAAAGTATGCTGGATCAAAAACACCAACATATAGATCAAGTTGGGAATTTGCATTTATGAAGTTTTGTGATGAAAGTCCAGCAGTGCAACAATGGGCCAGTGAAGCCATAAGAATTCCATATCGAGATCCATTAACAGGAAAATATACAATTTATGTTCCTGATTTTTTTATGGTTTTTGTTGATCGCAACGGAAAGAAAAGAGTAGAACTAATCGAAGTAAAGCCCGAGAATCAATCCATTAAAGAGAAACTTGGCAAGAGCAGAGCCAATCAAGCACATTGGGTACGCAACCAAGCAAAGTGGGAAGCCGCAAGAGCATGGTGCAAGCAAAAGGGTATATTCTTTAGGGTAGTAACAGAAAATGATATTTTCCACACCGGACGCAGACGATAAATAAAAGTAGCAGTTAATGGTGATTAGCAATGACAAAGAAATTAGAAGATTTATTAAACATACAAAGTGCTAAAGAAATATTAGACGAAGAAAGATCAAAGTCTGATACCAAAGCAATACAGCAAACCGAAACAGAAGAAGTTTTTGATCGGCTTGCTGAGTTTGATAAGATTAATGCGGCATTGCCAAGTGTAAAAGGTCTTGGCGATAAAGCAGACGGGGAACTGGATGATATTGCTTCACGTGCATTAAACTCATATGAAGATCTAATGAATTTGGGCATGAATGTTGAAAGCAGATATTCAGGAAGGATTTTTGAAACTGCTGGTAACATGCTTAAAACCAGTTTAGAAGCAAAGGCCGCTAAGTTAGATAAGAAGTTAAAAATGATTGATCTGCAACTTAAAAAGCAAAAGATAGATCAGGACAACAATTTGGACGAAGGCGAAACAATACACGGCGAAGGTACTGTAGTTACAGACCGTAATAGTTTGCTGGAAAAACTTAAAAATATGGATAAATAAAACATATAAGGGAAAATGGTTATGAAAAGTTTTAAAGAATATTTGGCTGAAAGCGTAAGGACATATCCTTTCGTTGTGAAAGTCGCAGGTGATCTACCCGAAGGATTTGTAGACACACTTGAATCAAGTTTAGGCAAATTTGGAGTAGGAAAGATGAATAATCCTAAGAAAACTCCTATAACTAAAACTCCAATGGATTTCCCTACATTGGAAAACATGCAAGTAAACACTATTGAACTTGAACTACAATATCCAACAACAACACAAGTTTTACAAAGTTATATTTCGCAGTGTTGTGGTGTACACGAATCACACTTAAAAGTTATGACACCAATGCAAGAAATTGACACTGAAGATACAACCGAAGAAGAATACCAAACAAAACTTACAACAGAAGAAATGGGCAACGCTATTAGCAATGATGCACAACAAACTGTTGGTAAGGAAAGAATGTTTAAGCTCTTAGACGAATTAGCAAAAGAGCGTAAAGCAGATGAGATGCGTCCTCAAAATGCAGTAAAAGATGCTGGTGATGGCGTAATGGACAACACAGAACAAACCAGCAAAAGTGCAATAGGGAGCAAATAATGAAGACAATCCAAGATTACATAAATGCAGTTAACAAATTGATGGAAGCAAAGGATGCCGTATGTAAACACTGCGGTTGTCATTTTGATAAACCAGATGCAGGATGCGACTGCAAGCATGATAGCAGTGACCCATCAGATAGTTGTTGGGTATCTCCAGCAGATTACAAAGCAATGCAAAAAGAATCAGTAAACGAGTCAGCATCAATGAACATTTCAATGTCAGGCGATAGTGCAAGTGAAGTAGCAGAACTTATGAAGTTAATGCAAAACGCAGGTATGTCTGATGCAGGCCCAGTAATTAAAAGTTTAGACAAAGACGGCGACATGGACCACGACATGGATGATCATGGACATGACGGACACGATCATGATTGTGGTTGCGGTGGCGCCGGTTGTGATGCTTGTGGCGGCGGCGAGCCAGAAGGTCCAGTTATGGCATTACCTATGCCAAGAACAGGTCCAGACATGGCCAAAATCAGAGATATCGTTGCAAGTGCAGATGCTGACGAAAAGCCAGCAGAAGAAGACTATGCTAACGAGCCAGACGAAGAGTATGCAAATGTTGATTACATGACAAAAGACTTATCGGGCGGTTTAAACAAGCAAAAGAAAATGTATGCAAAAGCACAAGACGGTGACAATGCAATGGCTGTTGAGGAACTAGAGAAATTATCAAGTTCATTAAAGCAAGCATACGACAGTTTCAAAACACAATACAACGAAGAAAAGAAAAAAGGTAAAAAGCCTGACTTTTTAGACGTTGACAAAGACGGCGACAAAGAAGAGCCAATGAAAAAAGCTCTTAAAGACAAAGAAAAGAAATAGTTCCAAAATCCATTAGAACCCAATAGGGCCTTCGGGCCCTATTTTTTTGAGTAAATAGTAGTATGGCAACTAAGAGTTTAGATGGTGTCCTTACCAAAAAAGCACACCAGAAGGAAAAATATACAGAAGAACAAATACAGGATCTAGCACGTTGTATGGATCCCGACCAAGGTTATCTATATTTTGCAAGGAAGTTTGCTTACATACAGCATCCTGTAAAAGGTAAACTTTTATTTGATCCGTTTTCATATCAAACTAGATTGTTGTCTAGTTATCATAACCACAGATTTAACATAAACATGTTACCTAGACAGACAGGTAAAACAACCTGTGCGGCTGTTTATCTGCTATGGTATGCCATGTTTCATCCAGACCAAACAATATTAATTGCGGCACACAAATACACAGGTGCACAAGAGATCATGCAACGTATTAGATACGGGTATGAATTGTGTCCTGATCATATTAGAGCAGGCGTTGTGAAATACAACAAAGGATCAATGGAGTTTGAAAATGGTTCGCGTATTGTAAGTGCTACAACAACAGGAAACACAGGACGTGGTATGTCCATTTCATTACTATACTGTGACGAGTTTGCCTTTGTGAATCCTAATATTGCGGAAGAGTTTTGGACTTCAATATCACCTACATTGGCAACAGGTGGTCGAGCAATTCTTACAAGCACACCTAATAGTGACGAAGACACCTTTGCTACCATTTGGAAGGAAGCAGAAAAGAAATTTGACGAGCATGGCAACGAACAGGAAGTGGGCATTAATGGCTTTCACAGTTTTACTTGTAGTTGGGACGAACATCCTGACAGAGACGAAGAATGGAAGAAGGCAGAGATAGGACGTATCGGCGAAGAAAGATTCCGACGTGAATATGACTGTGAGTTTTTGGTGTTTGACGAAACACTAATTAATTCCATACAGTTAGCAAATATGGAAGGTCAGGAACCACAATTTAAAACAGGACAGGTGCGTTGGTACAAAAAACCAAAAGAAGGAAATCAATATCTAGTAGCACTAGATCCTGCCATGGGCACAGGTGGAGACAATGCCGCCATCGAAGTCTTTGAATTACCAACCTTCGATCAAGTAGCAGAATGGAATCATAATCAAACTCCTATTGGAGATCAAGTTAAGATAATAAGAGACATAAA
>Ga0181567_10003061_pt1 | contig 12434 bp, 9 predicted proteins | sample 101ome_14_FD_133761 | JGI IMG/M metagenome (GOLD analysis project Ga0181567, IMG submission 133761) | Coastal salt marsh microbial communities from the Groves Creek Marsh, Skidaway Island, Georgia - 101403AT metaG (megahit assembly) | ecosystem: Environmental > Aquatic > Marine > Intertidal zone...
GAGTGTGTGAAACTACTTCGCGGAGTCGGCGCGCCGTGGGGAGAAACATGCACCCACGTCGCCGCTCAAAGAGGCCATTTGGAGTTACTGAAATATCTCGTCCAAGAGGGATGTCCATGGCACGAAAGAACGCTCGAGGCGGCGAAGAAAAACGGCAACGCCCAGCTGCTCGACTTCGTCCGACAACATACCAAAAAACGAAAACACCGCGCGCACGTATCCACCATGTTCGACGTCATCGAGAAAAACAAACGAAACATGACCGAACAGGAATACATAAACGCCTGTCGAGCCGCGAAAGAACTGCACGACGCCGTGTAACAGCACCCGTCCCACCGCCCCGCGATGTACGTCTCCGTCGAGCTTCAGAGACAGCTGGGCGTGCGATTTTGATTCCCCAATCGCGCCCCATGTCCGACGTCGACGCCTCCGACGACGCCGAGCGCGCGTCGCTCGCCGAACGCGTCAAGGCACACGTCGTCAGACTCTCCGAATCCGTCGCGCGTCGCGACCACGACAAGACGGTGACCCCTCGATTCGCCTCTGCCCTCGCCGAGCTCACGTTTCGATTCACGGAATCGTGCGCGAGAGACGCCCGCGCGTACGCCGAGCACGACGGAAAGCGCGACGTGGTGACGCTCAAGGATGTCGACCTCCGCGCGCGACGCGCGCCGAGTCGTCGCGCGCGACCGAGCGACGATGGCGACAACGACGAGTCATGACCCATGAGATGGAGGGACTCTGAACACCCGACCGTCGTGCACGTTTTCCAGACCGAAACGCGACAGACGACGACGGACGATGGGGGCGTGCGCCTCCGCGCCGAAGACGACGACCTCGCCCGGGAGTAATGGCACCGAACGCGACGTGTTGCCACGTGATTCTCTCCGACGGCGAACGAGGTTCGGGCGTCGCGACGAAGACGAGCGCCGACGGCGCGCGTTCGTACGAATTTTTCTGCGCGTGGGCGCTGTTTAAAAACGTCGACGGGAAACCGGGCTCTCTCGGGGCAGAGATTAAGTTTGTGTGCCGACGCGACGACGGCGGCGAGTGGCGCTCGACGGGGTTCGACGCCGTCGCCGTCGACCACGTCACCGGTTTGGCCATCACGAACGCCGAAATCGACGCCGCCGTCGCCAGAGACTCGCGATACTACGACTAGGGCACGATATCGACGGTACGCTCGCGCGTCGAGGGGTACGGGGCGCGACCGACACCACTTGTAATAAATTGTATTGAACACCACACCAACCAACCATGCGTCTCGCGACGCGCTCGCGATAAAATTACAAATGCGTTCAACCGTTTCTTCGTACGTACCACGGCGAGAGTGAATGAATGAATGAATGAATGAATGAATGAATGAAAGTGCCGCGGTGGGAGCGAGACTCGACGTGCGATGCATAGAAGAAGCGTTGAAGAAGCGTTGTGCCGACGACGCACGACGACGACGACGACGACGACTGAACGTTACGAATCCGCCCCTCGTTTCTTCGCCGCCGCGTCGTCTCGCAGCACTCGCGCCCCCGCGCTCGCGCTCGGCATACCCCGTCTCGTGAACCCCGCGCGCGTGAACGCCCGCTCCGTGAACGCCGTCGCCTTATGCACGAACCACTGTTCCGTCTTCATCGCCGTCTGACACGTCTTTCGCATCATCCACTCCGCGTTCGTACGCGTCGTCGTGCGCGCGTCCCCGTACGCGAACCGGGACAAACGCAACCCTCTTCTATACAATCGTTTCACCCCGAACGCGCGCACCGCGAGCAAGACGGCGAGTTTTTTCGCGATCCAGAGCTTGACGAGAAGCATGTTTGTCGCGCGTGATCGAGAAGAGACGGCGCGACGGACGGCGCGACGGACGGCGTCGAATCGATGCAGAAATCGCCGCTCGACTTTGGAATGAATCAGAAAAAGAATCGAACGATCGATGCGTCGCCGTCGCCGTCGCCGCGCCCGAGGACGGGATTCGACGTCGCGATTCGGTCCGTCTCTTCCGCGTCCTCGTCGCTCCTCCTCTCGCGCTCCTCCTCTCGTCCGCGACGACGAGAGACGGGTTCGAGAGACGACGACGGACGCGGTGTGTGGTGGCGGGCACCCGACTGCGCGACGACTCGACGCGGTACGCGCGACGCGGTAGAGGAGGAGAGACGAGGCGAGGGGAGAGACCGGTGTGCGCGCGTGTGCGTTCGATGAGTATTCTATAGTTTGACTAAAGCGTTCACGCGGTGGAATTGTTGGACGATGGAGCGACCGTCGCGTCGGCGTCGGCGTCGCCGAGACGCGGGCGAGGCGCGACGGCGCACTTTTCGACAAACTGGCTCGACATGTCCAACTGTTTCTTGATGTTAATGTCGAGATTGCTCTGGAAACTGAGCTGCGGGGTGAGGTAGATTTGGTTTCCGACGTCACCCAACGCCTCGCAATCCACCGTGAAGCCTCTGTAGACGCCGTCGATTATTCGTTGCATCGACTCTTTGCGGACGAGGTAAAAATCACTCGAACGCATGTCGCACCCGGCGGCGCGCATGATGCACGTGAAATCGTTCACGCGATCGCACAGACACGATCGAGGACACGTCTCGCCCTCGGCGAGCTTGCTTCGGCTCTCCCACGGACGATCGATGAACATGGTTCGGTACCCCGCGCGCACCGTCTGCCACTGCGGCTCATCCTTCAACGCCTGTCGCAAATTGGCCATGTTTTTGTACAAGAGTTGTAAACCCTCGTTCCCGTCGGCTAAGTCACGCGTTAGGACGTCCTCCTCGATGATGGCCACGGTGCCGAATCCCTTTTTCAACGCGTCCATGAGCGCGTGCGCGTGCGAAAACGACGCCTTGTGCCAGTGGTCGGCGTTTTGCGTCTGCAAGCACTCGTCAATTTTATGTCCGTGCACGAACGACGCCTTGTCTTGCCACGCGCTCGGTATCATGAGCGAACACTTGGTGCACAATATGTACACGTGGTCCGCCAGATTGGCTATGCGCGTGGCGTGCTCGGAAAACTTGGCGAAACCCTCTGGAATCTTCTCCTTGACTTGCCCGAGCGCCGACGTGACGCCCACCTTGGGCTCGGAATACGCCGCGGGACAATCGTCTCGCGTGGCGCCGAGTTGAGGCAACGCCTTGACGCCGGGCGCCTTGGGATTGACCCCGCGCGAGCGCACAAAGGCGCGTCGTTTCGCGCGTCGCACCGCCTCGGCGTAATTTTCAATCCAAACCTCGGCGTCCGCCTCCTTCTCCGCCGCCGTCATGTTTCTGCTAGACGCCTCCTCCGCCTCCGCCTCGGACTCCTTCACGTCGCTCTCCGCGTCTTCCGCGCGCACTTTACTCGGAATCCAACGCCCGGCGATTCGTCCGACCACCGTCGGCGCCGAAGCCGAAGCCGAAGCCGAAGCCGCCGTCGCGCGCTCCACCGCGCTCACCCACACGCCCCGACCGATACCGCTCGACGCGCGCGTCTCCGCCACGTCCTCGATCTCTTCGCTCGCACGTTTTCGGCCGCTCTTCTTTCGCGCGTTCGGTCCTCGTCGTCGTCCGCCGCCGCCTCGCTTTGTCTTCTTCGTCCGCGTCGCATTCGTCTTCGCCCGCGTCGTCGTCATCGTTCGCACCGCGTTCGCGCTCGCCACCCCCCCCGCGATCGAGCTCGCGCTCGATAACGCGTTCTCCGTCGACGACGCCCCCTCCCACCCTCGAACCGCGCGCGTGCCCATCGTCGCCAACGCCCCGACGACGCTCAGACTCGCGATCGCCATCCATCGTCCTCGTCGTCCTCCTCGCGACATCGACGCCGACGCGCGCGCGGGGGCGTCCGCGTCTCGCGTCGACGACGACGACGCCGACGTCGCGAGTAATCCCGCGCGCTCGGCGCGCGTCGTCCCGGACATCTCGCTCGTCGTCGTCGTCGACGTCGCGGTCCGGCGCGGAGAGGGTGTTGCGCCCCCACATGGGGACGTCTTCGAGTCCCTCGTGTGTCGAGTCGTGACTCAAGGGAAACAGTACGGGTCATGAACGGTCACGTCGAGGGACTCCGTTACCAGCGCGCTGAACCGGGCGGACGACGCGACGACGGCACACGACGACGGCGGACGACGGCGGACGACGGCGGTGAACGGTGAGGACGCGTTCGGTGTGGGTCGTCGTCGCGTCGTCTGTCGTCGCGTCGTCGTCATGGCGAGACGGCGACGCGATGGGTCGTTCGGGACATCGCGCGCGTGGACGATGACGACGGTCGCGGTGATGACGACGCTCGCGATGACGCGTGCGATGGCGACGGCGACGGAGACGTGCGCGGCGTTTCCGTCGTCTCGTTCGTCTCATTCGTCTCCCGCGCAGACGACGATCGCGCGGTTTCTCGTTCGGTTCGACGAGTACGCGTCCGTCTCGGCGCACGAGTCCGAGACGACGCGCGCGCTCGAGTCGAACGCGAACGCGAACGTCTGGCGCGTCGTGTCGCGCGCGAAGACGTCGGCGTCGCGCGCGCCGACGGATTTCGTCGTCGTCGAGCGCGTGGGGGCGTCTCGTATGGGAAAGACGACGAAAGCGTTCGGACGAGACGACGAGTTGGAGACGCTTCGAGCGACGCTTCGAGGCGTCGCCAAGGACGTGCACAGAGAACAGAGGTTTACGAATAGACGCGCGATGCTGAGCGCGACGATGACGGAGGATGATGCGAATGGCGACTTGGGCGAAAACGACGACGACGATTCCGACGACGCGAACGGCGGCGGTCGCGGTCGTCGTCGACTTCGCGTGTCCGGCGAGAGCATCGCGTCCAAGCTCGGCGCGCAAGAGGTGTGGTCTCGAGGACACACGGGCGCGGGGGTGAAGATGGCCATCTTCGACACGGGCATCGCGGAGAAACACCCACACTTTCGACACATCGCCGAACGGACGAATTGGACGAACGAGGACCAACTCGAGGACGGATTGGGTCACGGGAGTTTCGTCGCCGGCGTCATCGCGGGCGCGGGGAAGGAGTGTCTGGGCATCGCGCCGGACGCGGAGATTCACACGTTTCGCGTGTTTACGAATGACCAAAATTCGTACACGTCGTGGTTTTTAGACGGATTCAATTACGCCATCGCGAGCGGCGTGCACGTGCTCAATCTCTCCATCGGCGGACCGGATTATTTAGACGTCCCGTTCGTCGATAAAGTGCACGAAATCGTCGCCGCGGGCATCATCATGATTAGCGCCATAGGAAACGACGGGCCGTTGTACGGCACGTTGAATAACCCCGCCGACAATTTGGACGTCATCGGTATCGGCGGGATCACGGATTCCGATCAAATCGCGCAGTTTAGTTCGCGCGGGATGAGCACGTGGGAACTTCCGAGCGGGTACGGACGCGTGAAACCCGATCTCGTGACGTACGGCGACGGCGTGTGGGGGAGTAAGATTGGAAGAGGGTGTCGATCGTTATCGGGGACGTCGGTGGCGTCTCCCGTGGCGGCGGGCGCCGCCGTGTTGCTGAGCTCGATCCTTCCCGAAGGCGAGCGTCGGACGGTGCTCAACCCGGCGGTGATGAAACAAGTCCTCGTCGAGGGTGCGACGCGTCTTCCGAACGCGCACCGATACGAACAGGGGGCGGGTAAACTAAACTTGCGCAAGTCTGCGGAGATTTTGCGCGACTACGTTCCGCGCGCGTCGACGGTGCCGAGCGAATTCGATTTGACCGAGTGTCCGTACGCGTGGCCGCACTGCAAACAGGGCGCGTACGCGACGATGATGCCCATCATTCTCAACGCCACCATCGTCAACGGTCTCGGCTTGCACGGCGAGGTGGTGGTCGCACCTCGTTTCACGCCGAGCGACGACGCCGGCGATTTAGGTGAGCACCTGGACGTGCGATTCGCGTTTTCAGAGACGCTCTGGCCGTACTCGGGATTTCTCGCGACGTACGTGCGCGTCAAGAACGAGGCGTCCGCCATGCGCGGCGTCGCGAGCGGTGTCGTGCGTTTCACCGTCGCCTCGCCGCCGGCGATCGGCGAACGCGAGACGCGCGTCTCAGAGGTGGAGATGACGATTCGTCTCAACGTCGTACCGACGCCCGAGCGCGCCAAGCGTTTGTTGTGGGATCAATTTCACAACGTTCGGTACCCGCCGGGATACATTCCGAGAGATAACATAGAGATGAAACAGGACGTGTTGGATTGGCACGGCGATCATCCGCACACGAATTTTCACCAGTGGTACGACGCGTTGACCGATGCGGGATACTTTGTCGAGGTGCTTGGATCGCCGTTTACGTGTTTCGACGCGAAAAATTACGGCGCGCTGCTCCTCGTCGACCTCGAAGAGGAGTATTCGGAGGAAGAAATCGCGAAACTCGAGCGAGACGTGCGCGAAGAAGGATTGGGACTCTTCGTCGCCGCCGAATGGTACAGCGTCTCACAGATGAAGAGTATGAAGTTTCTCGACGACAACACGCACTACGAGTGGGAAGCCGCCACGGGCGGGGCCAACGTGCCTGCGTTGAACGATTTGTTGAAAAACTTTGGCGTGCAATTCGGCGGCGACGTCGTCGAAGGGAGCGTCGAACTCGGCGACGATCGCGTCGTCGTGTCGAGCGGTTCGCACGTCGCGCGCGCGCCTGCGGGGGCGTATCTCCACTCGAGCGACGAATTAAAGTTTCGAGACGGCGTGAATCGAGGAAAATCAAGCGCGTTTCTCGCCCTCGTTCGCGCCAATCGAGGACGCGTGTTCGCGTACGTCGATTCCAACTGTCTCGACAGTTCGCACTCCAAGGGGTTGTGTTTCGGATTCGCGCGCAAGGGCGTCGAGTTCGCCGTCGGCGGCGCGTGCGACTCCGCGCACTGCGATGATGCGAAGAGATTGGATGACGAATGGTCGGACGGACAACCGCTCCCGGAGCGCCGCGACGACGTCGACTTTTCTCAATTCAGCACCGTCCTCGGCGGTCACCCTGGGAACGAAGGGTCGATGAAGTGCGGCGCCAACGCCCCGCTCGAATTTCACGAGGCCAAGGCGTCGTACACGGAGTTACCCGGTCGTTTGAAACCGCCGTCGACGCTCGCTCGGCGGGACGTCGACGCCGTCGAAAAGAATGACGTCGCGTCGCCGGTCGCGAACGTCGAGTCTCGAACGACGCTCGACGCGCAGACACCCGTCGTCGTCGCCACTCGCGACGTAGATTCCGATTCCATCGCGCCCTCGCGCGCGTCTTCCGCGCGCGCCTTCCTCCTTCTCGTAGTCGCCGCGTCTCTCTGCGTCCTCGTCGCTCGAGCGAGACGTAAACGCGCCAGACGTCGCGCCGCTCGCCCAGCCGCCGCCGCCGCCGCCACCGATCGTTAGTCTCACGCTCGAGCCGTCGCGCGCGGACCCGTGGACTCGCATTGTTGTATTTTGCACGCAGAGTCACAGTCGGAGTCTCGCGAGTCGAGTCGAGAGTCCCCGGGAGTCGAGGGAACTTTTTCGCGCTCGCAACACCCTGATACGGCGGGCCCGCGCGCGCGCTCGCGATCGGCGCTCGCGAAACCTCCTCCGAGGATGAGCGATTCCGGGGACGAGTCGCGAGTCGCGGTCTCGGGCACGACTTCGTCGTTCCGATGGACCCGCGCGCGTTCTCCGCGCGCGTGCTCGTACGACGGGTCTTGGGTCTTGCTTCATGGGTCACGACTCATAAACACAATGGGGACTCGCGTCCGCCTCACCAACACCCTCGACGTCAGAGCGCGACGAGAGAGCGTCGCGCGACGACCGACGCGCGAGTCGTCGACCGCGAGAGAGATGTCCGCGTCCTCGTACGGCGCCGCACCGGTCGACGCCGAGCGCGGCGCGCGCGACGTGGACGGATCCGACGAATCCGACGGGTCCAACACTCGACGCGGGACGTGGCGCCGCGCGGGCGCGTTCGTCGCGTTCGCCGTCGTCGTCGTCGGCGCCGTCGCGTCCGCGCGGTCGTGGACGCTCGGTAGACGAAGGATGGTGAACGCGCGCTTCTCGGTGGACATCGGGTGCATCACGAAGGATGCGATCGACGCGCATTGGCCGGAATTTTTCGAGTCGGACGTCGTCGGCGCCGAGGTTTTATTCCGCGGGACGCCGCCGAGGGAATTCGGTGGATCGAACCGGGTCGGCGGCGTTCCGCTCGTTCAAGATGGGTTTTCCTCCATCTTCACAAAGGTGATTCCCGTGAAACCGGGCGAAGAGTACGGGTTCGTCCTCGTCAACGCGGCGGGCCAACGCATGTTTGAATTCGGACACAGTCGGCACTTTCATCACATCCACCGCCCCGTGCTCGCCGAAGGGACGTGCGTGGACAAGGTTCGCGCGGGCGGGGGCGTGTACACGCATCGACGAATCCCTCGGCGAATGTCTGAAATCACCCTTAACGCGGACGGCGAGTATCTCGCCGCCGGAACGTGGGGGTCGTGCGTCGGAACGAAGTGCCCCGTCACGGTGAAACTCATCGCCACCGTCTCGGGAAGCGGCGATAACGTGTACGGGATCGAAGAATCAAAGGCGTTGAATGAACGCTGGAAACTATACAAGGGACATTTTACCATCGTCACCGCCGGTGTTGAAAACACCTGGGGCTTGGACACGGCGACGAATCAACTCGCGTGGACGAGAAACGCCGATTTGAACCCGTACAGCGCGGCGAACTGGAACGTCGTCACGAACGCCGCCGGATCGAGCGGAGCCGTCGTCGATTTCGACGCCGGGTACGACGTCGTGATGGGCGTCACGAACGATGATAAAGTGTGGCAACGACCCAGCAGCGGCGCCAACTCCTGGACCCCCGCCGGGTACTCTGGCAGTCGGCTCATACAAACCACCGTCGGTCGCACGAATCTCTGGGGCGTGAATAGCGCCCATCGCCTGTATTGGAGCAGGCTTCCGATGGACGCAAACTCTCATTGGACGCAAGAAACATCGCTCGGTACTTCAGTGAAGCAAGTCGAGGTCGGCGACGCGGACGCGTTCGTCGTGCTCACGGACAACAAGACGCTGAAGAGAAAGCGCGAAGACGGAGGCGGCGGCGCCGGAGGTTTTACCACCATTCTAACGCCATCAACCTTACCCGCGGGATTGGTCGGCATCGATAGCGTCGCCGTGGGTGAGACCGGGCTGTGGATTCTCGCGACGGACGGGAAGCTCTTCTCGTGCCGGCTTCCTTGCAACGGTCCCGCCGAAATTTCACTCGTCCCGGACGCGCCCGCGAACATCATCTCCGTCGACGCCGGCAAGGTGCCGCACCCCTAAGACGGTACACTCCGTACCGCACGTTTGTAAAGTGACAAAGATAGACTCGTGCGTACGTTCATTCATTCGTTCGTTCGTTCATTCATTCATTCATTCATTCCCATGATGATGAATCTTTCGTCAGCGTGCCTCTTCATTCGTCGACGCGTTCGCGAGACTCGACCGAGTCGTCGCGAGAGACCCCTCCTCCCGTCACCGTGCGAACGAACGACCGCGAACGAACGACGTCCGCTCTGCGTCCGCGCGCCGACGAAGGCGCGTCGCGGATCGTCTGTCGCGTCGCGAGCGATGATCGAACAACTTCGACGAGTCGTGCGCGAGAACCCATCGCTCGAACCCTTCGTGAGCGGTACGGTGACGACGACGACGAATCAAAGTCGCTTCGACGCGGTGGCGTACGCGCGCGAGGCGTTCAGTCGGTCGAGAACGAACGCCGGAGCGGGTACGGATGGCGGTTCGACGGCGTCGGTGCTCGACGAGGTGGCCGCGCTCGCCGAGGGGGCGAGAGAGATTGAAAAGTTGATTCGAGACGAGGTTCGCACGAAACGCGAGACGTTGGACGACGCGTTGCGAGGCGTACGAGAGGCGGAGACGACGATGCGAACGATTCGGGACGGCGCCGAGGACATCGCGGAGGCGATGCGACGCGTGGCGAGAGAACTTCGCGAACCGCACGAGGAGGTGGAGGCGTCGACGCGAACGCTGGAACGAATCGCGGCGACGGGAGAGACGCTTCGCGGGGTGGTGAAGACGCTCAAGCTGACGAATAAACTTCGCGAGTGTTATCCGACGGGTGTCGACGACGTCTCGTCGAGAAGAGACGCGACGAGCGACCTGAGCAAGGCGGCGAAGTTATTAGGAGAGATTAAAGTCACAATCGCCGAGGCGCGAGGATCTTTCGACGGCGTGGACGTCGTGGAGGAACAGATGGCGTTCATTCGCGCGCGTTCGGCTGAGGTGATGCGCGAGGCGCACCGGGCGTTGGATCGCGGCATGGAGACGTCTTCGCAGGCGGACGTCGGCGCGGCGTTGCAAGTGTTTTATAATCTGAACGAGTTGACCGGCGTCGTGGACGCGCGCGTCGCGGCCTGCGCATCGGCCGCCCTCGACGCGTTCAAGGACGCGTTGGACGCCGAGGCGGTGGGGCGAATGGCTCGAGGCGGCGGCGCGGAGACGAGCGGACGCGAACAACGTAGGGGCGGGCGTCATCTCGTAACGCCGCCGCACGGTGAGGAGCACGCGTGGATCGACTCGCTCTGGCGACGCGTGGAAGCGGCGATGGATGCCGCGCACGAAAACGTCATGTCGGTGTGGCACCTGCAACGCGTTTTGGCGAAGAAGCGCGACCCGTTGACGCAAACGCTCTTTCTCGACGAAGTCATCGGACGATCGGCGTCGGCGACGGCGCTGTGCGATCGATTCTGGGCCGTCTTTTGCAAAGGCGTGAGCGAACACCTGTCGCGCGCGCACGCCGCCGCCGGATTCGTCGCCGGGGCGTTACAAAAAGGGTTTCCGCGGCTCGTCGGCGCGCTCGAGGGCGTCGTCGCCAAGGCTCAAAAAGACGCCGACGCCGCCAAGGGCGCGCCGGGGTGCGCGCGCCGGGACGGCGCGACGCGCGCGCAGGTGTTGCGCGCCGTCGAACCCATCGCGGCGGCATTTTTCGCGCGTTCGCTCGCGCGTCTCACGGACGCGGCGAACAATTGTTTCGCCGGCGGACGCGTCGTCGACGCGTCGAGCGCGAACGCGTTTCTGTCGCGCGTGCGCGCGGAGATTGACGCCGTCGCCGAGTACGACAATTTGTTGAATAACGCGTGCGGCAACGCGAGCTCGGCGTTCAAAGCGCTCGCGGATCGCGCCAAGCGTTCAATCAGTCGCTCGGTGGACGCGTCCAGTTTGGCGGAGGAGGCGACGCAGACGCAGCGAAACAACGCGCGCATCGCGCGCGAACTCAACCGCGCGCACGAGCTGATGAGCAAAGTGTTGCCGAGTTTCGCGCCCGCGCCGCGCCGCGCGCTCGAGGTGGGACTCGAGCACGTCGCCTCCGCCGTCGCCGAGTCGACGCGTCCGCTCTTCGACGCCGTCGGCGATTTTTGCGACGCGAGATTCGCGCAAATGCACGCCGCCGACTACGCTTCCGCACGCCAGGATGCGAGCGGCGCGCAGCACATCATTGCCACGGCGAGCAAGCTGCAGCTGACGTCGAGCGCGCACGGCGATTTGTTTAACGCCCCGCGAGGGCCGCTGTTTGCCGCGAGACTAGCGCTCGCCGAGCGCGTGTTGCGCTCCTTCGCGACGCACGCGTCTTTGATTCGAAGGATGGACACCGCAGGAAAGATGCGTCTCGTCAAAGAGTGCGACGAAATCTCGCACGCGGTGGCGACGCACGTGCGCGTCTCGGGAAGCGAAGCCGACTCGCCGGCGTTCAGGGCGATCAAGGCGTTTAAATCGTTGATTCTTCTTCCGACGGAGCACGTCGAGGCGTCGCCGCTTGTCAGAGACGCGTGTCCGCGCGCGCTCTTGCACCATCTCTATTCGCGCGCGCCGGAGGAGTTATCGACGCCCGCTAAGCGCGCGTCCCTGAACGCGGCGCAATACGCGTCGTGGCTTTTGAAAAAGGCGAGCGACGCCGAGGTGTGGCGAGGCGTCAAGGCGACGCTCGACGTGTACGAAGAAACCGCGAAACCGACCGACGACGGCGTCGCCGTCGTGACGCTCCTCATGCGCGCCGTCGGCGAAAGGATGGCGGTGAAAAAGTAGTTTGTCGGCGACATCGTGACGCCACCGTCGACGCGCCGACGAACCTCACCCGAGGCCGAGGCGGTGTAACACGGCCGACGCAAGCTTTTCTGGTTCGCGACTCGACGCCTCCAGCGATTCAAACGCGTGCCCGGCGAAATCGGCAAGCGCTCGGTAGCAGTGACAACGAAATCCAGTCGAAATTTCTAAAACCAGCGAATCTGGGCGCATCCAGAGCTCACTCGCCGTGGCACACCTATTCCTTTTCGTCGCGTTCATCGGGATCGTTTCTTTTTGTCTCGCTGCGGGCGCGTCGCCAAGTACTGCAACGCCTCTCGGGTCTTCGCCTCGTCGTCGTCGCGTGCCGCGGCCTCGACGACGCGCTTCTTCCGAGCGCCGTCGTTTCTGATGGCGAAATCGTACCACCAATGGCCGACTTGAACGCGTTCCGCCCAGGCGCTCTCATGGTCC
>Ga0181567_10003068_pt1 | contig 12419 bp, 14 predicted proteins | sample 101ome_14_FD_133761 | JGI IMG/M metagenome (GOLD analysis project Ga0181567, IMG submission 133761) | Coastal salt marsh microbial communities from the Groves Creek Marsh, Skidaway Island, Georgia - 101403AT metaG (megahit assembly) | ecosystem: Environmental > Aquatic > Marine > Intertidal...
TCAAGATTTGGGTATTGGTACCATGAATATGCTAGTTGAATCAGGTCGTTTTGTTGGCGATCTCCATTTTACTGCCGTACCACCTTCTAATGTTGCCTTGTTATCAGGTGCAATGGATCAAGTAACTGATTGGTTTAGATGGAACAATGAGTGTGACATTACAGATGTAAAGCATCGTTATCCATATGCTAAGTATAGCAAAGAAATGGAGCTTGCACAGAAAAGAGATCCTAGAAGAAAAACTAGAATCATCGAAGCTACAATGTATGATAGCGATGACCAGTTCAAAGATGAGTATACCTACTATCTAATATCCGAAACTGACAAGCATATAATGTACAAGAAAAAGCTTATTGGTCGTGGTTCATTGCCTTGGCTTACAACACGTTGGTCAAAGTCTGGTATGGAAGTTTGGGGTAGAGGGCCAATATTACAAGCTATGCCTGCAATCAAAACATTAAATCTAACTGTTCAGCTTATATTAGAAAATGCTGAAATGGCTATAGGTGGTGCTTATGTTTATGATGATGATGGTGTATTTAACCCTGATAACATTACTATACAGCCTGGAACTTTTATTCCTAGAAGCCCTGGGAGTTCTCTTGAGTCTTTACAAAGCCCTGCAAGGTTTGATGTTGGCCAACTAATATTAGAGGATATGCGAAGAAATGTCAGGAAGGCTTTATTTATTGATGAACTTGATTCAAGACCAAATGCAAAAACACCACTATCAGCAACGGAAGTATCAGAAAGGCTTGCTGACGTGGCAAGAGATATGGGAGCAGTCGCAGGAAGGATGCAGAAAGAGTTCTTACATCCATTGGTTGAAAGAATTGTTGCCATCTATCAAGAACAAGGTGTGCTTGATATACCAAAGGTTGATGGTAGAGAAATAAGAATTGTTCCAGTATCTCCATTATTAAGGGCACAAGACCAACAAGATGTAGCTGATTTTGTTAGATTTCAGCAAACAGTTGCAGGAACATTTGGCCCAGAGATAACACCAGCATTGTATAATCAAGAAAAAGTTATTAAATATTTAGCATCAAAGTTTGGTGTTAAAGAAGAGCTTCTTGCTAATAGACAGGAAGTTCAAGGGAACATTGACATGGCTATGCAGTTAATGCAACAACAAGGGATGGGTCAATGACAAAGGAGAAGATTAATGCATCGGTTGATGGTAGATCGTACACTACTGAAGTTGAAAATGATCTTAATAATAAAGCCTATGCTTTATTTGGTTCAGGTATTGGAAAGCAGTTCTTACAGTATCTGGAAAACATCACAACGAATAACATTCATGGCCCAGGAGTGGCAATCGAAAACCTTGCACACTTTGAAGGACAAAGATGGTTAGTAGCATTGATAAAACATAGGACTGAAATGGGAAGGAAAAATGGCGACACCAACTGATCCTAAACTCTATGCAAGAGCAAAAGCTATTGTAAAGAAAAGAGTAAGTAAATGGCCATCAGCTTATGCTTCTGGGCAGTTAGTTATTCAGTATAAGAAAATGGGTGGTGGTTATAAAGGATGAGTTTAACCAAGTGGTTTAACGAAAAATGGGTTGATATATCTACCAAAAAAGATGGGAAGCACCCTCCTTGTGGAAGAAAGATGGGTGATGGAAGGTCTTATCCTAAATGTGTACCTTCAGCAAAAGCTAACAGAATGAGTGTTCAAGATAAAAGAAAAGCTACTGCTAGAAAAAGAGCTACAAATCCTAGTGGTGGTGGAAAGAAACCAACTTATGCAAGGACATAGATAATGGCAAAAACACCTGCATGGCAAAGGAAAGAAGGAAAAAATCCTAGTGGTGGATTAAATGCAAAAGGTAGAGCTAGCCTTAGAAGGCAAGGTAAAAATATAAAAAGACCAGTATCTGCAAAAGAAGCTAAAAAGAGTCCAAAAGCAGCTGCTAGAAGAAGAAGTTTTTGTAAACGTATGATGGGTATGAAGAAAAAGCTGACAAGTAAAAAAACAGCAAATGATCCAAATAGCCGTATAAATAAAGCATTAAGAAAGTGGGACTGTTAACAAGGGAGAAAATATGTCTAACGAACAAGAAACTACAGAAAACGTAGAAAGCACAACAACAGAAGTTGAAAGCACTATTGCTAACGACACTGGAGAGCAAAATCAAGTTGAGCAACCAGACCAAGTTGCTAGACCTGATTGGTTACCTGAGAAGTTTGAAACACCAGAGCAACTCAAAACATCTTATGAAAATTTAGAAAGAAAGTTTCATACAAGACGTGATGAGATAAAAGCAGAGTTAGTTAATGAACTTAATGAAGAAGCATCAAAAGAGGTGCCTGTAAGTCCTGGGGATTATCAAATAGATCTACAAGACGAAGATGGTAATAAGCTTGAGATTGATGAAAACAATCATATGCTTGGTTGGTTTAGAGAAAAAGCACATAACATGGCACTTAGCCAAGATGAGTTTAATGACTTTGTTGGTGAGTATATGGCTATGGAACAAACAGCAGGGCCAGATTGGAACGAAGAAAGCCAAGCTTTAGGTGAGCATGCAGATAGAAGGCTTGAAAGAGTTGATGCTTGGGCAAGTTCTGTATTGAGTGAAGAAGATTACAATACATTTGCTGATATTCCTGCTTCTGCTGGTATGGTTAAGTTTTTTGAATCTATAATGGAGCTTAATGGTCAGCCTAAATTTAACATGACATCGACAACAGAGTTTCAAGAAACTGTTACTAGAGAAGACCTAATGGCTGCTCAAAGAGATCCTAAATACTGGCAAAATGGTGGAGATCCTGCACATATAGCTAAAGTAAGAGCTATGGCAGAACAGCTTGCAAGGAAACGTGCATGAGAACTGTAAAGAAACCTAAAACAATGGGTGTGACAAAAGTTGCACAAAAAGATGCAGGTTTTTTTAAGTACATAAAAAGCAATAAAGGCTTAACAGAAAAAGAAATTATGACACTTCCTAAAGACACAATAAGTCTTTTTTGGAAGCAATACACAAAACAAGAAAAACAAGACAATATTCCATTTTAGTAATGTGAATTAACAAAGTTTCTATTTTCTGAAAGATTGAAATTACTAGAAGGCTCGTAGAATTACTTAGAGGCCCAATTTGGAATAACCTTAATGTAGTAGTGAAGCGAATAACCAGAATAGTATAATTTTAACCTTTAATGGAGGCTTTAATGGCTTTAACTACCATAAGCACTTCCTTTATTGAGGAGTTTGAATCTGGAGTACACGTTGCCTATCAACGTATGGGTTCTAAACTCAGGAATACTGTTCGTACTAGAAATGGTGTTAAGAACAAAACAACATTCCAAAAAATCGGTAAGGGTTTTGCTACTACAAAAGCAAGGCATGGTAACATTGCACCCATGAACCTTGCACACACTAACGTAAGTGTAACAGTGGAAGATTACTTTGCTGGTGAGTGGGTCGATGATCTAGATCAGTTAAGAATTAACCATGATGAAATGCAAGTTGCTCAACAGTCTGGTGCTTATGCATTAGGTAGAAAGACAGATGATCTAATTTTAGAGCAGATGACTACTACCACATCAGCACATGATGAGACAACCAACGGCATAACTTTAGCATGGGCTTTAGAGCTTATGGAAAAGTTTGGAAACAATGAAGTTCCTGATGATGGTCAGAGATACTGCGTTGTAGGTTGGGAGCAATGGTCACAGCTAATGGCAATCGATCAATTCTCAAGAGCAGAATATGTTGGTGAGAATGATCTTCCTTTTCCAATGGGTGTAACAGCCAAAAGATGGTTAGGTTTCATGTGGTTTGCACATGGTGGTCTACAGGGAAGAAATGGATCAGGAGCCGCTGGTACAACACACAAAGAGTGTTTTGCTTACCATAGAGATGCCGTTGCACATGCAATCGGTACAGATATAACTTCAAATATGCAATATCACAACGATAAGGACAGCTACTTTGTATTAAACAAAATGCAACAGAACGCAGTCTTAATCGATGCTGAAGGTGTATTTGAGCTAGAACTAAAGAACTAGGAGGGAAACATGGCTTTCGTACAATCAGATTTAAGTTTAGTTTCCTATTCAGGTAATGGTTTTCATATCTGGCACTACACATCAACAGATGCATCTACAGTAATCGATGGAGCAGGTTATTTTAATGACATGGCTAATGAGATGAATGTAGGTGACGTTATATTTGCTAACACAGCAACAGGAGGTACACCTGTGTACGGAATGTTTGTTGTTAATGCTAATAATGGCACAACAGTCGATGTGGCCAATATAGTATCACTATCTGGAACAGATTCTGACTAATGGCTAAGAAACCAACAACAACAAAGAAGGAGGTAGCTGTAAAGGCTACTTCCTCTTCTAGTTCCAAAAAAATAACATTTGGGTCAAAAGTAACACTTGGGAGCAGAGTAAATGCCAAAAGCTAAAGATGGAACAGAATTTCCATATACAAAAGAAGGTCTTGCACAGCTTGCAGCTTATAACAAAAGGTTAGATAGAAAAAATAAGAAAATGGGTAGCAAAGATACTACTTCTAAAGACAAAACAGAAAGTCCTTATAACAAAGTACGTTCTGATAATGTTCCAAGTACATAGAGGTAGTCATGGAAAGAGGTTTATCTAACAATCCTAGAATAAGAAAAAAAGTTATCAATCGCATGATGAATACTAGGTCTTATATGAGTGCTTTGGCAGAAAAAGAATCTGTTATCAGGGCAAGGCCTTATTCTTATCAAAGTAATACGCTTGATAAAGCAAAATATAATCAGTTTGAAAAATCTGCAAAAACTGGCGTGCCACAATCTAATAGTAAATTAAATAAAGATTTTGCAAGGTATGGTGCAAGATTTAATAGATTGCAAGGTGCTATTGAAAAAGATCTAGATGCAAGAAAAGCAAAAAAAGTTAAAACTATGGCTAACATAATGAAAGGAATTAAAAATATCAGCGTTGTTGGTTTGGTTTCTAATATTATGCAACCTAAGAAAGTCGGTGACGCAACATTAGATAAAGGTAAATATAGGATAGTTAAGTAATGCCAAATACAGCCAAGACCGATATTGAGGTAGCACAAAGAGCAATGGTCTTAGTTGGCATGGAGCCTTTATCCTCTTTTACAGAAGCTACTGATGAAGCTTTAGTAATGAACACTAGCTATGAAGACATAGTTGAAGACTGTTTAGCACAGAATAACTGGAACTTTGCTACTGGTCAGATAGAGTTATCCAGATTAGCTGATGCACCAGTAGATCGTTGGGATGCTGCTTATGCAATGCCAACTGAGCCTGCCGTTATCCAAGTGCAAACAGTAACAATCGAAGATGCTGTTCAGCAATATGATATCTATGAAAGATATATTTACCTAAATGCAAATGAAAATGACAGAGTTGTTCTTAACTATATCTTTAGAGTAGATACTCAGTATTGGCCACCTGCATTTACCTTATGGGTTATATATCGCCTTGCATCAATTTTGGCTTTATCTGTTACAAGGAAAGCAGATATTGCACGTTCATACAGTCAACTTGCCGATGTTCAATTTAGAAGAGCCAAAGCCAGAGATGCACAACAAGTTACAACTCAACAAGTCGCATTGAGTAGGTTTCACAGAATTAGATTAGGTTCTGGAATCTTTACAAAAATTGAAGGGACTACAGGAACTTAAATGAATGGCACTTCTAAGGCAATTTACGACTAATTTTTCATCAGGGGAGTTATCCCCTCTTTTATCATCTAGAGTTGATGCTGAAGCCTATCGTAATGGAGCATATAGGCTCCGTAACGTAAGGTTAAAGGCTCAAGGTGGTTGCACTAGAAGGCCTGGGCTTAGGTATCTTCAGACCCTCGCAAATGAGACTTATCAAACAGAAGCTTATGTTTACGATGAAGATGAAGCTTACATATTATTATTTAGTGATACCAAATTAAGAGTTGTAGATATATCAAGTCCTACAACAATATTACAAACAATAACAAGTTGCCCTTGGACATCTTCACAAATAGGTTCATTAGTTGTTGCACAAAGTGGTGACACAATGTTCGTTACTCATCCAGACATCCCAATGCAACAAATACAGAGAACAAGTGCTACTAACTTCACAAGAACGGCATATGCTTTTGACACATCTAGTGGATTAACTTATCAACCATATTATAAATTTGCATCAGGTAGTATAACTTTAACTCCTGGACAAACTCATGGGTCAACAACATTAACTGCAAGTGCTGATGCATTTACATCAGATTACGTTGGTTTATATCTTAGATTAGTTGATTCTGCTGGATTGGTTTTTCATGCAGAAATCACTGCATATACAAGTGCAACTGTTGTTACAGCAACAATATCTGGAACAATGTCTAACACAAATGCAATCACCGATTGGCAAGAACCAGTATTTAGTTCAGTAAGAGGTTATGCAAGAGCAGTTACATTGCATGACCAAAGATTAATATTTGGTGGTAGTCGTGATCTGCCTAACTTTTTGTTTATGTCAAAGATTGGTGAGTTCACAAACTTTGATGTTGGAACAGGAAATGATGATGAATCAATACAAATACAAATTGCAGAAGCTCAAGTATCAGAAATCAAGGCTATGCAATCATTTCGATTTCTCACAATCTTTACGTCTGAGCAGGAACTCTATGTGCCAACTAGTGAGAACAAACCTCTTACACCCTCAACCATTACAGTTAAGAAGCAAACAAGCTATGGCTCAGGAGCTGTCCAACCTCAAGAATTTGATGGTGCTATAGTATTTTTAACTAAGTCAAAAGGTGCTATTCGTGAATTCATATTTTCAGATATATCACAAGCATATAACTCTGACTCAATAACATTATTGTCAGAACATATTATTGGAACACCTGTTGCTATAGAAGCACAACGGGAATCTTCAGACCAAATGGAGGGATATCTTTACCTTCTTAACTCAGATGGTCACATGCCAGTATTCATGTCTATAAGAAAGGAGAAAGTCCAGGGATGGGTTAGATATGATACTAATGGTGACTTTAAGAATATGGTTAATGTTAATAGGCAAATTTATACTGTTGTTGAGAGAACCATTGATTCATCTACAGTTAAATCATTGGAGCTTTTTCAAAATGATTATTATCTAGATATGTCTTCTCAACAAAGTGGTAGTGCTTCATCTACCTGGACAGTTGCACATTTACCTAATACAGAAGTGCAGGTTAGGTCTGGTAATTATTCATTAGGTACATTTACTACAGATGGCAGTGGTGTCGTAACACTTGGGCAAGAGGTAACATCTGTTGAAATAGGTTTAGCTTACACACCTGAGATAACAACATTGCCTCCTGAGATGCAGTTACCAGATGGTGTGAGTGTTGGCCAAAAAAGAAGGGTTGTCAGAGCCGTTCTTGATTTGGTAACAACACTTAATGTGAAAGCAGGAGGCACAAGAATTTTGCTAAGATCAGTAACAGATGATTTTTCTCAAGAGCCTACTGCTCTCACACAAAGAAAAGAAGTCTATTTGTTAGGTTGGTCAAGGGAAGGAAGAGTAACAGTTACACAAGAGGAACCATTGCCAATGACACTTAACGGCATATTACTAGAGGTGGAAGTCTAATGGGAGCTGCTGGATACGGATTAAGTGCAGTTATGTCACTAGCTGCTGCAAGACAAGCACAAAGAGCATATGCTAATGATGCACAAGCTGCTTATGAACAAGCTGAAATGGCAAAGATACAAGCTGACCAAGAAGCTATCAACAGAACGGCACAACTAAATGCTCAACTAGCAAGTATATCTGCCAGTGCTGGCAGTGGTGGGGTAGCTGTCGGAACAAGTGGCAGTATTCAAAATATAAGAAGAAGAGAAACACAGTTAGCTAAAGCTGATGTTTCAGCTATTAAGCTTATGGGGTTTCAGAATAGACGTAAGTTTCAACTTCAAGGAAAAGCAAGCAAAACTAAAGGAAAAGCTGCTTTACTTACTGGATTGGGCAATGCAGCACAATCAGGTGCAAAAGCATATGAGGCAGGTGATTTTGGTTAGTAAGGGTTAAATATGGCTATTAAAAGAACTATTAAAAGACAAAATTTAGTAAGACCAGTTGCTATGGATTATAGCAGTGGTGGTTTAGCAATGTCTCAAGCTAGTCAAAACATAGCTAATACAATATCTAATGTTACCAAGTTTGTAGATGACAATCAGTTTCAACAAGCAGTTCTTGATGCTGAAATAGCAGGAAGACAACTTGGCACACAGACAATAAAAGACAAAGAAGGTAATACAATACCAAAGCCATTAGATCAGATGTCTCTTAATAGCTTTACTGCTGATATTTATAACAAAGCCAATCTTAGAAAAGCACAACAATATTTTAAAAAAGAAGCTATTAATAGCTATGGCTTGGCTTTACAAAATCATGCAACTGATGTAGCCAATCAATCTTTACTAGAAAATCAAGGTAACATTGATGAAAATGGTAAACTTGTAGTTAAGTCTGCTGGAGAACAATATATTGATGGTATAAGGAAAAGCGTTTCTCCAGATGTGTTTAATCAGATTAGTCCTTCTTTAAGTGTTATATGGGGTAAAGCAGGTAGGCAAGCTTCTGCTATACAAATAAAATCAGTAAAAGAAAACTCACTAAAACAAGCCGAAAAAAACCTTAATACATTACTTACATATGAAACAAACTACATTACAAATGGAAGTGCTGATGAAGCTGACCTAACTTATATTGAAGAAAATAAACAAAAAGTATTTGAGATTATTAGAAATAATTCATCATCTAAAGCTGATGCAGATCAGGCAATCTTAAATTATGGTCAGGCATTACAAACAAATGTTTCTAACAATGCAGTAGATTTAGCTTATCAATCAGGAGCATCAATATCAGAAATGCTTAAAATGGCATTAGATACTGAAGTTACCTTTGCAAACGATCCTAACATTATAGGCTCTAAGGTAAGAGCATCAATGGAAAGTCGAATAGCATATTACGACAAATTAGAAACACGTCTTAGAACTGAAAATAGATTTAATTCAGCTAATCTTTTAGCATCATATAGTTTGAGGCTTCGTAATGGTGAAACTATAAGTGATGATGAGATACAAAAACTAACTCTTACAGATCAGCTTAGTTTTGAAAAATATAAAGAGTCATTTTTGGAAGGTATAGAAACAAAAAAGATAAAAAATTTTAATGATAATATATCAAAAAATATATTAGATATAGAAGCTAATAACATTGAGCCACAAAAAAGCGATACTCCAATGGACTTTGGTGGCCCAACCAAACAAATGCTCAAAGAAAGAGCCAAAGTAACTAAAATGAATGAGTTAGTTAGGCTTTTGTCTCATAAAGATATTGATATACCTAACAGAAGAGCAATATATAGTTTGTTAAATAAAGTACAAAATGAAATGCTCACTATCAAAGGCGAAGAGTTTAAAGCCAATATGGAACGTATGTTTGGTGGTAGTGGTGGTGTAGTTGCTTTAAATCCAGAAACACTACTTAGTCCTGCATATATAAATCAATTAAAGCAAGCAGGTATTATTGGAAATGGCAAAGCTTTTGCCTACTCAGAATCTCAATGGATAGCTAAAGTTAATACATATTCAAAAGCTTGGTATAAACAACAACGAGAAACAAAATTACTTTCAGGTGTAGGATCTAAAATAAGTTCAGGAATTGTGTTAAACAAAGAAGATAGAGAAGCACTAGAAAAGATTCTTCCGACTCAATTTAACCTCAATGGTCAGATGGTTGAATATGATCCCCTAAGTGACAATGCAGAAATAAGAAATACAAGCATTGATTTTTATACAAGGCAAGTTACTTTGCATGGTTATATACCACAAAAACTACAGGATATATTTGCAAGCATACCATATCTAAAAGACGATAAATTTACATTTGCAAAACAATTATACGGAACAATAAAACAAGCTATAATTAATAAATATGGTGATGATGGTGAGGCTAGGTTTCAATTTATTACTTCAGGTGCTGTGTCTGAGGTAAATACATCAATGATGGAATCTGCTTTTTATTATCCTGATTCGGGAAGTTTTTCTACTGCTAATTCACCCAGTAGTGCTAATAGAAATCTTTCTGATTTATTTCCTAATAGCAAAATGATGGGAGATAAAACAAATACATCTGATATGGTCGTTTTTGATACAGCTTTTCAAGAAGTTGCAGACTCTATAGATGATAACTGGTTTGTTAAATTATTCAGCAATGGTGTAGGTGGACAGCCTTATGTAACAAAACAAGTAGAATCATTTTATGAACAAAGTGGTGTTAGTAATATGGCAGAGGCCATAATTCGTGATCCGTTTATGAAAAACGAAATGATAAAATATGTTAAATTCTTAGCCGCAAGGGGTGAGGTTGCCAATAATCCAAAAGGATTGAACCAAGCTATTCTTAAAACACTATATAGGTTTAGTGGCAATATGCATTTGCATGAAGATAAAAATGGTAAAATTTCATTAATTAAAGGTCAAGACATTGTAAAAGTGGCACAGTCAACAATCCCTGGAGATGGTGTAATTGTTACAAAAAATATGATTATAGATGATGCAATAACTCAATGGAACAACACATTTACTGGCGATGTTAATGATACAGTTTTGAATGAAGCTATTGAAGATCGTGAAATAATGTTTATTAGCAACAATGAAACTGCTGGAACACCTACATACAGGGTTGTTGCCTTATTAGAAGATGGAAGAAATGTTACTATAGCTAATAACTATAGCTGGAACTATTATGGCTCACAGTTGCAAAAAGATTACAGAAAAGCTTTAGAAAAAATACAAAATGGTGGAGTAAGAAAAGCATTAGGTTATTTTGATTTTATGTCTAAGAACAATCTAAATGCAGTTATGGAATCTATTAGAACAAATAGAAACTATGCAGAAGGCATAAAATCATTGGTTGCAAGCTACAATAAATTTGCAAATACAATAAACTCAGCACCACTTTCTTACACAAACATATTGCCTTTTATTGAAAGCCCTACAGGTAAAGAACAGTTAGAAAGTTTTTTTGATACTTACAGGCTTCTTAGAGGTGATATTAGATGATTAGAACACCTGAATATACAGGTATAGTACAACAGTTAAATCAAAACTTAGCAGAAGAACAAAGTAGTCCTATATCAACATTTAATGATGTCTATAAAAGTCCTTATGTTGCACCAGAAGAATATAGTTTTAGTGAATCAGTTGGTGCAGGTTTTAGGCAATATACTGGTTTTCAAGCACTTTCACGTCTTATAGAAAATACTGATTTTGAAGATGATCCATCATATGATCCTTTGCAAGACCCACAAGTACCAGAAGGATATGAGTGGCGATTTTTAAATAGTTCTAGTGCCTACGAAACAACAGTAAGGCTTGAGAGATTACAGGAAGATTTAAAAGATCTTGAAATTATTGAAAATGGTAACTTGTTAGGTGTAGGTTTAGGTGGTTTGCTTTCTCCTCTTACATTAGCACCACTTGGTACATTTAAAACATTAACTCAAGCAAGTTTTCTTAAAAGGTTTGTAGGTAGTGCAGCTTTTACAACAGTTTTATATGCACCAGAGGAATTTCTTATTGCATCACAATCTGAAGGCAGAACTGAGCTTGGTCAGACATTAGTCCCTTTAGTGGGTGCAGGAATAATAGGTGGTACAATCGGTGGTCTTTTTGGAAGAAGAATAGCAGGTGGAATGAGGCCAGCAGATGACTTTGCACAAGAAGGGGAAGAAGGAATATTCAGAAGTGTAGGTGCCTCAGCTGATGAAAGTAGCCCACAGAATCTAAGAATATCTATGGATAATGAAGCTTTAGAAGAAACTGGTATCAAGCTTGAAAAACTAAAGTGGAATCCAGTTACAAGATTGACACAAAGTGCAAACCTTACATCAAGAAAAATTGTTGCAGGGCTTGTTGACATGGGTGGTGTCATACAAAAGAAAGTCCAGGGAGGTAAGGTAACTGGTGAGTCTATGGATCAATCTGTAGAAACTACATTTAGAACGACTTATCTTAGCTCACTTCTAGATTCAATGAGAGCTATGGATACTGCTTATCTTGCTTTTAGAGGTGTTGTGGCTAAGTCTGGTGACATTGGCAGATCTATGCAATTACTGACGATGAAAGGCAAAGACTTCATACAACGTAATCAAACATTATCTGAATTTGGCTTTCGTGAAAGGGTTGCCAAAGCCATGAGAAATGGTGATGTTGATGAGGTTGTTGACTCAGCTACACCTTTTGTTAATCAGGCTGCTCAGGCATACAGAAAACATTTTAATAAAATTAAAGAAAATGCAGAAGAGGTAAAGCTATTTGAGATAGAATTAGGTAAGAAAATCAAAGGCTTAGAGATAGCTGTATCAGAAGGCCGTGCTACTGCTGAACAATTAGCACAAGCCAAAGCAAGA